>Ga0172373_10001894_pt1 | contig 33085 bp, 25 predicted proteins | sample Lak10m_2_FD_114546 | JGI IMG/M metagenome (GOLD analysis project Ga0172373, IMG submission 114546) | Freshwater microbial communities from Kabuno Bay, South-Kivu, Congo - kab_092012_10m | ecosystem: Environmental > Aquatic > Freshwater > Lake | place: Democratic Republic of the Congo...
ATCTTCCCCGGCCAGCGCGCGATGAACGGCACGCGGATGCCGCCGTCGGTCAGGCTGCGCTTCATGCCGCGCAACGGCCCTGACGGCTGGAAAAGTTCCGGCGTGTGCCCGCCCTCGTTGTGCGGCCCGTTGTCCGAGCTGAAAAACACCAGCGTGTGCTCGTCGAGCTTCAGCCGCTTGAGCAGCTCAAAGAGCCGTCCGATGTCCCGGTCCATGCGCGAGATCATCGCCGCCTGCCCCTTGTTCTGTGGCGACCACTCCTGGTCCGCGTAAATTCCGAAGTCCGGCACCTCCTGCCCGTTCTTCAAGTCCCGGTTCGCCTCGTTGTTCGCGTGCGGCATGGTCAGCGCGAAGTAGAGGAAGAACGGCCGGTCTTTCTGCTGCTCCACCCACTTCAAGCCCTCCGCCGCGATGAGGTCGTGCGAATACTCCACCTTCTCGCCGGCGTAGCCGACCCCGAACCGCCGCGCGATGGGATTGTCCGCGCTGCCGGGCGCGACCTTGTTCCGCAGCTTCACCTGCTCCTCCCCGCGCATGAGAAAATCCGGGTAGTAATTGTGCGCGTGATGCTGGTTCGCGTAGCCGAAGAAGTAGTCGAACCCCTGCCGCGTCGGCAGCCCCACCGCCGCCTCGCCCTCGTCGCCGAGTCCCCACTTGCCGATGAGCGCCGTCACGTAGCCGGCCGTCTTGAGCGCGCGCGCCACCGTCATGTCCCCCGGCCGGAGCGACTGCGCCAGCGGGTTGACCGTGCCCGCGTTGCCGCGCACGCGCGTGTGCCCCGTGTGCAAGCCGGTCATCAGCACGCTGCGGCTCGGCGCGCAGACCGTGGACCCCGCGTAAAACTGCGTGAACCGCATCCCCTCCGCCGCCATGCGGTCCAGGTGCGGCGTCTGGATCAGCTTCTGCCCGTAGCACCCGAGATCCCCGTAACCAAGGTCATCCGCGAGGATGAAAATGAGGTTCGGCTTCCGGTCCGCCGCGAGGACGCCCATCGCGGCGAGCAGCAACACGAAAAAGAAGCGGATAAGCAGCATGGTGGCTGGAATGGAAGCTGGGCCACGCCCACCATGCCAGCAAATTACGCGGGCCGTGCCTCCCGGGCCCGCATTGCACCCGCGTCAAGTCGCCGGTGGCTGGCTTCACCCGCCGCGCTGACGGCCCCGTCCCGGCTCAGTTGTTGGTCTTCAACAGGCCCGTCACCGCCGCAAGCGAGAGCGGCACCACAATCCAGCCGGAGAGCCGCAGGACGAAGTTCGCCATCGCCGCCGGGCGGACTTTGATGGGTTTCTTAATGAGTGGCAGGTGATAAGTCAGCGGGCTGGTGGCCGCGATCCATTCCTCCTCCAGCGGGAACTCGACCGGCAGGAAATAGCAGATGCTCAGGGCAACGGCGTCGAAGGTGGTGAGCGGGCTGGCGCGGGCGGCCCTGTCCCGGTGCGTCACCGCGCCGGGGAGCTGGAACACGAGCGCGCCCAGCCAGATGAGGATGGCGGAAAACACCAGCAGCCGGTAGGGCCGCACGCCGTAATTGCCGAGCACGCCGTAGAGCGAGCGGAAGAACCATTCGCCATACTTGTCGTCCACCCAGGCCTGGCGGCGCTCGCGGTGCTGGTTCTGGAGATACACCGCGTCCGCCTCATCGTCGCGGCCCACCTGCCGGAGCGAGCGTTCCAGCCGCGTGAGCACCGGGCGGTCCGCGCGGGTGAACGCCTCCAGCAGGGCGTCCACGTTCCCGCTGAACTCCTCGTAGGTGCTGCCGCGCAGCTCGATGGGGCCGTCGGTCCACTGGGACTCGCTGGTCAGGCGCAGCGTGCGGAACGTGGAGTCCGTGAGGTCCAGCAGGCCCTCGAAGCGCGCGCTGCTGAAGTCCGCGCCTTGCGGGAAGGCCGCGCGGGTCATGGTCGCGCCCTTGCGGAAGCGCACTTCATCGAAGGCCATCGGCACGTCCCACTTCGTCGAGTCGAAGGACGCCAGGTCATGGAAGGTGACGCCCGCCATCTGCACCCGCTCCGCCGCCTGGAGGTTGCGGAAGTCCGCGCGCGCGCGGAACTCGGCGGCGTGGACCGTGCCGGTGGCTCCGGGCCGCCAGCTCAGAATCAAGCCGCGCTGGAGGTTCGCGCCGCGGAAGAGCGCCTCGCCGTCGAAGCGCGCCGCCGCGAGGTCGAGCTGCCCGCCGATCCGCGTCGCGATGAAGTCCGCCGACTTCTTGAAGTGCGTCGGCGAGTTGGTGCCAATCGGCCCGAAGACCGCATGACGCTCCACGGCCATCGCGTTGAACGAGGTGTCGCCGCCGAACACCACGCCCGCAAACTGCACCGGTCCCACCACCTCCGCCGCGACAAAGTCGAGCGGCCCGGCGAAGCGCGCGCCGGTGAAGTTGAGCGTCTTGCCGGCCTTGATGGAGTTGAACTGCGCCGTCATTTCCGGGTTGAGAAACGCCGTGTCCGTGAAGGTCGCCGCCGAGGTGAAAGACGCCCGGACGAAGTTCGCGTCGCCGGAGAATTGCGCCCCGTCAAAGGCCGTCTCCGCGCCGAACAGCGCTGCCGAAAAGGAGACCGGCCGGTTCGTGGCGGTGAACTTCACCTTTTCGAAGAACGCGTCCAGCTCGAACTTCACGCCGGTGAAGATGGCCACGTCGGCGAAGGTCGCGCCCGGCACGTCGCCCCCGCCCAACGCCCCGAACGAGACGGTGTGGCCGAAGTGCGCGTAGGTGAAGAGCGCCTCGGCGGCAAAGACCGCGCCGTTGAAGGCCGTCTCGCCGTCAAAGCGGGCGTTGCGGAAATCCGCCGCGCCGGCGAACTGTCCGCCCAGGAAGTTTGCCCGCCCGCCGATGCTGCTGTCCTGGAAGCTGACGGCCGGCCCCTCCTCCGTCCCTTGGAAATGCGCCTTCTCGAAACCCGCGAGCGCCTCGAACTTCGCCTGGGAAAACAGCGCGCCACCCGCGAACTGCGCCTGCCCGAACTTCGCGTAATCCTTGAACGCGCTGCCGTCGAAGCTCACGGGGGCGGGCCGCAGAAACTGCACCTGTGTGAAGTCCGCCTCGCCGCCGAACTGCACGCTGCTGAAATCCGCCGGGCCGGCAAACCGGGCCGGGGGCAGCGCGCCCGGGCCTTCACCTTCAGGCCCGAACGTCACCGTGCCAAGGAACTGCGCGGTCGAGAAAGTGCTCGCGCCGCGGAACTCCGCGCCCCGGAAGCTGGTGGTGCGCTCGCAGCGGACCTCCTTGAACACGGCCCGGCTGTTCGTGCCGCTCCCGAAACGCACGCGATCGAAGTCCACCGCCCCCGCAAACCGCGCGCCCTCAAACGTGACGTGGCCGCTGAACGACGCCGCCGGCTGGCCGGGCGCGGGGCCATAGCCGGCCAGCCTGAGGAACGTGGCGCGGTTGAACCTGGATTCCTTGCCGAGAAACGCCGCGCCCTGCGCGAGGAACACGTCTTCCGCCGTCGCATCCGTGAACGTCGCGAGGCCGGAGAAGGTCGTCCCGCGCAGCAAGGCCGCGCGCCGCGCCAGCGCCCCGGTGAAGTCGGCGTCCGCCATGAACTGGCCGTCGGTGAAATCGTAGCCCTGCTCGAAGACGGCGAAGGAACAATCAGCGGCGGCCTTGAACACACATTGGTGCAGCCGGAAACGGTTCGTCACGGCGGCGTGCCGCAGGTTGAGCGGTTCGGTGATGACCGCCCGACTCACGTTGACCGCCGTGCCTTTGCGCGCGGCCTCGGCGAGCCAGCCCGCCGGGAGCGTGCGTTCCGCCTCCGGCTGTCCGGCGGTGAAGACGATGGCCTCGCCCGCGAGGACTTTGCCGCGGAGGTTGCCGGCGGACTCCGCCGCGAACACGGGCCAGGCGACCAGCCACCAGAGCACCGCTGCGAGTGTGGACACCCCAGCCCAAGGCCGCACGCTGGCAGCGGATGCCGACCGAAAGCCGTTAGCCTTGTCGCGCAGTGGATTCATCAAGCACGGATGGCGGCGATCATGCACGGCGGGGCAGGGCAGGGCGAGCAGGAATCACCGGCCCGACATTTGACTTCCCGGGGGCCGCTCCCTACTGTCCACCGCCAGTCATCCCAGCCCATGAGCGCCACTTTGCCGCCGCCGGTCCCGACCAAGGGCGCGCGCGTGTTCGTCGTGGACGACAACGCCCTGCTCGGCGAGATCACGCGCCAGCTCATCGCCAGCGCCGGCTACGAGACGAAGCTGTTTCATCTGGGCCTGCCGGCCTGCTCGGAACTGCTGGCCACGACTCACCCGCCCGCCGTGCTCGTGACCGACTTCGACATCGGCGACATCAACGGCCTCGACCTCATCGGCGAGGTGCGGGCGAAGCTGCCGCAGCTCAAGACGCTCCTCGTCAGCGGCACGGCCAAGCCCGAGGCGCTCGCGAAACACCCGGTGAAGCCCGACCAATTTCTCGCCAAGCCCTTCCGGGCCGACGAGCTCCTCGGCGCGGTGGACCGGCTTGTGGCGGAATCGCGCGGGGCCGTTTGACACCGTTGGAGCTGCCCTTTAGCTTCGCCCACATGAGCACCATGATGGAAATTCAGTCGGCCATCGAACGACTTCCTGCTGGGGAGCAGCAGGCTCTGTCGGCGTGGCTCTCGTCGTTCGAGGATGCAGCAATGTCAGCCAAGGAGGAGGCCGCCCTGCTGGCATCGCTGGATCGGGCGACCAGTCAACTCGACGCCGGCCAAGGGGTGCCCAGCAACCAAGTCCGCAACTTGGTGAAAGCATGGGCTGCAAAGTAATCTTCTCGCCCCAGTCCATCGCCCGGCTGGAGGAAATCGTCCGCTACATCGCCCGGAACAATTCCGATGCTGCACTTCGTCTGGGCATGAAGTTGATTGACCGTGCAGAACTGCTGGCGGCGTTCCCCGAGCTGGGGCGGCCCTTTCCCAAGCGCGCGGGCGTGCGCCGTTTGTCGGTTCGGCCCTATCTCATTTACTACCGTTACAAGCCAGCAGAACAGGTGGTGGAGATCCTGGATTTCTGGCACGGAGCCAGACGCGAGCCCGAGTTCCTTTCCCGCTGACGCTCGCGAATCATGTTTGAACTCATCGCGCCCTACTCCCCCGCTGGGGACCAGCCGCAGGCCATCGAAAAGCTGGTCGCGGGCGTGCAGGCCGGCGCGAAGCATCAAGTCCTCCTCGGCGTCACCGGCTCGGGCAAGACCTACACCATCGCGAACGTCATCCAGCGGATTCAGCGGCCCACGCTGGTCATCTCGCACAACAAGACCCTCGCCGCCCAGCTCTACGCCGAGTTCAAATCCTTCTTCCCCAGGAACGCCGTCGAATACTTCGTCAGCTACTTCGACTATTATCAGCCCGAGGCCTACATCCCGCGCAGCGACACGTTCATCGAGAAGGACTCCAGCCGGAACGACGAGATCGAGCGCCTCCGCCTTTCGACCATGAGTTCCCTCTTCGCGCGCCGCGACGTGATCGTCGTCGCGAGCGTCTCGTGCATCTACGGCATCGGCAGCAAGGAGGACTATGAGGCGATGGTGATTCCGCTGCGCGTGGGCATGGCCTTCACGCGGGAGCAACTTCTGTCGCGGCTCGTGGACATCCAATACACGCGCAACGACATCGCCTTCGAGCGCGCGCAGTTCCGCGTGCGCGGCGACACGCTCGAACTCCGCCCCGGCTACACCGAGGACGGCCTGCGCATCGAGTTCTTCGGCGACGAGATTGACCGCATCACGCGCTTCGAGCCGCTCACGGGCGAAGTGCTGGAACAGCTCCAAGCCGTCGTCATCTACCCCGGCAAGCAGTTCGTCACCACGAACGAGAAGCTCAAGGCCGCCCTTCTCACCATCCGCGAGGAACTCGGCGACCGCATCGCGTGGTTCGAGAAGCACGGCAAACTCCTCGAAGCCCAGCGCATCAAAATGCGCACTGAATATGACTTGGAGATGCTCGAAGAAATGGGCGTCTGCTCCGGCATCGAGAACTACTCGCGCCACATCGCCCAGCGCCCGCCCGGCTCACGGCCCACGACGCTGATTGACTTCATGCCGGAGGATTTCCTGCTCGTGATGGACGAGTCGCACGTCAGCGTGCCGCAGATTGGCGGGATGTATGCCGGCGACCGCTCGCGCAAGGAAGTGCTCGTCGAGCACGGGTTCCGCCTGCCCAGCGCGCTCGACAACCGCCCGCTCGACTGGCTGGAATTCCAGTCGCTGCAAAAGCAAACCATCTACGTGAGCGCCACGCCCGCGCCGCGCGAGCTGGAGTGGGCGAAGGCCAGCGCCCGGCCAGTGGGGCAGGCCTCCAGCCTGTCTCAGCGGGCTTCCAGCCCGAGTCCGCCTGCAGCAAGTAGCGAAGCTCCCAACCCTGAGCTGCGCGGGCAAGATGCCCGCAGCGGCAGGCTGGAAGCCCGCCCCACTTCGCCTGGCATCGTCGAACTCGTCGTCCGCCCGACCGGCCTCATTGACCCGACCATCACGCTCAAGCCGCTCAAGGGCCAGATTGACGACCTCATCGAGGAATGCCGCAAACGCGTCGAGAAGAAGGAGCGCGTCCTCGTCACCACGCTCACCAAGCGCACCGCCGAGGAACTCACCGACTATCTCCGCGACATCGGCATCAACGTGCGTTACCTCCACAGCGAGGTGGACGCGCTGGAACGCGTCGAGATCATCCGCGCCTTGCGCAAGGGCCAGTTCGACGTGCTGGTCGGCATCAACCTCCTCCGCGAGGGCCTCGACCTGCCGGAAGTTTCCCTCGTCGCCATCCTCGATGCGGACAAGGAAGGCTTCCTCCGCAGCGAGACCAGCCTGATTCAAACCGCCGGCCGCGCCGCGCGCCACCTGAACGGCGAGGTCATTCTCTACGCCGACGTGAAGACGCAGAGCATCCAGCGCTTCCTGGCCGTCTGCGAATATCGGCGCAAGAAGCAGCTCGCCTACAACACCACGCACGGCATCACGCCGCGCAGCGTCACGCGCGCGATGGAGGAAAGCCTCTCCTCGCAGAAGGAGGAGTGGAACACCGCCTCCGCCGTGCTAAACGAAGCCGCCGGCGACTTCGACGTGACCGAGACCATCCGCGAACTGGAGGAGCAGATGATCGAGGCCTCGAACAATTTGGAGTTCGAGAAGGCCGCGCTCTACCGCGACCAAGTCAACGAGCTGAAGCGCATGGCTGGCGGCGAAGCCCCGAGCCGCCCGACCAGCTACGCCAAGAAGTCCGCGAAGTCCCGCAAGACGGGCAAGCCGACCTGGACGCCGCGCATCTGACGAGTGCGTTGTGGTCAAGTCGGCCGACCGGCCTCTCACCGCCCGCTCAACTGCGCCGGCCCGCTCCAATGGCTCCACCGCCCCGCGTTGTCCTTGTAGCGGGCGCGCACGCGCAGCACGCCGGCATCGGCGAAGGCTTCCTTGGGCACCTTCATCTGCGGTTCGGTGCGGAGCAACTCGCCGCTGTCCCAGTGCGGCTCGATTTCGTAGCGCCACGGCTTGCCTGCCTCCCAGCCCGGCTGTCCCGGCGCGGTGCTGCGGCCCACACGCCATTGCACGGCGGCGAAGCTGTTCGTCGCCGACGGCGTGGAGAACGGCGAAATCTGAAACACCTGCGCGCCCTTCTTCTCCGTGCCGAGATGCCGGATGACGGGCCGCTCGGGAATCTGGCTTTCGCGCGATTCCCACCAGAGATGGCCCCAGCCGTAGCCGAGCATGTTGCCGTCATTGGGCGCGTAGTTCCGGTTCGTGCGCGTGTCGGTGCAGAAGTCGGTGATGACCTTGCAGAAGCCGTTGAAATCCGGTGTCGGCAGCACGCGGCGGAAGTTGCCGCCCATCATGCCCTGGTCGAGGGGCGTCCGGTAGAACGCGCCCTTGTCGCTCGTGCGCGGGTGGTGGTTCCACATCGCCATGTCCAGCTCGGCCCAGGTGCGCTCGTGGCCGGCGGGGCGGAGGGCGCGGGCGAGTTCCTCGACAAGCTGGCCGACCTGCCCGCCGCGCGGCGTGGCGTCGGCGCAGAAGAGGTCGAGGATTTCGCGGGCGCGGTTCTGGTATTCGCGGCGGAGCGCGGGAAGTTCGAGGCAGCGCGCCTGGTCCGTGATGCCCGGCCAGTGCGTCTTCGGGATGAACATCATGTCGAGGTCCCACGGCACCGGCGACCAGCCCGCGCGCGGCGAGTGGTAGAGGAAGTGATTCGCGCCGTGGCGGAGGTCCACGTTCGAGACGATGCGGTTGACCGCGTGGAAGCTGAAGTAGTCCGGCAGGTTCAGGTGCTCGCGCCACCAGTCCTCGGACCGCGTCGTGCGCGAGCCGTGCATGAACTGGTTGAAGTCCGAGCCGTCGCGCGGCAGGCCGCCGCCGAGATGCTTGCGGCCCGTCTCGGGGCTGAACGTGTTGCCGTCGGGCAGGCCGCGCTCCTTGAGGAACGGCCCGTCCGGGTCTTGCACGACGAGGTAAAGGCCCCATAAATCGCCTTCGTATTGGCTCTTCGCGCTCGCCTCGTCCGCGCGCGAGACGACGCGCCAGTGAATCCAGTGCGTGTTCGGGCTGGGCACGCCCGCGAGGTGATACGCGCGGAATGAAATGGCCTCGTCCATGCCCGCCATGCCGCGATTCACCTGCACCCACGGGCTGGCGCAGCCGCTCAAGTTCAGGTGGTCCCACGCGCGCGCGTAGGGTTCGCCCCAGTGGTTCCTCGGCGTGAACTCGTGCCCGCGCGGGAAGTGGATGCCCCACTTGTTCTTCCCACTGACGTAGGTGCTGGCCTGGCCGCGATTCTGAAATTGCACATGGTCGAAGACCTGTCCGTTGCAGACGAACGTGCCCAAGAGCCGCCGCTTGTTGTAGCCGCCGTCCCACTGGCTGCGCTCCACGTCGTCCTGCCGCGCGAGCAGGTGATACACGGGCAGCGTGGTGAGGAAGTCGCTGGAGAACTGGAGCGGTGGCGTCTTGCCGGGCTGCGCGGCACCGGTCCACGCGGGCACGCCGTCGTAGCAGAACCATGCGAAGTTCGGGCTTTCGTCATCGGCGGATGGCAGCCTGATGGTTGCGCCGCCGTGGTCTCGCAGCAGGACGCGGTAGCGGAGCAGCCGGCGGTGCTTCTGCAACTCGCCCGGCACGACGGCGGTGAACGTCCCGTCCTGCGCCCGCGCGTCGCCGCTCTTGCCGTCGTCGTGCAACGCGAACTCCTGCCAGCCTTGCTCATACGCCGGGTCGCTCTTGCGGATGTAGCTGCCCGGCTCGACGGTTTGCACCTGCAACGTCGCGGTGTGGCCGCGTTGCTCGGCCAGGCGCACGGTGATGGTGACGGGCTGGCCGGAGCGCGGCTGTTGCGGCGAGTGTATGACGGCCTCGACCGTGGGCGGCTGCGCCGTGGTGAAAACCGAGTTGGTCTTGCCCGGTGTCGGCGACTTGTTGCCTACGCTGCCATCGAGCCGGAAGCCGGACGCGCGCCACGAGCTGGCGAACGTCGAGGGCAGCGCCGGATGCACTCGCTCCAGCGACGAACCTGCGCCGAGCGTCGCCGTCGGCCACGGCGGAGTCACACCGTAGCGCACCTCATCCACGACGCGCCCGGCGGCGTCGCGCAAGGCGATGCGCTCGCCCTCGTTCTTGAGCTTGCCGGGCAGCGGGCCGAGCGGCGCGAAACCGTAAGCCTTTTGAAATGCCGCCGGGTCCGCCGCGATGACCGCGAAGCTGCCGGGCGGAAGCATATGCGCGGCTCCGAAGCGGAACTTGCCGAGCTGCCAGCCGTTCAGCAGGGCCTCGGCCGAACCGGCATTGTGCAGCTCGACGAACTCCAATGGCTTCTTCTCCGCCGGGTCGAAATGGATCTCGTTGATGACAATGCGCGGCTGGGCGGAGGCGAGCGACCCAAACGCGACGCACGAAAGGACGATGAACCTTCTCAAATGGCCAGCCATCGTTGAGATGAATCGCAAGCGGGACGGGACGTTCACGCGGCCAGGCGGGTGCGCGGCGGCGGCTCGTTGATGTGCGCCCAGAACTGGCCGAGCTGCTTCACGGCTTCGAGGTATTGCTGGAAGTCCACCGGCTTGACTACGTAGGCGTTCACCCCGGCCTGGTAGCTTTGCACGAGGTCGGATTCCTCGCGCGAGGAGGTGAGCATGACCACCGGGATGGTGCGCAGCTCCGGGTCCGCCTTCATCTGGCGCAGGAGGGAAAGGCCATCCACGCGCGGCATCTTGAGATCGAGAAAGGCCACGACGGGATGCCCGGCGGGCCGGCCAGCGTGTGCGCCTCGCCGGAGCAGGTAGTCGAGCGCCTCCGCGCCGTCGCGCACGACCATGACCTCGTGCGCGAGACGGTGCTCGTCCAGCGCGCAGAGCGCCAGCTCCGCGTCGTTCGGATTGTCCTCCGCGAGCAGGATGCGTTTGTGTCCCGAGGCCATGTCAGTTGGTTGGGTGTCTATCCGACGCGCTGGCGACGGGAGTTTTCAGCTCATTTCCCGCCGCCGTCAATTTCGGAAGGGTGAACCAGATTGTCGCGCCCGCGTCTGGCTGGCCCTCGGCCCAGGTGCGGCCGCCATGCCGCGCGATGATGCGGCGGACGTTCGCGAGGCCGATGCCCGTGCCCTCGAAGTCCTCCGGGCGGTGCAGCCGCTGGAACACTCCGAAGAGGTGGTCGGCATACTTCATCTCGAAGCCCACGCCGTTGTCGCGCACGAAGAAGATGGTTTCGTTGGGCTTGTCCTTAGCGCAGCCGACCTCGATGACCGCCTGGGCGCGCGGGCGGGAGTATTTCACGGCGTTGGAAAGCAGGTTCGTCCACACCTGCCGCAACAGCGAGGCGTCGCCCTGCACGGCGGGCAGCGGGCTGATGCGCCACTCGATGACGCGGCCCTGGGTGTCCGGCTCCAACTCGCGCAGCACGGTTTGGACGAGCGCACTCATGTCCACGGTGTCGTGGCGCATCGCGGCGCGGCCCATGCGCGAGAAGTCCAGCAGGTCGTCAATGAGCCTGCCCATGCGCTTGGCGGACTCGGTGATGAGCGTCAGGTAACGCTGCTCCTTCTCGTCGAGCTTGGCGGTGCTGGTGCGCTGCAGGAGGCCCGCGAAGCCGTCAATGTGCCGCAGCGGCGCGCGGAGGTCGTGGGAGACGGAATAGGAGAAGGCTTCGAGTTCCTTGTTCGCGGCTTCAAGCAGCGCGTTGCGGCTGGCCACTTCCGCCAGCAACCGCGCGCGCTCGTCCTCGGCCCGCTGACGCTCGGTGACATCGCGCATGAGCTGCGCCGCGCCGAGCAGTTCGCCCTGCTCGTCGCGGATGGGGCTGAAGCTGATTTCAAAATGCCGGACCTCGTCGCCGGACTTCATCGTGCGCGGCACGGTGAAAATCTCCCCCTTGAGCGCGCGCGCCCAGACGACGAGCTGCTCCTCCTGCTCGTGCGGGACGTGCGCGAGCGGGTCGGACAATCTCGTGCCGATGGCGATGTCCTTCCCGAAGTCGCGGCGGAAGGCGTCGCGGTAGGCGGAGTTGAACGTGAGGAAGCAGTAGCGCGTGTCCAGCGCGGCGATGCGGTCGTGCGTGCCCTCGATGATGCCGCGCAGGCGGTGGTTGGCGAATTCCAGCGCCGCGTGGCTGGCGCGGAGCTGCGACTCGGCGCGCTTGCGTTCGGTGATGTCGGTCGAGATGCCGCACACGCCGTAAGGCTCGCCCAGCGCGTCGAGCAGCGGGAACTTCACGCTGATGTAGGTGTGCAGGCCGTCGTCCTGCGGCGCGATTTCCTCAATGGTCACCGCGTCGCGCGATTTGAGCGCACGCTCGTCGTTCGCGTGGAAAGCGTCGGCCATGAGCTTCGGGAAGACGTCCTGGTCGGTCTTGCCCAGCACGGCATCGCGCTGGACGTGGAAAAGCGTCTCATAGCGGCGGTTGACGAGCAGGTAGCGGCCTTGGGCGTCCTTCAGGTAAATCACGGCGAAGCTGTTGTCCAGGATGGCCTGGAGCCGCTGCTGACTGTCACGCAGCTTCTCCTGCGCCTGCTTGCGCTCGGCAACCTCGGCCTCCAGCGCGCGGTTGCTGGCGCGGAGCTGGCGCTCACGGGCACGGGAGGTTTGCGCAAGATAGGTCGCGATGCCGAGCAGGCCCGCGAAGGTCGCGCCGCCGCCGAGCGCCGCCGTGGCCAGCGGCGTGCGCAGCTCGGCCAGCGTCTCGCGCGTGGGCCAGGCGCGCAGCGTCCATGGCACATCCAGAATCCGCACGTCCATCTGCCGGGGGCGCGCCAGTTCATCCGGGGCCGTGGTGCTGCGGTAAATCTCGCGGCTGCCTTCGATGAGCTTGAACCAGTGCCCGCGCTTGACCGGCCCCAGGGCCGACTCCACGAGGCCCTTCACGTTGAACACGCCGGTCACCAGGCCGGAGAAGTTGGTCCCCCGCGCCATCGGGGCGAACACGAGGAAGACCCGCTCGCCGCCGGCCTCCACCGTCGGCGAGACGAAGACATCCTGCCGCGCGCGCGCCGCGCGCAGGAGTTCGTCCCGCCGTAGGTTGGGCGCGGCGTTGGTGTCGAGGAAGGACAGGCTGCCGCGCGGCAGCACCATGCGCGGGACGAGGTCCGCGTCCACCCAGCCGAGCGCCTTCATGTCCGGGTAATGGCCGAGGTAGGGCTGCGTCTCGAACTCCCAATCCAGCGGGCGGCGCGCGAGCTGCGCCTCCCAGCGCCGGGCGATGCGCGTGAGGATGAGCACGCGCGCCTGGGCCTCGGTCTGGATGAGCTGCCGCATCTCGCGCGTCTGCTGCGTGACGATGCGGTCAATCTGCCGCTCCTCCTGCACGCGCAGCGCCTGCCAGAGCAGCAGCGTGATGGTCAGCGCGCTGGTGCCCACCGCCAGCGGCAGCCAGCGCACCAGCGCCAGGCCCTCGCGCTGGCCCCACTCATGCGCCAGCGCCATCAGGCCCGCCGCGAGCGCCATCAAGCCCAAGGTGGAACGGAAGGCCATCGGCGCGGCGCCGTCCCAGCGGTAGGTCGTGGAAACGTCGAAGGCCAGGCCCGACAGGGAGAACAGCGCCAGCCCCAGCAGCACGCACGCCAGCAGGCCCACCGCCATCGGCCGCCGCCGCTTCTTGGGCTGGCCGTTCAACAGCGTGAGCGCGTTGCCCGCGAGCAGGAAACCGATCGCGCCGTTGACCGACATCCGGCCCGGCGGTGCCAGCTCATCCCCGTCCAAGTCAGTGGCGAGCAACTCATCAATGCCGAGGTCCGTGCCGAGCAGGTATTCCATGAGCGTCAAGCCGCCGATCAGCGTGACCAGCGCCGCGAGCACATGGGCGACGAACCATTCCCAGCGGCGGACGCTGGGGGTGGAGTTCAGCGCGAGCGCCGCACCCGCGAGGACAAAGGCCAGCGCGGAGTTGGCCTTCATGTAGCCCGTCGGCGCGAGGAGCGACCTGAGGAACGCCACCTCCAGCCACCACCCCGCCAGCACGAAGCCGCCCATGAGCAGGCAGAACAGGCCGGCCCCGAGCGCGATGCGGCCCGATGCGGAGAGGTGTTTCATCAGCGTCGCGGCGAGGCTACGGGAAACCCTTCGCCGCGCAAATCAGGAAAGCTCTGAGCCGTGGCGCGGCGTTCCGCTCCGCAGCTTGCCGGGGTTCAGCGCAGCTTCGGAAAGAACTCCCGCGCCGTGCGGCATGTCGCCGTGCTCAACTCCTCCAGTGAACAGCCTTTCACCTGCGCCACCGCGGCCGCGATCTCCCGCACGTAGGCGGACTCGCAGCGCTTGCCCCGATACGGCACCGGTGCGAGGAACGGCGCGTCCGTCTCCAGCATGAGCCGGTCGAGCGGCGTGGCGGCCAGCGTGTCGCGCACGGTTTGCGCGTTCTTGAAGGTCACGATGCCGGTGTAGCTCACGAGCGAATTCATCGCCAGCACGCGCCGCATTTGCTCCGGCGTGCCGACGAAGCAGTGGAACACGCCGCGCACCCGGCTGGCGAAAGGCTCCATCAGCCGCAGCGTCTCCTCGAAGCACTCGCCGCGCGTGTGAATGACACAGTTCAAATCCGTCTCCGCCGCGACTTCGAGCTGCTGCTGAAACACCTCCGCCTGCCGGGCCTTGACGTGCGCGTCTTCCGCCGCCGTGCCGCCGTTCGCGCTTGGCAGCCGGTAGTAATCCAAACCCGTCTCGCCGATGGCGACGACTTTCGGGTGCTTCGCCAGCGCTCGAAGCTCGGAGCGGAAGTCTTTCGGCGCACGCACCGCGTCATTCGGATGCCAGCCCACCACCGCGAACACGGAGGTAAACCGCTCCGCCAGCGCCACCGCCTTCGCGCTGCTTTCCAAGTCCGTGCCGATGCTCACCAGCCGCGTGATGCCCGCCGCCGTCGCGCGCTCGACAAGCTGCGGCAGTTCGCCGGCGAAGTCGGGATAATCCAGATGCGCGTGCGTGTCGTAAAACTCGGCCATGTGCGAAGCCAGCCCGGCTGGCGGGGCTTTGGATAAGCTCGGCGCAAGTGCGATGCAACCGGCATTTGAGAAAACCCACTCCCTGTAGGAGACGACGTGAGGAGTCTCCAACTCATCAGTCGTCGAGCCGCCCACCTTCGACAAAGAGGCGAGAGACTCCTCACGTCGTCTCCTACGCGCGGATGCCGGCTGACGGCGCAAACCGGATTCAGGGCGCAAATCTTCCGCTTCGGCGGGTTTGCGATTGCCTCCGGCGCGCGGCGTTTGCTATTCCTTCGCGCGACAGCGCAACCAACTTACGACAGAACAGCTATGGCCCAACCGATTTACCATCCGAGTCTCGAATGCGCCCAGCACGGCGGCAAGTCACTCGCCGAAGTGCTCGACTTCGCCAAGGCCGCCGGTGCCACCGGCATCCAGCCGAGCAACTACCACCTCAACGGCGGCAAGCTCTTCAAGTCCGCGAAGGAAATCCGCGACACCTTCGCGTCGCGCGGCATGACGCTCGACGGCATCTCCGCCCACTGCCCGTTCTGGGTCCACACCAGCGCGTGGACCGGCACCAAGTCCGGCAATCCCTTCATCGCGCCCGACGTGGCCAAGCTGCCCGCCGACAAGATCGAGAAGTGGCACGAGAACTACCTGCTCAAGCTGATGGACCTCGCCGCCGAGCTGGACGTGAAGATCATGCCGATGTTCTGGGGTGTGGCATTCGGCTGGGAGCTGGCGACCGGCTACCCGTGGGGCTTCTGGGCTGGCGGGGGCTTCGACCTGCTCGCCGAGGGCAAGGAACGCTTCGTGAAGAAGACCGCCAAGCTCCGCAAGCACGCGAACGAACTCGGCATCAAGCTCTGCCACGAAATCCACCCCGGCACCGCCGCCAGCACCGCCGATGATTTCAATATGCTCGTGGACATCTGCGACGGTGACAAATCGCTGGGCGTGAACGCCGATCCGTCGCACTGCTGGGAAGGCGAGACTTGGGAGACGCGTTTCCTCAAGGTCGGCAGCCGCATCTGGGCCGCCCATGTGAAGAACTTCGTCGTCCGCAGCGGCTTCCCGCTCCGCGCGATGCAGCCGGACTGGGGGAAGCGAGCGATGCAGTTCACCGACCTCGGCAGCGGCGACCTGAACATGCAGCGCTACGCCGAGCTGCTCATCCACGTTGGCTACCCGCAGCGCTACATGAGCGTGATGGGCACGAAGGACGCGCCACTGGTCGTCGAGGCCGAGAGCGCGCACAAGGATCTCGACTACTGCTCCGCCGACGGTGTGCGCTACGTGAAGAACAACCTGTGCTTCCCCGTGGCCGCCGGCTCCTTCGAGGACGGCATGGGCGCGTAGGCGGAACTCAACGCAACTGACACCGAAGGGCGCGGCGCAAGCCGCGCCCTTCGTTTTCGTCACGCCGCGAATTGCGCGAACTGGGAATGAATCCATTTCCAACCGTCCACATCCAACCTTCCAATGCCCGTGCCAGCCAGCCAGTTCACCCACCCGCCCTGCGCCCCGGTGTCCCGTCGTGCGGCGGTGCAAGCCGGCACCATCGGCCTGCTCGGCCTTGGTCTCGATCATCTTTCGACGCTGCGCGCCGCCGGAGCGGCTCCGCGTTCGCCCCGCGCCAAGTCCGTCATCTACATCTTCCTCTCCGGCGGCCTGTCGCAGTTGGACAGCTTCGACCTCAAGCCCAACGCGCCCATCGAGATTCGCGGCGAGTTCAAGCCCATCCCCACGCGCACGCCGGGCCTGCACATCTGCGAGCATTTGCCCGAGCTGGCCAGGCGCAGCGAGCAGTGGGCGCTCTGCCGCTCGCTCACGCACAAGTCCAACGACCACTCCGCCGGCCACCACATCATGCTCACGGGCCGCTCGGACATTCCGCCCGGCTTCGACCCGAGCAAGCCCAAATCCTCCGACTGGCCGTCCATCGCGGCGCTTGCGAACACGCTGCTGCCAGCGCGCCACAATCTCCCGCCCGCCATCGCGCTGCCGGAACGCCTTGTCCATCGCACCGGGCGGGTGATCCCCGGCCAGTTCGGCGGCATCCTCGGTGCGCGCAAGGATCCGTGGTTTCTCGACGCCTCGCCCTACAACCCGGTCAACTACGGCGCGTATCCCGAATACCTCTTTCACCATCGCGAAGGCCCGAAGCAGCAGGCTGGCCTGGGCTTCCGCTCGCCGAACTTGACCCTGCCCGAGTGGCTGGCCAACGGCCGGCTCAACGACCGGCTCTCCCTCGTCGGCGAAGTCAACCGCCAGCGGGCTTACCTCGAAACCTCCGCCGAAGTCACGGCCCGCGACCGCTATTGGCAGATGGCCGTCGGCTTGCTCACGCAGGGCAGGACCGCCGAGGCCTTCGACCTGTCCAAGGCCGACCCGCGCCTGCAGGACCGCTATGGCCGCAACTCCTTTGGCTGGTCGCTCCTCACTGCCGCGCGGCTCGTCGAGGCCGGCGTGAGCCTCGTGCAGGTCAACCTCGGCAACAACGAGACGTGGGACACGCACGAGTCCGCGTTCCCGAACCTGAAGAACTTCCTCTTCCCGCCAACCGACAAGGCCGTGTCCGCACTGCTCGACGACCTGCAATCGCGCGGTCTGCTCGACAGCACGCTCATCGTCATGGCCGGCGAGTTCGGCCGCACGCCCAAGATTTCCGGCATTTCTGGCGCGCGGCTGCCCGGTCGCGACCATTGGGGGGCGGTGCAGACCGTGTGGTTCGCCGGCGGTGGCGTGCGCGGCGGTCACGTCATCGGCTCCTCGGACAAGCTGGGCGGTCATCCCGCCAGTGATGCGCAGACCCCGGAGAACCTTGCCGCGACGATTTACTCCGCGCTCGGCCTGCCCGCCGAGACGATGCCGCTGGACGAGCAAGGCCGCCCCTTCACCCTCTACAACGGCCATCCGATTCCCGGCCTGATGGCATAGCGGCGGTGCGTGACCCCGCGCTCGCCGGTTGATTCTCCCGTTTGTCCCTTTCCACCGCCGTGTTCCGGCACCTCACCGCCTGGGTGGCTCGTAGAACCGGCTCGCGAACAACGGCACAAACTGGGCGACGCCCAAGATGCTCGCGAGGAATAGCTCCTGTCGGTAGGCGGGCGCAAGGAAGATCCCGGCGAAGCACGCGCCCTCCGCCAGCGCCAACCCCACGACAAACATGGGAAACGCCCTCTGCGCGTCCGGCATTCGTGGCAGGACGCCCCAGCGCACGAAGGCGCTGGCCACCACCTGCATCACGCCCACGCCGAGCATTGCCGGATTGGCCTGGGCGCTGTTCGCCGGCGGGTTGCCCAGCACGAAGTAGAAGACAAACAGGCCGGACTGCATGGCAAACCAGATGGCCCACCACGACGCCAAGGGAACTTGCGGCTGGGGACTGCTCATGGGCGCAGCCTACGGCGGTTTGGGCAGAGCGGCAAGCAGCCGGTCCTTGTAGCTCGACATTCCAATGTCGAGTCCAAGGTCGTCGCAGCCGAACTCGGCATTGGAATGTCGAGCTACCGGTTCACTTCGGCACGCAGCCGAAGAAGGTCAGATACGGCTGGCCCTTCGCCTCGCGCTGGAGGAGCAGCGCGAGTTCGAGCGCGTGGTAATCGCCCCACATCGAGCTTTCGCCGTTGGGCACCTTCTGGCCGGGCGCGATGTAGTCCCAGCCGTTCGGCCGGTGATAGACGGAGTGCAGGATGAGGCCCTGATGCTTCGGGCTGGTGGAGAGATACGGCTCGGAGAAGAGCGTGTCCGCCACGGTCAAGCCCGCCTGCCGGTAGCGCGCGCCGTTCTTCTTGTCGCCCTTCGCAATGAGGTAATTGCCGAGGCGAATCAAGCCCTGCGCGGCGATGGCGGCGGCGGAGCTGTCCACCGGCTCATGGGCGTTGAACGGGTCGGCGGGCTTGCTCAGGTAGTTCGCCGGCAGCCGGTGCGAGTCCGGCGCGCCCGTGTCCCACATCGGGATGCCGTCGGCGCAGGAGTTGGCGAGGTAGAAGTCGGCGGTAGCGGTGGCGGCTTCGACGAACACCACCTCCAACTGCGTGGACGGGCGCGTCGCACGAATAGGTTTGGACAACCAGCTCTGCCAAGGTTGCATCGCGCTCGCACTCGCGGAGTCCGCGTGGTCACGAGGCACAGTTCCGAAGAACTCCAACTCCTCCGCAAACCCGCACACCGCCCACGCCAGCCCGCGCGTCCACGTGCTGAACGGCGCGTAGCCCTGCTGCGAGTTTGGGCAGCGGAAGACACCGCTCGCCACGTTGAACACCGCCTCGTGCGCCGTGCGACCGCGCACGTCGTAGGCATCGCGCCCTTCGCCAAAGTAGATGTTGTAGCGCGCGGTGTTCAGCGCGTGTTCCACGAGCCGTTGCAGCAGGGAAATCTTCGCGTCCTGCTCACCCATCAGCACATGCCCGAGCTGGTGCGCCACCGCCAGCGTCCGCACCGTGCGGATGGTGTCCACGAAGAGCGAGTGCGCGCCGTTGAAGCTGTGGATGAAGCCGGTGCCATCCGCGAGCTTCGTCCAACGCGCCGCCTGCACCGCGCCGCTGACCTTGAGCGCCAGCTCGTAAAAGTCCTGCTCGCGGTCGTCCTGCGGGATGCGGTCCTTGCGCATCAGGCGCAGCAGGTTGCCGTAGGTCGAGACGTTGTTGAACCCGTGGTCATGCACGCCGATGTGCGAGACGTGCGACGCCATGTGCCGTCGCGTCCCCTCGCGCCCGATGCGCAGGAACCGCTCGTCGCCCGTGGCGTCGAACTGGAGAATCGCCGAGCCGAACTGAAAACCCTGCGTCCACTCCGTCCAGCCGCGCGAGGTATATTTGCCCTTCACCGTGAAGACCGGCGTGCCGTCCGCCGGCTTCCACGACTGCTCAATGGCGAGGATTTTCTGTCCCGACAGCTCGAAGAGGCGGGTGATTTTAGGGAGGAGTTTTTGCGGGGTGAGCTTGGGGTTGATTTTGGTTGGCATGGTCTTGGTCAAGTAGTCGCAAGCTTCAGCTTGCGAAGCGCAGGCTAAAGCCTGCGACTACGAATCACAGTCGGCGCACATGAAATCCTCCGTCCACATTGATCGTCTCCCCCGTGCTATAGGGCAGGTAGTCCAGCGCGATGGCGGTGACGGCACGGCCCACGTCCTCCGGCGTGCCCCAGCGTCGGATGGGCGCGAGGCCCTCGGCGAAGAGCTTGTCGTATTTCTCCTTCACGGGCGCGGTCATGTCGCTGGCGATGACGCCGGGGCAGACCTCGAAAACGTTGATGCCGTGGTCGGCGAGGCGCGTGGCGTAGAGCCGGGTCATCATGCCCAGCGCGGCCTTGGCCAGGCAGTAGTCGCCGCGATTGGTCGAGACTGCGTAGCCGCTGATGGAGGAGACGATGACGATCTTGGGCCGGTAGCGGGCGGGTTGAGAGTTGAGAGTTGAGAGTTGAGAGTTGGTTAGTTCGATCATCCAGTTCGCCGCGAGCTGGCTGAGGAAGTATGGCCCCTTGAGATTGATCGCCATGAGCGCGTCGAACTCGTCCTCGCGCGCCTCCAAGATGTCCCGCCGCCCGATGGACGTGATGCCCGCGTTGTTCACGAGCAGATCAAGCCGGCCGAACTGCTCGCGGGTGAAGGCGATGAGCCGCTCGCGATCGGCGGCCTTGCCCACGTCGCCCTGACAAATCTCGGCGCGGATGGCCTTGCCCGCCGCTTTCGCCGCCGCGACGCAGTCTGCCGCCGTCGCCCGCGCGCCGTCCGCGTTGCCCGCGAAGTTCACGACGAGGTCGTGGCCCGCCTTCGCCAGCTCCAGCGCGATGCCGCGCCCGATGCCGCGCGAGGCGCCGGTGATGAGGGCGACGGGGTTGCTTGTCATGTGCGGGAGCAGTCTAGCCAAATCAGCCGCGCGCCGAAACGCAAAAGTAGGACAGCGTGTCTCGCCTGTTCTTCTGATTCAAAGCTCCCGCTCAAGCGTTTACTGAGGTCTGAATCAGCGTTCTAGGCCGATGGCGCGGTAACTGAAAGCTAAAGTGCCAGGCGGGACGCGCTGTCCCACTTCAGTTCACCACGTTGCGCGGCGCATTGCCCAGCAGCACGCGGCGGACGTTCTCGCTACCCTTTACCCGCATATCGTTCAGCCCCTCCTCGCAGTAGAAGGCCGCGTGCGGATTCAGAATCAGCCGGTCGTGCGCCGGGTGCTTCGGGTCACGCCATGCGACTAGCAGCGGGTGCTCCTCCGCCGGCGGCTCTTGTTCCAGCACGTCGAGGCCAGCGCCACCGAGGTGTCCGCGAGCCAACGCGTCCAGCACCGCCAGCGGCTCCACCACGCCACCGCGCGCGGTGTTCACGAGGAACGCGCCGGGCAGCATCTGCGCGATGGTGTCGCGGTTCATCAGGTGATGCGTCTCCGGCGTGAGCGGGCAGTGCAGGCTCACGACATCGCTCTGCGCGAGCAGTTCGCCAAGCGACTCCACGCGCCGCACGCCGAGCGCCTTCTCGCGACCATCCGGCGCGTAGGGGTCGTGGAAAACCACATCGAACCCAAACGCCTTCGCCCGGAGCGCCGCCGCCGTGCCGATGCGCCCGACGCCCACGATGCCAAACACGCGTCCGCGCAGGCGATGCACCGGCTTGAACTGCTCATAAGTCCACGCGCCGTGCCCGCGCCGCAGGCGGCTGTTCAGGAAGTGAATCCCCCGCATGAGCGAGAGTGCCATGCCCAGGGCCGAGTCCGCGACCTCCTCGGAGCCGTAATCCGGCACGTTGCACAGCGCGATGCCGCGCGCCCGGCAGGCCGCGCCGTCCACGTTGTCGTAGCCCGCGCCGCAGCGGATGATGACCTTGCAGCGCCGCAGCCGGGCGATGGTGGCCCCGGTGACTTTCAGAAAGTGATAGACCATCACCGCGTCCGCGTCCTCGATGCGGCCCGCCATCTCGTCCTCGTGCTTCGCGCCAAGCGCAGTGATGTCCGCGAGGTCGCCGAGGATGCGGCGCTCCACGTCGAGCGGTTCAGCGACGAAATCCGTGATGGCCACTTTGAAGCGGGAACTCATGTTGGGCGTGACTTGTAGGGCAAGCGGGCTGCGTTGTCGAACCAGAGCTGATGGCGAATTCGGAATGGCTTCGCGGCGGCCGGCCGGGCAGAGTGCCGGCGATGAAACCCGGCTTCGCCCGTTCCGCGTTTGGAGTGGGGTGGCTCGCGTTCGGATTGCTGGGCACTGGCCCGGCGCGCGCGCAGGAGAGCACCAACGGCTTTGCCTTCGCGGACTTTCTCCTCGCCCCGCTGCGCATCCACCTGCTCACGGCCACCAACGAGCCGGCGATCCACACCACGCTCACCGTGAAGGACACGGACCGCATCCTCGGCAAGGTGAACCGCATCTGGGCGCAGGCGGGGATCACGTTCTATCTGGAGTCGTTGCGGGTTGAGGCCGCCGTCGGACCGACCAACTATCTCGACCGCGCCCGCGAGGATGAACGTGCGACCTTGCTCTCCCTCCGACCGAAGGACTCACTGGCCACAAGCTGCTTCCACGTCTTCTACCTCAAGCGCATCCGGCCCAACGGTGTTTACTTCAACGCGCAGGGCATCTTCGTGAAGGACACCGCCAGCCTGCGCAAGACCGAGGGTGGTTTGGACGAACCGATCCCGCGCGTCACTGCCCACGAACTTGGCCACGCGCTCACTCTGCCGCACCGGCAATACGTCACCAACCTGATGTCCTCTGGCAACAACGGCGCGTGGCTGAACACGGCGGAGATCCAGCAGGCCCGCGCAGCGGCGGGCAAGTTTCCGTGGGTCAAGTTTGCACCGGACGTTCTGAAGCAAGCCGAAACCACCCGCGATGGGAAGCGGCTGGCGGAGGCCCGAAGGCTATTCGAGCAAGCCGCCACGGTGCCAGTTGAGGCGGAGGCTGTGCGGCGTGCCCGGCGCTACGCCAGGGAACTGGGGAGGTGAACTTCCGCAGCTCAAACCTCCACCGTGTGGCCGTGCGCGATGCTGTCCTCGGCGGCGATGGCGAGGAGGCTGCCGTCAACGCAGTCGGCGACCGTCGTGAGCGGGCGCTTGCCGTCGAGCACGGCTTCCACAAACGCCGCGTGCATCTCATCGAAGCCGAGGTGGTTGCCCCAGCCTTCGCCAGTGGGTGATTCGATGTGGTGGACGATGGGTTCTTTCTGCCCGGAGCCGCGTTTCCACTGGAGAATGTCCACCGTCGAGATGCGCGTCTGGAGGGAACCGGCCTCGCCCACGACGCCGAGTCCCAAATCTTCCTGCGGGAAGTCGCGGCCGAAGAGGCAAATCTGGAGCGAGCCGAGCGTGCCGTTGTCATACTCGAAGCTCACGGTCGCGTGGTCGTTGACCTGATGCTCCGGCTCGACGACGTGCATGACCGCGCTCGCGCCGAACGCCGCCACGCGCACGGGCCGCGCGCCGGCCCACCAGTTCATCAGGTCGAACTGATGGCAGTTCTTGTCCACGAGCATCCCGCCGGAGCGGCGCTGGTCCTGAATCCAGTTCTGCGACTTGGGCTGGAACGGCCCGCGAAACTCGCGCGTCCAGACCATGCGCGGCCGGCCGATGTCGCCGGCGTCCACGAGCGCCTTCACCTTCTGGAAGAACGGCGAGTAGCGCAGCTCGTGGCCGATCATCACCACGCGATCCGTCTTCGCGGCGGCCTTCTCCAGCAGGCGGCACTCGCCGCGCGTGATGCCGCAGGGCTTTTCGAGGAAGAGGTGCTTGCCGGCCTTGAGCGTCTCCAGCGCGAGCGGGACGTGGTTGAAGTTCGGTGTCGAGATGCAGACGGCGTCGAGGTCGGAGTGAATCAGCTCGTGCTCGTCGCTGAAGATGCGGGCGGAGGGTGCGACTTCAAGGGCGCGGCGCAAGTTGGTTTCATTGCGACCGCAGATGGCGGTGGCTTCGGAACGGGCGGCGAGCTTGGTGTGGAACTGGCGGACATGGCTGATGCCCATCGCGCCAATGCCGAGAAAGCCGATACGGAGTTTCATGCGGGGAGTGAACACGAAGGGCGCAACCCCGCCAAGCCGCAGGCTTTAGCCTGCGCTTCGACCGCGACATATGACGCGCAGGCTGAAGCCTGCGACTACGGTCCGGCGTGCTTCTCGCCGCGCCAATAGGCCGGCAGGTTCGATTTGGTGTCGCGGAGAATTTCCAGGATGGCCCGACGCGTCTCGGCGGAGATGTTTGCAAACTCCGGCGACGTGTCCTGGCCGGTCAGGACTTCGTGCAGGCGTTGCAGGACGTGCTCGCGCATGGGCTTGGGTAGCAGGTCAAACGCCTCGGAGTAGATGAGGAAGCTGCACGGGTATTTGAACAGGCGCGTCTCCAGGTCGAGTTGCCGGAGCGAGCGGCCTTTGCGGTCCTTGGGGCCGAGGCTGGCAAAGTGTTCCGCGAAGCCGGACGTGCCCCTGACCTTCGCCTTGAGCGGCGTCTCCTCGGTGAAGAGCAGGTATTTCAGGAAGCCCTCGCTCATGCTGCGCAGGTAGCGGATGTGCTGGTAGCGGCTCAGGGCCATCGTCGTCTCGTAGTGGAGCCGGGTGAGGAAGTTGTGCATGTGCGCCTCGTGCTCCAGCACCATGAGCGCGACGATGTCGCTGTGCGGCGTGGCGTAGCTGTCGAGGTCCACGAGCTTCTTGAGGCTGGTGAGGTTGCCGAGGTAGTTGGGCTTTTCCTCGGCCTTGGCGAAGGCGGCCTTGCCGAAGAGATTGCCGCGATGCGTCACCTTCCCGTGCGTGCCGGTGACATACCAGCCGCCCCAGCGATCCTCCAGCGGTGTGCGGTGGTTCACCTCGGAGACGCCCGTGATGAGGTCAATGATGCCCTGCTCGTCGGTCTTGAACGAGCGGATGAGATGGCCGGGCACGCCCATCGTCTTCGCGGAGGCGTGGCATTCAAGGCACTGGTTGTTGCGCACGAACTTGGGCCTGTCGGTTGCGGTCTGCTCCAGCGTGTAGAAGACACCGCCCAGCTTCGCGTCCACCTCGCTGAACTCCATCACCGGTGCGCCGGGAATCCAGCCGACGTAGACATCGTCGTTGAAGAACACCGCGCGCGGCGTCTGCGGCGCGATGCGCTCGCGCTGGAGCGAGGTCTTGGAGAAGAGCAGCGTCTGCGACTTGGGCGTGACTTCCAGCGCGGCGAGCACGGAGTCACGCCAGCCGGTTTGCGGATCGAACTTCAGTCTTACCTCGCCCCGGTCAAGGCGCGACTGGAGCCGGGTGATCGGCCCCGTGGACGGCGTCTTGTTGTAGCTGATGGTGTCCTCCTCGAAGGGCACCATGTGCGTCGCGCCCTGGAAGTCGGACTGCGCTGCGGCGAGCCAGGGGAGCGCCAGGCCCGCGAGGGCGGCGAACCAGCGGACGGCTTGAGCGCGTTGTCGGTCTGACATGGCTTAACTAGACTGCGCCACCGTCCGGGACGATTCACGAATCTTGGCGCGGGCTGGGCAGGAATTGCACGAACGCGCGTTTGACTTGCCCCGGCCAGTCCCCATACTCCGCCGAAATTCAATCGTCCGGGCGGCGGGGTTTTCCGGCGCGGGCACACGACAACACTATGGCCAAAGTCAAACACATCGCACTGATCCAGTTCAAAGCCGACACCACGCCGGAGCAGATTGACCAGATTTTCAATGCCCTGCTGGACCTCTCCGAGAGCATCCCCGGCGTCGAGGACTTCATCTCCGGCCGAACAACAGCACGGAGGGCCAGAGCGCCGGCCACACGCACGCCTTCGTGATGACGCTCACGGACGCCGCCGCGCGCGACGCCTACCTCACGCACCCGGAGCATCAGGCGTTCGTGCAGAACGCGATGCCGCTCATCGAAAAGGTGACGGTGGTGGACTTCGAGTTGTGAACGGCCCGCTTGTGCTGTAGAAGCAGCGCATGTCCTCGCGCAATTCGTGCCGGCGGCTTCCAGCCGCCGTCCCTCGCCCCGTCCATGCTTCAAGGCGGCGATTTCGAATCGCCGGCACGGCACTGGCAGTTTGCCTTCTTACTTTAGCCCTTTGCCTTCCGCTTCGCGCGTGGGGTCCGCACGGCGAAATCACCCAGGCCGCCCTCGACACCCTTGCTCCCGACGGCGCCCTCCTCAAGCACCTCGGCACCAACGCGCCCAAGCTCGTCCACTACTGCTGGCTGGGCGACTACCGCCGCACGCCCTACGAGCGGCAGGGCGAGTTCTTCTATGCGGACGACTACCTGCTCTTCCCCGGCATGGAGCGGCACGTCGACCACCTCGTGCCCGAGGTCAAGCGCACCTACGAGCCGTATTTCCGCCGCGCGCTCCAGGCGCTCCGCACCGAGACGCCGCTGAATGCCGCGCGCTGGATCGGCTCGCTCCTGCACTTCGTCGAGGACACCGGCTCGCCGCCGCACTCGGCGGAGATTCGCGGCGACGTGCACGGCAAGATGGAGAACTGGGTGGATGCGAAACTCATCCACCTGCCCGGCTACCGCCCGCAACTGCTCGGCGACACGGAGGAGAAGGCGCTCGCCGGCTTTCTGCGGCGCATGGACGGCCTCATCGCCTACTCGAAGGAACGCGGCGACCGCTGCCGCCCGCTCGTGCTCGCCGACAAGCGCGCGGAGGTGGAACCCATCGTCCTCGAAAGCGCGCTGGAGACGAGCCGGGTGGTGGCGGATTTGTTGCACACGCTGGGTAGAATTCATCCCCTCGCTCCATTCGGAACGCTTGAGTTTCGGTCGAGCATTGAGGTGGGCCCTGCTGGTAACGCCAGGCTTCCGGTCAAGCTCGTTGTCCAAGGCACGCGCTATTCAACGCTGGTTGACCCCGACAACACTTACCGGCTCTTAAACCTAAAGCCTGGGAACTACGAAATGCTGGCGTTTCGGGACGGAAGCGAACCAATGGGCCACAAGGTTCGCGTTCAATCGGACGGTCGTCCGGCGATTCTGGACATCAGCCCCCCAAGCCCCCCACTTGCTCCTCACTTGGCCAGAAACCTGGTTCGCAACTCTGAGTTTTCGATCCAGTGGCTCAAAGTCGGTTCCCCCGACTGCTGGTATCCCACCAAGACCGCCTGGGAAGGCGACCTCATCCCGCTCAAGGACGGCGCGCGCTACACGTTGCGCCTGAACTGGCAGGCCCAGCCCGGCCCCGGCGATGTCGTCCTCCGCTTCCGCCCGAACACGCACCCCGGCCTGCCCGTCGTGGACACCGCGCCCTTCAAGCCCGGCACCACGGGGCACGCCTTCACTGGCACCGAGAAAATGAAGTGGGCGCAAATCCTCATCCGCACCACCAACGCGCCCACCACGCTGCTCAAGAGCGTCGCCCTCACGCCGGAGTAATCGTGGTAGCCGCGCTGCCGCGCGGCTTCCGTTTCCCAGCCTTTCAACTTTCAACTCTCCCGCCTTTCAACTTTCATCTGCCGATGATTAAGAAGTGGCCGGTCCTCAGTTCCAAGCAGCTCGCGGACTTTCGCATCTTCACGGTGCGCACGGATGTGAAGCGCTCGCCGCGCACGGGCGCGGAGCACGACTTCTTCGTCCTCGACACGCGGAGCTGGGTCAACGTCATCGCCGTCACGCCAGACGACAAGCTGGTGATGGTGGAGCAATACCGCCACGGCTCGGACACCGTCGAGCTGGAAATCCCCGGCGGCGTGATGGACGCGGAAGACCCTTCGCCGGTGCTCGGCGGCCAGCGCGAGCTGCGCGAGGAGACCGGCTACGTAGGCGACCAAGCGGAAATCATCGGCCAAATCTTTCCCAACCCCGCGATCATGTCGAACACCTGCTACACGCTGCTGGTGCGCAACTGCCGGCTCGCGCACGCCGTGGAGTTCGACAGTTGCGAGGACATCCACACGCATCTCGTGCCGGTGGCGGAGCTGCCGGAGCTGGTCGCATCCGGGAAGATTCAGCACGCGCTGGTGGTCGTGGCGCTCTATCACTTCGACCTGTGGCGGCGGAAGCAGGACAAACCTGCTTGAGCACGCCCCGAAATTGAATCACGCGGCGGCTTTCAGTCCGCACTGGGGCGTGATGGGGATTCGAGTCATGGACGCGGCTCACTTTCCGGCCAGCCCGCGCAGGTAGGCGAGGATGAGTTCGGGCAGGTCGTTGCTGTAACCACCTTCGAGCACGCTGACGACGGGCACGCCGAGGACGCGGAAGCTTTGGCCGAGCCAGTGGTAGTCCTCGGCCTCCAAAGTTTCCTGCGCGAGCGGGTCGCGCGCGTAGGCGTCGAAGCCGGCGCTGACGACGACCACGTCGGGCTTCTGCTGCTTGAGGGCGTCGAGGGCGCGATTGAGCACTTTGCGGTATTCCTCGCGCGGTGTGCGCGGGGCGACAGGGTAGTTGAAGCAGTTGTCGCCGACGTTCTGCGTGCCGGTGCCGGGGTAGCACGGGTGCTGGTGAATGGAGTGGAAGAACGCGCCGGGCTTGCCGAGCAGGATCGCTTCGGTGCCGTTGCCGTGGTGGACATCAAAGTCATAGACCGCCGCGCGCTTTGCCCCCGTGGCGAGGGCTTCGAGGATGGTGATCGCGACTTGATTCAGGTAGCAGAAGCCCATCGCGCGATTGCCGGTGGCGTGATGGCCGGGCGGGCGGAGCAGGCTGAAGGGATGACCACCTTTGCGCGCGAGCGTGAGCGCGCGCAATCCGCCGCCGATGGACCGAAGCGCGTGGTCATGGATGCCGGCGTGCGCGGGAGTGTCGCCGTCGAAGTCACCGGCGGCGGCCTTGACGCGGGCGAGGTGCTCCTTCGTGTGCGCGCGGAGGACGGCTTCGTCAGGGACTCCGGCGGGCTTGTCCCATTCGAGCTTCAGCTCCTGCTGGCTGCGAAGTTTTTCCAAGGTGCGCGTGATGCGCTGGGGCCGCTCCGGGTGGCCGGCCATGTGGTAGTTGACGCAGCGTTCGTCGGTGATGAGGTGCAGCGGCATGGGCAGGGGATACGACAGGCGCGGCGGGTTTGCAACCGGCGGAATGACGCAGTTGGCGGTTGTAGCGGCACTCTGCGAGTGCCGAACCACGGGAGCCGGCGGTCACAGACCGCCGCCACAGTGATTTGCGCTAGAAATGTTTTTGACAAAGGCTTCCTCCATTCCTACCGTCCGCCCCGCACTGACTGGTTGGGGTCGTAGCTCAGTTGGTAGAGCACCACAATGGCATTGTGGGGGTCGTAGGTTCGAATCCTATCGGCTCCACCATTTTTCAGCGCAAGGGAGTTGATTCAGCGTCCGGGGAAGTTTCCGTTGCACCGTCCGCCGGTGACTGCCTAGAGTTTGCGCGCAACACATCCGATCCCTTCACTCCATGCAATTCCGACCCCTCGGCAAGACCGGCCTCAGCCTTTCCGTCGTCAGCTATGGCGCGGCTTCCATGGGCAACGAATACGGCAACGCCGCAGACGAAGCCCGCAGCATCCGCTCGCTGCACGTCGCGCTCGACGGCGGGGTCAACTTCATTGACACGTCGCCTTACTACGGGCGGACGCTGTCAGAGACGGTGCTGGGTCGCGCCTTCAAGGAGATTCGTCGCGACCGCTTCATCCTTGGGACCAAGTGTGGCCGCTACGATGTGGCGGGCTTTGACTTCAGTTACGACCGCATCCTCCGCAGCGTGGACGAGAGTCTCCAGCGCATGGGCGTGGACCACATTGACATCATGCAGTGCCACGACATCGAGTTCGGTGACATTCGGCAGGTGGTGGACGAGGCGCTGCCCGCGCTGCGCAAGGCGCGCGAGCAGGGCAAAATCCGCTTCATCGGCGTCACCGGTTTTCCGCTCAACATCTTCCGCTACATCCTCGACCGCACGGAGCTGGACTGCATGTTGAGCTACTGCCACTACGCGCTGAACAACACCTCGCTGCTGGGACTCATCCCGTATCTCAAAAGCAAGGGCGTGGGCATCATGAGCGCGTCGCCGTTCAGCGAGCGGCTGCTCACGCGCCAGCCGCTGCCGCCGTGGCATCACGCGCCGGACGCGCTCAAGGCGCAGTGCCGGAAGGCCGTCGAGTTCTGCGACGCGCGCGGCGTAGACATCGCGAAGCTGGCATTTCAGTTCACGCTGCAAAACCCCGACCTCACCACGAGTGTCCCCGGCACCGCCAACCCGGACAACATGGCCGCGATGCTGCGCTGGATGAACGAACCCGTAGACCACGCGCTCCTCGCCGAAGTGATGAAGCTGCTGGAGCCGACGAAGAACGTGCTGTGGCGTGTGGGCCGGCAGGAGAACAGCGTGGATTGGGATGCGGGGCTATGAATCCAAGACGAGCAACTGAGTTCCAAGCCGCCGCCAACCGGCTGGTAGGAATGCTGCTTGCCGTAGCCGTCTCAACGGCATTGCTTCGCGCAGACGTGGCCGACCCGCAGCTTCGCACGGACCATCCTTGGTATCCCGGCGAGCTGGCGCTCTCGACCTTCGAGCGGCTCTTCGCCACGCAGGCCGAGCAGTATCGTCGCGCGACGGGCAAGGCTCCCACCACGGACGAGGAGCGCGCGCTGGCGTCGTGGTTCTTCCGCAACACCCACTACGCGCACAGCGAAGAGGGCGCGCACGACTGGTGGGGCAAGGGTTTTCAAGGTGGCGGCGACCTGCGCAACCGCGAGTATTGGACCGGCCTGTTCGCGCACGGCTTTGGCCTGTGCGGCACGACGCATTCGCAGTGGTCGGCGGAAATGGAATTCCTCCTCGGCCACGGGCGCGGGCGCGGCGTGGGCGCGGCGGGTCACAACGCCTTTGAAGTCTGGCTCACCGGCGGCGCTTACGGCCCGGGCAAGTGGGCGCTGCTGGACCACGACCTTTCCACCGTCATCTTCGACACCGGCGGCGCGGCGCTGCTCGGCCTCGCGGAGGTGCAGCGCGACTGGAAGCAGCTCACCGACCGGAAGTTCGCGCCCGACCGGCAGCGCGGCTGGCTCGTGTGCGGCCTGCATCCCGGCGACGGTTCGTCCTACGCGAGCTACAACGTCGCCGAGTATCTGCCGGGCTACGCCGGCCCGCCGCCGATGCTGCGCGTGCGGCGCGGCGAGACGCTGCGGCGCTACTTCGCGCCCGGCTTGGCGGATGGCAAAACCTTCGTCTTCTGGGGCCGCAACTACAACGCCGCCGGCATCCCCGGTCCCGAGCGCGCGCAGACGTGGGTGAACCAGCCGGAGAAAATGCACGGCTCGAAAACGGGCACGCCGTTCAAGGCCGGTCAGGCTCGCTACGGCAACGCGGTTTCCACCTACCGCCCGGACTTTGCCAGCGGCGACTATCGCGAGGGCGTCGTGGACGAAAGCGCGGAACACGTCACGTTCGGCTTCCGCACGCCCTACGTCATCGGCGCGACGCCGCCGGACAATTCCGCGTCGGGCATCTATCAGCCCGGCGGACGCAACGGCCTCGTGCTGCGCGGACGCGCGACGGCGAAGGTGAGCGTCTCCGTGGACGACGGCGGCTCGTGGAAGGACGCGGGCGACTTCCGCGACGGCCTCGACCTCACGGACTTCGTGAAGGGCCGGCAGAGCTACCAGCTCCGCCTGCACGCGGCGGCGAAGGCGCTGGCAAACTCCGACCTCGTAATCACCACCGTCTGCCAGCTCAATCCCGCGATGCTCCCGCGCCTGCACGACGACGGCGCGCAAGTCACCTTCGCCGCGTCGGGCCTGGGTGTCGTCTCCGCCGGGCCGACGAAGCCCGAGGCGCAAACGCACGTCGTGGCCGGCGCGTTCGATTCACCCACGGTCACGCTCGCGTTGCGCGTGCCGGCGGGCCGCGTGCCCCGGCAGGTCTTCGCCGCCGCGCACACGGCCACGGGCAACCCGCCGGGTCCCGAGCTGAAGAGCCAAGTCGAGTTCTCCACCGACGGCGGCAAGTCTTGGCGGCCCGTGGTGAAGGACTGGCAAATCCCCCGGCGCGGCGACGAGCCGAAGGATTTCTGGTCGCAGAGTTTTTCCTACGGCTCGGCGGAAGTGCCCGCCGGGAAATTCGATTTCATCCAGGTCCGCTTTCGCAACGACGGCGGCAAGCGCTACCTCCGCGCCGAGGCGCACCTTGTCCACGAGACCGAGCCGCGCGACGCGACGAAGGTGACGTTCAGTTGGAACGATGCGAGCGGCCCGCACACGGCGTCGCGCGTGGTGGGCAAATCGGAGTCTTGGAAGCTGTCTGCCGGCAAGAACGTGCGGACGCAGTGGGTGGAGTTTGAGGCGGTGGTTGCGCGGTAAGCCTTCACTGACTCGGAAATTCGCGAAACGCCTATGGGCAAGACAATCAACGACGCAGAATACAAGGGCGTAACGTCGCTCACGGGACAAGAACGATATTCTCACTTTGTCCGCCGCGTCGCTGACTGGGAGGAACTCTGGGGCCTGCGCACATCGGAAGGTTGGGTCATGGTCGGAGATGATTCAGGCAACCAAATGATTCCGGTCTGGCCTCACGAACGATATGCCAAGTCGTATGCGATTGACGATTGGGCCGACGCCACACCGACGGTCATAGAGCTGGAAGCTTGGATGGCGCGCTGGTTGCCAGGCATGACCCGTGACGGCGTTCAGGTCGCGGTGTTTCCTGTAACAAGTGAAAAGATGAGCGGGGTGGTAGTCTTGCCCGAACGACTGCGAAAAGATTTGGAGGCAGAATTGGAAAAACTTGAATGAGTTGATTTGCCCCGAAGCCACCGAAGCGCAACCATCCCATGACCATTGATTCCCACCAGCACTTCTGGCGCTACATGCCCGCCGAGTATCCGTGGATGAAGCCCGAGTGGCCCATCCGCCGCGACTTCCTGCCGTCCGACCTTGCCCCGCTGTTGAAGGCAGCCGGACTCGACGGCTGCGTGGCCGTGCAGGCGCAGCAGACCGTGGCCGAGGCGCGCTGGCTGCTCGCGCTCGCGGACGCGCACCCGTTCATCAAGGGCGTGGTGGGCTGGGTGGATTTGCAGAGCGAGCGCGTGGAGGAGCAGCTCGCGGAACTCGCGCGGCACCCGCGCTTTGTCGGCGTGCGCCACGTGGTGCAGGACGAGCCGGACGACAACTTCATGCTGCGGCCCGCGTTCCAGCGCGGCATCGGCAAGCTGCGGCAGTTCAACCTCGCTTACGACCTGCTGGTGTTCCCGAAGCAGTTGCCCGCCGCCATCCAGCTCGTCGCGAACTTCCCCGAGCAGCGCTTCGTGCTCGACCACATCGCCAAGCCGCCCATCGCCGCCGGCACGCTGTCGCCATGGCGCGAGCAGCTCCGCGAGCTGGCGGCGGCCCCGAACGTCTGGTGCAAAGTCTCCGGTATGGTCACGGAGGCGAAATGGGACGGCTGGTGCGCGGCGGACTTCCGCCCGTATCTGGACGTGGTCTTCGCCGCGTTCGGCGTGGAGCGGCTGATGTTCGGCACGGACTGGCCGGTTTGCACGCTGGCGGGCAGCTACGGGCAGGTGCATGGGCTGGTGGCGGATTACACGCAGTCCCTAACCGCCGAGGCGCGGACGAAGTTCTTCGGCGGCAACGCGGCGGCCTTTTATCAGCTCGCGGTTTGAGTCGGTGGAAACAAAAAAGCCTCCCGGCTCGCGCCGGGAGGCTTGTGAGTGGAGAGGCAGCGCTTACTTCTTCGCGCCGAGGATCGCGTCCTTCGCGGCCTTGGCCACGCGGAATTTCACGACGCGCTTGGCGGCGATCTGGATCTGCTCGCCGGTGGCGGGGTTGCGGCCGATGCGGGCCTTGCGGTTGACGAGCACGAGCTTGCCGAGGCCGGGGAGCGTGAAGGTGTTCTTCGCG
>Ga0172373_10001897_pt1 | contig 33069 bp, 27 predicted proteins | sample Lak10m_2_FD_114546 | JGI IMG/M metagenome (GOLD analysis project Ga0172373, IMG submission 114546) | Freshwater microbial communities from Kabuno Bay, South-Kivu, Congo - kab_092012_10m | ecosystem: Environmental > Aquatic > Freshwater > Lake | place: Democratic Republic of the Congo...
TTGATCTATGTCGAAATCTTTCAGAATACGGCCGTTCACGCTTCCAAGGTGAGCCAACAATTGACCGTCAGCAGTACGGTATTCCATGCCGTAATTGAACGTAACGGCATCTTCCAACTCCTTCAAAACCACCTGAATGTTCATCCGTCCGAGAATGTTCTTGACAATGCCGTTGAGGTGATGGAACGATGCCGAAGCATCTGTTGTGTTCCAGCGTTCGCGGTTCCAACGGCCTGTGACGAAAATGCCTAACGCACTGAATTCGTCATACGGCCAACCGTCCTTCTTGGAAGCACCATAGATGTTTCCGAACTCATAGAACTTGCAATCGAGGTTCTGGTGGCGGACGTTGCGCGAAACGCTTTCCAACCCACCGAACAGCAATGTTTGGCGCATGGCATTCAGGTCGGAACTGAGCGGATTGAGGATGCGTACCGTTTGTTCTGCTTGCGCGGGATAATGCTTTTCGATGTATGAAGCGCGCGTCAGCGAGTTGTTCATGATCTCGTTGAAACCCATCGATGTGAGCGTGTCTGAAACTACATTGCGCAATTTTTCGGGGCTCTTGCGGTCGATCGAAACAAGCGGAACGCGTAACTGACCGCTTCCTGCAATGCGGTCGTAACCGTAAACGCGCAGCAGTTCTTCTATAACGTCCGCTTCGCGCGTCACATCGGTTTTGAACGTAGGCACCATCAACTTAAGGCCGTCTTTGGTTTCCTTGTCCACATGCATGCCGAGGTCTGCAAGAATGGCGATGATGGCCTGCTTGTCAATTTCCTGTCCAATGAGGCGTGTAATGTTCCCGAACTTCACATCGACCTTGAAGTGGGGTATTGGCGATGGATAGATGTCGGTAATGCGAGAAAGTTTGCCGCCTGCCACCTTTTGTATCAGCAACGCAGCACGCTTGGCGGCCAGCACGGTGATCTCGGGATCTATACCGCGCTCGAAACGGAACGAGGCATCGGTGCTAAGACCATGGCGTTTAGCGGTTTTTCGAATGGAAACCGGGTTGAAGTAGGCACTTTCCAGAAAGATGTTCTGCGTGGCATCGGTCACGCCTGAGGTCAATCCTCCGAAAACGCCTGCAATGCACATTCCATCGGTGGAATCGCAGATCATCAGGTCGGCACTGTCTAGCGTGCGTTCTGCACCATCGAGTGTCGTGAACTTCTCTGAACCCTTTGCCGTGCGAACCACCACCTTTTTTCCTTTGATCCTGTCGGCATCGAATGCGTGAAGCGGCTGCGCCATTTCGTGCAATACGAAATTGGTCACATCGACCACATTGTTTATCGGCCTCAGCCCGATGGCTTTCAGTCTGTTCTGCAACCATGCAGGCGAAGGTCCAACCTTTACCCCTTCTATGTAAAGGCCCACGTATCTGGGGCAGGCACCAGCATCCTGAACATCAATGGCGATCGGATTATCCATTTCGGAACGGTAATCCATCACGGACGGCCATTGAAGTTGCAATTCATCAAAACCGCTTCGGTTGGCGCGCAACACAGCCCGTAGATCTCTTGCCACACCTATATGTCCCATGGCATCGGCACGGTTCGGTGTAAGCCCGATCTCGAGCACCTCATCGGTTTCCACATTGAAATACGCAGCGGCTGGTGTGCCTACCTGCACATCCGTTGGCAGCACCATGATGCCTGCGTGGCTGTTTCCCAGCCCGATCTCATCCTCGGCACAGATCATTCCTTCGGAAACTTCGCCACGGATCTTCGACTTTTTGATCTCAAACGGCTCTCCTTCTGAAGGATAAAGCGTGGCGCCCACCGTAGCCACCACCACCTTCTGCCCTGCTGCCACATTCGGTGCACCGCACACGATGTGCAACGGTTCACCAGAACCGACATCAACGGTTGTCACACTCAGGCGGTCGGCATCGGGGTGTTTCTGGCACGTCAGTACCTGCCCTATGACGAGCCCTTGCAGCCCGCCAGGCACCGAGGTGAACGGCACCACCTTTTCCACTTCGAGCCCGCTGGCGGTAAGTAGTTGTGCGGCTTCGGCAGCACTGATGTCGATGGGCAAGTATTGGCGCAGCCAGTTGTATGATATATCCATTGAAACGCGTTTGAGCCGCGAATTTAAGGTTTGATACGACCAATGGCACCCCAGTGGTTGAGGTTGACCGCCCGCACCGACCTTAAGGCCGAAGTGCTAAATTGGCATCATGGAAACAACCCCTGAAAATGTGACCATCATGCCCCATTGGGTTTCGGTGGCCGAGTTTGCCAAACGTACGGGCGTTCAGCCACGCACGGTTCATCTGCGCATAAAACGTGGCGCCATATCATGTGCAAGAGTGGACGGCATTGTGGTGATGGATGTGAACGCCACGTTGGTACCACGGGTGAGAAAAGACGGCAAGAACCGCGCTGCTCCATTTGTTTGGCCCCCGCATCTGCCTCCTATGTCCAACCTCATTTCGGTTTCTGAATGGTGCGAGCGCAACAATCTGCGTGGACACAACATTTACCGCAGCATTCTGGGTGGGCATATGCGTGCCTGGTACTTTGCCGAGCGGGTATTTGTGGAGCGCACCGAAGCATTGGGCCTACCTGTAAAACGCATCAGGAAAAGATAGTGACCCCCGAACCGTGTGCCATGGCCTAACGAGCACCGCGAAACACCCCAACGTAATTTTCCCCGTGTCAGGATGTAGTTATCCGTACGTATGAATGTGCCCTGTCCAAAACATATGTAGTTATACGTACGTATGAATGTGCCCTGACCCAGAAGGACGCTATTCTACGTACGTATAAGTGTTCCCTGACGAAACTCAATGTAGTCATACGTACGCATAAATGTCCCAATACCGGTTATTATGTGGTTATTCGTACGCATAACCATACACTTCAGCAGTCATTACCGCAAACTGGGCAGCATGAAAGCCTTGTCCACTGAAATAGGGTGAAACGGGTTCGGCCATGTTGATCCATCAGCTCCCGGTCTCAGACCCAAAGCACCGTTCCGGGCCATAAAGGCAACTATCTTCGCCCCGTGGCACACATTACCACCGATACGGCTCAGGCAGCGCGCATTCTGAAATGGGGCGGGCTGGTGGGCATTCCGACCGAAACGGTTTACGGACTGGCGGCCAATGGGCTGAATGCCGAGGCCGTGGTGAAGATCTTTGAGGCCAAGGAACGGCCCATGTTCGACCCGCTCATTCTGCATTTTGCCCATAGGGCCGCAGCGTTGGAATTGGTGAAGGACGTGCCCGAAATGGCCCTTCGGTTGATGGATGCATTCTGGCCGGGACCGCTGACGCTTGTGTTGCCCAAAGCGGAGCGCGTGCCCGATGTGGTCACTTCCGGACTGGATACGGTGGGCGTTCGCGTGCCCGCACATCCGCTGACGCACCAACTGCTTGCCATGCTGCCGTTTCCGCTGGCGGCACCAAGTGCCAATCCGTTCGGATATGTAAGCCCGACCACGGCCCAGCACGTAAATGAGCAGCTCGGCAACCGCATCGACATTATTCTTGATGGTGGCCCCACAAGCGTTGGCCTCGAAAGCACCATTGTGGGGTTTGAACACGGCAAACCGGTGGTTTATCGTTTGGGCGGCCTCAGTATAGAGGAACTTGAAACCGTTACCGGGCCATTGCAGGTGCAACTGAACATGTCTTCAGACCCCAAGGCGCCCGGCATGCTGAAAAGCCACTATGCCCCACGGAAACCATTGTATTTCGGAAATCCAGGAATCATTGTTCCTGAGCTGGAAGGTCATCGCATCGGTTTTCTCGGGCTAATGACCCGAATGGAATTTCTGCCACCAACCAACCAACTGCTCCTATCGCCCAAAGGCGACCTTGAGGAAGCGGCCATCAACCTATTCGCCTATCTGCGGAAGTTTGAGCAAATGCCCGTGGACGTGATAATGGCAGAACAATTGCCCGAAATTGGGCTTGGCCGCGCCATAAACGACCGTTTGAGTCGCGCATCGGTTAACAGCTGAAGTCTGCTTATGAAACGCGTGCCCAGTTCGGGCGGTCGCGCATGTCGTCCAGCAAGCGTTGTTTGGTGAGGGCATTCTCCGGGCGGGTCAATTCGGGGTCGGATGCCAATAGGTCGATGGCTGCTGCACGGGCCGCCTGAAGTATCTGTCCGTCTTTCAGCAGATTCGAGATTCTAAATACGGGTTTGCCGCTCTGCTGTGTGCCCTGAATGTCGCCCGGCCCACGCAGTTTCATGTCCACCTCGGCTATTTCGAAGCCATCGTTGGTACGTACCATGGTTTCCATTCGGGTACGCGCGTCCTGCCCGAGTTTGTAGCCCGTCATCAGAATGCAATAGCTCTGCTCCGCCCCACGCCCTACCCTGCCCCGCAGCTGATGCAACTGCGACAACCCGAAACGCTCGGCACTTTCAATCACCATTACCGATGCATTCGGCACATCGACCCCGACCTCGATAACTGTGGTGCTGACCATGATGTGCGTTCGGCCTTCTTTGAACCGCTGCATCTCATAGTCCTTCTGATCGGACTTCATTTGCCCGTGCAGAATGCTGACCTGATAGTTCGGCTGCGGGAATTCGCGAACAATGGATTCGTAACCGTCTTCCAAATGCTTGTAGTCCAACTTTTCGCTTTCGCTGATGAGTGGATAAACCACGTAGATCTGGCGGCCTTTGGCTATTTCCTGCCGTATGAAATCGAACACCTTGATGCGGGCCGAATCGAAGCGATGCAGCGTTTTGATCGGTTTTCTACCTGGCGGTAATTCATCGATAACAGAAGTGTCGAGATCGCCATAAACGGTCATGGCCAAGGTGCGCGGAATGGGGGTGGCCGTCATCACCAACAGATGTGGCACCTCTTCCATGCTTCGGCCTTTGAGCCAAAGTCGGGCGCGCTGTTCCACACCAAAGCGGTGCTGTTCGTCCACAATGACAAGGCCGAGGTCCTTGAATTTGACGTTGTCCTCTATCAAAGCATGCGTTCCTATCAGAAGCTGCACTTCGCCACTGAGCAATTGGCTGAAAAGTTCGGGCCGTTCGCTTTGCTTGGTCGATCCGGTAAGTAGGGCGATGTTCAGCCCCAATGGTGCAAGTAATCGCGAGATGGTGGCAAAATGCTGTTCGGCCAATATCTCAGTAGGCGCCATCAGCGCGGCCTGAAAACCGTTGTCAACGGCCAATAGCATCGACATGAGCGCCACGATGGTTTTTCCACTTCCCACATCTCCCTGCAGCAATCGGTTCATTTGCCTACCCGAACCTAGGTCGCGCCTTATTTCGCGGATAACGCGTTTCTGTGCTTCCGTGAGATCGAACGGCAGGCATTCTTTATAAAATCGGTTTACGAACGTGCCCACTTCCGAGAATATGACGCCTCTAAAACGTGCCTGATTGATGAGTTTCAGCTTCAACAACCGAAGTTGAACGAAGAACAACTCATCAAACTTCAGTCTGAAAAGAGCTATTCTGAGCGAATCATGATCTTTGGGAAAATGCACTTGCACCATGGCCCATTCGCGCGGTACCAGGTGGTTCAATTCCCTAAAACTGGGAGCATAGAATTCCGGCAAATGACCGTTGATATGCACAACCAGATTGTGCATGAGCTTCGAAAGTCCCTTGCTGTCCAGCCCTTTGCTCTTTGCCTTTTCGGTGGATGGATACACGGCTTGCAAGGCAGATGCAATGCGTTTCTGTTGTGCCTCGTAGGTTTCCAATTCGGGGTGCGCCATATTGAATCGGCCTTTGAAGCGCGTGGGCCGACCGAAGACAACGTAATCGACCCCGTGTTTCAGAATCGGTTTGATCCATTTGATGCCTTTGAACCAAACAAGTTCGAGCACACCGGTTCCATCCGTGAACTCCGCCACCAACCGTTGCTGCCTACCCGCTCCAACGGTCTGCACCGAGTTGATGCGCCCACGGAGTTGTATGTCCGTTTCATCGCTTTCTATCTCATTGATGTGATGGAACTTGCTGCGATCCACATAACGGAACGGATAGTGCATCAGCAGATCCTCGTTGGTGCTGATAGAAAATTCCTCGCGCAGCACCTTGGCCCTTTCGGGGCCTACACCCTGAAGGAATTCGATGGAAGTGGCTAGGAACGACTGAGACACGGGACAAATTAACGCATTGCCACAAAAAAACTGCGGCCCCGCATATGCAGAGCCGCAGCCAAACCAAATGAAAAATCCACTACCAGAACTTGAGTTCCGAAAGCTTATACCAAAAGTACCCCATCAGGTTACAGGCAAATGCCAATTTGATCTAACAACTGTTAATGCGAAGCAGAACCTTACCACGATACATCGAAGAAACCTTCGGTCACCGACCTTGTATCGGTTCCAGAACTGCCACCATACGCAGTGAGTTCGAAGGTTCCCGTCATCCGTTTCCCGCTGATATCGAGCGAAGTAACGGTCAAGGTACCCGGGTCATTTCCATCAGACCTGAATGTATCGCCACCGTTGTTGCTCCAACGCCAAGTATTGGCCGCGTTCAACTGAATGGTGCCAACGGAGTCGACAATGATGTCAAGTTTGATTTCACCATACAGATCATCATTCAGCGGATTGGCCACACGCGTTGCCTGTATGTAATAGTTGTTTCCGCCTGAAACCGAAACGGAAATGAGGTCTGAATTGGCAATGAATTCCTTGCCGTTGATCTTACAGCGGAAAGGAGCCTCGCTGAAGTCGTCATCTTTGCATCCGGCCAATGATAGAATGGCCATGAGCAATACGCCAAAAGTTGCTTTCATGATTCTGAGATCTACTGATTCCGTACAAAGGAATCGGGTCTCAGTTTAAGAAATGTACGTAGATCAACGGATTCAGATGGAGTATGAACCAAGAAGCAGGATCGGGTTCTCCATCAGTTTTTTGAACGTGTTCAGGAATTTGGCCCCACTTGCACCATCCACCACGCGGTGATCACAGCTGAGGGTCACCTTCATGATGTTGCCAGGCACGATTTGACCGTTCTTGACCACCGGAACCTCCTCAATTCCGCCTACTGCCATAATGCAGCTGTCAGGCGGATTGATGATGGCGGTGAATTCTTCAATGCCGAACATTCCGAGGTTGGAAACCGTGAACGTATTTCCTGCCCAATCGGCTGGCTGCAACTTCTTGTCATTTGCCTTGATGACGAAATTCCGCACCTCGGTAGAAATTTCTGAAAGTCGCTTGGTGTCGGCAAAACGCACTACTGGCACGAGCAAACCATCTGGAACGGCCACGGCCACACCCACATGAACGTGTTCGTTGTATCGGATGTGATCTTCCATCCAAGCCGCATTCACCTGTGGGTGTTCTTTCAACGCCACCGCACATGCCTTTATGACCAGATCATTGAACGAAACCTTGACATTGGCAACACTGTTGATCGAATCGCGTGCATCGATCATGCGTCCATGTCAATCTTCATGGTCAGATAGAAATGTGGGGCCGTGAATTTGCTTTCGGCCAATCTGCGGGCAATGGTCTTCCGCATTTGAGAAATCTCCACATCATGATAACGCTCAACGGCCGTGGCTGCGGCAAACTCAGGTGTGAACGATTCCACATCTCTCCGAACGACACGTCCACCATCGCCCGATCCGGCCACACGTGCAAGGTCAATTCCTTTCTCATTTGCCAACTTCTTGGCCAAAGGCGAAGCTTTCAACCGACCGTTTGAACTCGATTCGAAAACTGGCGTAGCAACAGTTTTTTGAACTACGGGAACAGGTGTTTCCTTTTTCGGCTGCTCTGCTACAGGCGCAGGTTTCGTAGCAGGTGCTTCTTGCTTTTCCTCAATTGCAGGGGGTGCCTGATCCTGCTTCAGCAATTCGCTGATGTCCTCACCTTTCTCACCAAGGATCGCTAGAATCGAATCGACCTTGGCCGCTTTCCCTTTCTGAACACCGATGTAAAGTAGCGTTCCATCCAAAAACGATTCGAACTCCATGGTGGCCTTATCCGATTCGATCTCCGCAAGCAATTCTCCACTCGAAACCTTATCGCCAACATTCTTGTGCCATGCAGCCACCACGCCTTCCGTCATGGTATCGCTCAATTTGGGCATGCGTATTATCTCGGCCATGGCTCAGTCGTTAATGAAAGGATAATCGGTTGTGTAAACATCTTCGTACAGCTCTGAAGCTTCTGGAAAAGGTGATTCTTCGCTGAACTTCACGCATTCTTCCACCTCCTCTTTCACGCGGTTATTGATGGCCTCCAACTGTTCATCGGTGGTGTACTTGTTCTTGATGATGTGGTCGAGCACCTGCTGTATTGGGTCCTGACGTTTGTACTCCTCCACTTCTTCCTTTGTACGGTACTTGGCAGGATCTGACATGGAATGTCCCTTGTATCGGTAGGTTTTCATTTCAAGCAAAGTTGGGCCGTCACCGTTGCGGGCGCGATCCATGGCGGCTTTAACTGAGTCGTAAACAGACTCGAAACTCATTCCGTTCACGGCCTCGCTCGGCATTTCGTAAGCATGTCCCAGCTTGTACAGATCCAACACGTTGGAAGTGCGCTCAACAGAGGTTCCCATTGCGTAATTGTTGTTCTCAATGATGAAAATGACCGGAAGCTTCCACGTCATGGCCATGTTCAATGCTTCATGAAATGCTCCTTGACGCACTGCACCATCTCCCATGTAGCACAACGTAACATGCTTTTCGCCACGATACTTGTCTGCGAAGGCAATTCCAGCACCCAGTGGCACTTGGCCGCCAACGATGCCGTGACCACCAAAGAAATTCTTCTCCTTGCTGAACATGTGCATCGAACCTCCTTTCCCCTTCACAATGCCCGTGCGTTTTCCGTAGAGCTCTGCCATTATCTCTTTGGCAGGAACACCCAATGCAATAGGATGAACGTGATCGCGATAGGCCGTAATCACTTTGTCGCCCAGTTCCATGGCCTCCACGCTACCAGCAACAACGGCTTCTTGTCCGATGTAGAGGTGGCAAAACCCACGAATCTTCTGTTGAATGTAAAGTTGGCCTGCCCGTTCTTCAAACTTCCTCCAGAGCAACATCTGTTCGTACCATTTCAGGTACACTTCCTTGTCGAATTTCTTCTTGGCCATGCCTGTGCGTTTGATGCAAAAATAGAAGGACGAAACTAAGCGATGTTGCGCTCATTCGCCAATGTAGAGAACACCGTAAGTAAGGTGCTGGTTCAGCCGTTCTTCAACTTGTCGGCCTCAAAACCGAATGGCAGCAACATGGATGCATCTTCAAACACCCAAACCGTTTCTCCTTTTCCGGCCAATATCAGCCGAATAGGCGAATTCTGCTTGCGCTGATACTCCATGATCACCTGACGGCAACCTCCGCACGGAGTCAGCGGATCGGTCAACTCAAATTTGTTGGTGCTGGCAGTGATTGCCATTGTTTTCACCGAGACATTCGGAAAACTGGATGAAGCCGCGAAAATGGCCACGCGCTCTGCACAGAGTCCTGAAGGATAAGCAACGTTCTCCTGATTGCTACCGGCCACTTTCTGGCCATTGTCTAACAGCAACGCTGCACCAACATTGAACTGAGAATATGGGGCATATGCGTTTTTAGCAGTGGCTTCGGCCAAGGTGAGCAACTCTGCATCGACTGTAGACAATTCGCCCCTTTCGAACGATCTTCCTTTGACAGTTAACGTGAATTCAGCCATGCTCAACTGTTCGGTTCATTTGTAAATAAGCGCAGTGGCATAGGCCACAACGCCTTCCTTTCTGCCCACAAAGCCCATCTTCTCTGAAGTTGTAGCCTTAATGGAAACAGCATCCGTTTCTACTTTCATCAGTGGAGCCAGAATAGCCTTCATGTCTTCGATGTGCGGGTTGACCTTCGGTGCTTCCAAGCAAACGGTGGTATCCACATTTCCGACCTTGTAGTTGCGCTCTTCCAGCAATTTCACCACATCAGCCAATAGTATCTTGCTGTCGATGCCCTTGAACGAAGCACTCGTATCAGGAAAATGGAATCCGATATCCCGCAGGTTGGCCGCACCGAGCAGCGCATCGCAAATGGCGTGGATGAGCACATCAGCATCTGAATGTCCTACAGCTCCAACCTCGGTTGAAATGAGTTTTCCGCCAAGCCAGAAATCTCTGCCCAGGGCAAGTTGATGCACGTCATAGCCGAAGCCTACGCGGATGTTCATTAATCGTCTGGATTTCCGTCTTTGCTCTCTTTGTTCTGCTTCTTGAAAGCATCGAAATCGAACGTGAGCGTGAATCGGAGCGTATTTTCAAGCGGGTGGCGCTGCGTTGTCGGTATCAGGTAGGCAAAATCCAACCCGAATACGTTATAGCGAATTCCTGCACCTACCGTAAAGAACTGTCTGTTTCCCTTTGTCCAGTGTTCGTGAAAGTAACCTGCGCGAATGGCGAAAAGTTTGTTGTACCAGTATTCGAGGCCAACAGAAAGGTTCAACTCACGGGCCTCTTCCGCACTTCCGCCCGGTGCATCGGCAAATGAGGTGAACATACCATCAGGCACGCTTCTGTTCGGGTCTTTTCCTGCTATGATCTGACCATAAGTTGGATTGAAGTTGGCAGGATTGTCAATCTGACCTATAGAATCACCTGCGGGCAGCGTTTCGTCCAAGTAATACTGATCATCGATCTTCGGTGGTGTTGGCACCATCAGTTTGTTGATGTCGAAGAATGCGGCAATGCTATTGCGGTCATCGATGTAGTATTTGAACCCTACACCGAACTTGAAGTTGATCGGAATAAAATCCTCCTCGGTGGTATTGGTATAGGACATCTTGGATCCGATGTTGGAAATGTTCAAACCTGCCGTAATGACCGACTTCCGGCCACCGATCTTCACTTTATCTGTTCTGTAGGAAAAACTGACGTCTGCAGCACCTGCCATTCCGGGGCGTGTGTCAGCACCGCCTACATTAAGGCCGCCTGTCAGATTAGAATACACGAAACGAAGCGAAAGACCACCTGAGAATTCCTGCGAAAGTTTGCGGGCGTAGCTAAGGTCAATGGCAAACTCGTTCGGGTTGAAATTGCCTATGGTATTTCCGTTGTTGTCTGTAAACGTGATGTCGCCAAGCGAAAAATACCTCAATGAACCTGAGAGCGTTTGCAGGCCTTTCTTACCGATCTTTCCGTACCCCGAAATGTAGGCCAAGTTGATGTCTAGCACCAAAGCACGCAACCAAGGAGTGTACGAAACGGAGAATCCCATCTTATTATCGATGAACACCATTTTTGATGGATTCCAGTGAATCGATGCACCATCTGGATCGGTAGCGGCACCAACTTCGCCCATGCCACCGGCACGTGCATCCGGTCCGATCATCAGAAATGGTACTGCAGTTGTAATGGTGTTCAGTTGAAGGTCGCCATCGCCACCGTCTCCGGTCTGAAACGATTGTCCACGTACCACGGAAGCCAAAAGCAGCATGGCAGCAAATGGTAACGCAGTGAATCTTAAATTAGACATCCTTTTGGATTTAAGGGGAGCAAATATAGCCATGTTGCCGTTATGCATCAGTTTAGTATTACCAGCCGCTCGGTCTGCTCAGCCTTCTGGCCGTCAGGCGTGCTTACTTTCAGTTTGTACAGATATACACCTCGCCCTATCTTCTGTCCGTACTCGTCCAAGCCATCCCATTCTATCGGATCATTTCTGAAACCCTGCGAAAGCACGGTCTCGTTGATCGATTTTACCAGTTTTCCGGAAACGGTGAATATCAATATCTGAACGTCTAAACTGTTGCAGGGTTGGTTATGTTCAAACATGAACGATGTTCTTGTGGTGAATGGGTTGGGATAATTGAGCACGTGCTCCAATGCAAGCGTTGCTGATTCTGCAACAACGAATTCGGTGTAGGCTTCCGAACTGTTGTTGTAAACGTCCCAAACCTTTAAGCGAAGATTGTGTGTGCCTTCGCTAAGCTGGCTGAACGGGTAAACCACTTTTCCACTACGGTAACTATCCAGATCGGCCTGATAGAAATCGTTCAGGTTGATGGTGCTGTTGGTGTTGTCGTCAAGCACGGCAGTTATGTCGTGCCCAATTCCATTGCCAACCGTGTTGATACCATTTGAATCGGAAACCAAGGCGTAAATGGAAGGGTTCTCATCTGTGGTGCCTCCGAATGCAAAATTGTCGTTGTTCATGTACAATCGAACCAAGGGACCGCTTTCGTCTTCTGGCGCGTTGTCGTTCGAACCACCGATGACAAAATCCTCGAAGTAACCGTTCGCATTCGTGTTGTTTCCCTCTGCATAATAGCTGATGCGGCCGAAACCGTAGTTGTACGAAATATCGCGCGGCACTACGAACGAGAATTGGAAATTGCCGTTCGTGACACTCGCCTTTCCTTTATATATAAGGTTCTTCTGCACCTCAAATTGACGTACGCTTGAACCTGCATCGTTTGCCAGTGTGCTCACATCCGAAGCTTTGTCGAACACCGTTGGATAGACCACACCGTTGAAATCCGTCATCAATTGTCCGTTCCTGTTTCTCATTCTGCCAGACACTGTAACGAGTTGTAGGGCATTTATTGTGTCGACCTCAATATTTATGTCATTTCCGTTGATGGTGCTGGTCAATACATCATGCAGCGGGAAGGAAAGTCGCTGCGCGGGATCGCCTACAAGGAGGAAATTACGGTTGTTGACCGAACCGCCACTGGCCGTTTTGGTCATTCGTATCACATCGCCCATGGTTGGCGGTCCCCAAGGTTGCTCATTTAGAAGGTTTAGGTAGAAGTTTCTGTTCAGCGTGAAGTTCGGTGCTGAATACACAAGTCGAGATGTGGTGAACAGCGCAATGCCGCCACCGGTCGGGCTCAAATGAACCCATTCACCTGCCGAAATTCTGCTCGGGTCATCGTAGCGCGTGAATTCGCATGTTGCCGTTACGAATACTGGCAGGTTCGAAAAGTTGGTCCAAGCCAGAATGTCTGAAACTCCAAGTACGCGTTCGTGGCCCCACCCAAGTTCGCCACCGTGTCCGGTGTAGTTTACTATGAGCGCTCCACGTTGCACTTCGGTGTTTATGGAAGTATTCACTTCCGGGTAGCGCTGACCACCAGGGGTGGATTCCTGTACATAGGAATCGAAGTAGACCTTGGTTAAATTGTATTGCGGATACATGGTATCGACCAACGTGGCGAGCTGATCTGCCTGATTGATGTGCATGTTTCCGTCCTCATCATCGCCAATGAAAACCATCCGGTTTCTCCAATCTGGTGAAAGCGTAGCCCCTAACGAAGTAGAACATGAAGGGTCTATGGTAAGCGGTGTGATGTCAAGTTCTTCGTAGTGATATATTTTGTCTACTACTGCTTGCGCATCTTCAATAGTTCTTACCACGAAGCGACCGATCCCTATATCCAACGCATCGCTCGCGTTCGGGGCCCATTCGCCTTCTGTTGGATCAAGAAGCCCGAAGTAATCATCCGAAGCGTGGCTTGAGGTAGAGATCAAGGACTCGACAGATTGGAACGTTGGGACAAAATTGGTGTTGTCACTCAAGCGGTCCTTATAATCATAAGATGCATCACCGAACAACAACAGGTATCGGGGCAGTTCCTGCCATGTAACCCCACGTTCGTAGAACATGCGCATAAGATCGCGGATGGCCGATATGTCCTGCGCGCCAGAAGAGAACTCATTGTATATCTGCTCAGGCGTTACGATGTGCACACTAAGCGGATTCACTTCGCTGGTACTATGAAAGTTGGCCAATCGCTCCGCTTCATTCAGGAAGTTCGGGTGACAGACAATGATCATATTGGCCTGTGACAATCCATGAAGGTTCTGGTTGGAAACTTGTCCGACCAACTCGGCCGTTAAGAATGATCCACCATTGAACGCCATGAATTGTTTCAACTCATCGGTAGCCGCTTTGAAACTGGCAGTTGAACCTTGAAGAGCAAGTTGAACCTGTTGCACATCGGTCGGGTCGGTCACGTCCCAAACCCTTACCGAACCGTTCGCACCAGCCAATTGAAAGGAAGTGATATTGCCTTGCCCCACACAATCGAGATTGCGGAACGCCATTTGCGAACCGGCAAAAGACAGATTCCGCTTCACTATCAGTTCAACATAATCGAGCCAACCTACCGCGTTCGGATTACCACCTTTATTGTAGCTGACCGTTACATTATTATTTCCGCTTGCAAAACTGGGGTTCAAGCACACGGTTTTCTGCTGCGCGAATGGCGGATAGTTTCCAGTGGATGCCGCTACGGTTTCAGCATTGACAACCGTTGTTCCGTTCAATTTGACCGAGAAGGTCGATTGGGAAGTCGACTTGGCCAGAAACCGCACCTTGAGGTAACCAGGCTCCGAGGTAACGACATTCGACATACCGAAGTCAAAACCGTAACTGGTCTGAATATCGAATTCCTCACCGAGCCAATCACGACCTGATTTGCCGAGATTGAGGTTGTCCACCTCGTGGAATTGATGGTCGATGAACGAACTGACGGTGTGGGTTGCAGAAGCGCTTGGCGGTGAAACTGATGGAATGCGCTTACCCAAGCCTCTGTCGACCGTGATGAAATAGTAAGAGCGCTCAGAATAAATATTGTAAATGTGCTTGAAGTAACCGCAGTCTGCACTGTCCTGAATCCATTCGTGCGGTCCTTTCGCGTAGAAGAGGATATAATCGTTCGGGTCGAAACGACCATCGCTTTCTCCTACCACTTCAATGGCATTCTGTACAAGGTCATCATGCCTGAAATCACTGTTCTTCTGTGGTAGCATTCCGCCACCATTACCATATATATTTATCCTGCGCGGGTCGATGCCGTCAACGTCAAGTCCCAAGGCATCAAGGTCAGCATACGTCAACTTATGGATACCATCCTGCGAAACGCCCACCTTGTACCAATTGCCTGAAGCCAGTACAGAACTTTGAGCGAATGAAGATGCAGGTGTAGCTTTGGGTTTAGACAATGCACGTTCAGCCGTCTTAAGTTTGAATGCCACCATCTTCTCTTTTTGCCCAGTTACTGGGTTCAACCTCAGCGGCACAAAGCTCAGCCGAACAAAATTCTGCTTCATTTCCATGTAGGGCGAAGCATGTACTTCAAGCCTACTGGGAATGATTACCGAACCAAGCGCGTCCAATTCAGCCATTGTGAGTGTTTCAAATCTGGCGTCCTCGACCTCTGCCTTCAACTCGGTGTCGTTTCCGGTTTTGAGGTTCTTCGTGAAGTGTGGCAAACCTGAATCATCCAAGAAGGAAGCCCCTTCAAAAAACAAGAATGTTCTGGTCGATCCATCGAACTGAACTTCCTTAACAGGTTCTACCCAATTAACAGTTTCCAACCCGTTCGGAAACTTACGCTCCTTGGCTGCCACTGTCGACTTCGAATTCACTGGATCTGACGCCCGTTCGCCAGCCGATCTGCTTACTTGAGCAACCGAAAATTTTGATGCCTGCGAAACAATCAAGAACGAGATGAGTACAAGGCGCAGAACACGGATTCTGGTAAATTCCATGGATTTGAGAGAGTTTAGACCCGATCGCATAATAAATAGGTATAGTTCAACGTTTCATTACCTGTCACAAACATCGTGAACCGAATGAAACAGCGCCATAACGAGGTTGGTTCAGATTTATTGTGCAAATACAATCAAAATTGATCTACTTTGCCGTCAAGATTCCAAAGAAAATTAATTCGTATTATTGTCCTTCAATTTTCAAAAACCATAATGCTGAAGCGGTTTTTCGTTGCCTTCGTGTTGGTGTTTGTAGGGGTTTGGACGGCCGGTGAAGCATTTGCTCAGGATCCGCAGTTCTCTCAGTTCTATGCCAACCCACTCTACTTGAATCCTGCATTTGCAGGTTCGAAGAGATGCCCTCGGGTAATTATGAATTACCGGAATCAGTGGCCAGCCATTTCAGGGACATTCGTCACTTACAGTGCTTCGTTCGACATGGACATCAATGCCATTCATGGTGGTGTTGGTGGTCACTTTATGGCAGATAGGGCCGGTGAAGGAACTTTGAACAGTTTTGAAGGTAGTTTGATCTATGCCTACCGGATGAACATCTCAAGAAAATTCTCGTTGCGCGTTGGTGCACAGGCTACCTTGGGTCAGCGAAGCATAGACTGGGATAAGCTCACTTTCGGTGATATGATAGACCCACGTTATGGGTTCGTGTATCAGACGCAAGAAGTACGCCCTAACACAAGCCGGATTTTCTTTGACGTTTCTGCCGGCATCATCGGTTATACAGAAACCTTCTTCATCGGTTTTGCAGCGCATCACCTCACACAGCCGGACGAAGGTTTTGCAGGACAGAGCAAACTACCTATCAAGTTTACCGGACATGCTGGGTACACATTCTACTTCGGTAAACGCAGAGAGCAGGATAAGAAGTGGGCACTTTCCCCAAACATTCTGTATCAGCACCAGCAGGATTTCCAACAGTTGAACTATGGTTTCTATTTGGCCAAGAGTTTCATGGTGGGTGGTATCTGGTTCCGTCAGAGCTTCAACAATCCTGATGCGTTCATTGTGTTGATCGGATTCCAGCAAGGAGCGTTCAAATTCGGTTACAGTTATGACGTAACTGTATCGTCTCTGACAAACAATACGGCCGGTTCTCACGAATTTTCGCTCGGTTTGCAATTCGGTTGCAAGAAGCCTAAGAAGAAGTTCAGAGCAATCGATTGTCCATCGTTCTGATACAATATCGTAACAAACGATCCGTTATCTCGTTAAAAGCATGTTTCGTAACACAAGAGTCATGAAGTCATTCAAACTGAACTCGTTAAAAGCGCTGTCACTTCTCGGTGCATTGGCATTGGTTGTAAGTTCTTGCCAGAAAGAGCGCTCAAATACCACAGGTTGGAACGTCAACGACCCGAAGAATGGGGGATTTGAAGTTGCCCCGTGGGAAGGTCAAGAAACTGGTCCCGGACTTGTTTTCATTGAGGGTGGTACTTTCACAATGGGTCGTGTAGAACAAGACGTCCGTTATGATTGGGATAATATCCCTCGGAGAGCCACTGTTTCTTCCTTTTACATGGATGAGACAGAAGTAACCAACGTTGATTACCGTGAATACCTGTATTGGTTGACACGTGTTTTCTATGCAAGTTATCCTGAGGTCTATAAGCGTGCATTGCCAGACACTTTGGTTTGGAGAAGCAAATTGGGCTTCAACGAGCCATATGTTGAGTTGTATTTGCGCCATCCTGCTTACAATTACTACCCTGTGGTTGGCGTTAATTGGCTTCAAGCAACTGATTATTGCGCTTGGAGAACGGACCGTGTAAACGAGATGATTCTCGTTCGTGAAGGCGTTCTGCGCACCAACCCGAACCAAGTGGATGAAGACAACTTCAACACTGACGCCTACTTGGCTGGTCAGTACGAAGGACTTGTGCGTTCTGACCTGATTGACCTTGACCCTAATAAGGACACTCGTAAGGTTCGTATTGAGGACGGAATTCTGCTTCCGCGTTACAGACTCCCAACTGAGGCTGAATGGGAATTTGCTGCATTAGGTCTTGTTGGCAACACCGTTTATGAACGTATCACAGAAAGAAGACTTTACCCTTGGAATGGTGCCTACATGCGTAATGCCGATGACAAGTTCAAAGGTGAGATGATGGCCAACTTCAAGCGCGGCAAAGGTGATAACATGGGTGCTGCAGGTGCACTTAACGACCGTGCAAACATTCCAACTGACGTAATGTCTTACTGGCCGAACGATTACGGCCTGTACTGCATGGCAGGAAACGTGAACGAGTGGGTGAAAGACGTTTACCGTCCATTGAGCATGGAAGACATGGATGATTTCAACACTTACAGAGGTAACGTCTTCAAAACACAGCTTCGTGAGGAAGAAGGTGAAATTGCTGAAAAGGACAGCCTTGGCCGTCTCATTTGGAGAGACGTAACGGAGGAAGAGAATACGCAACGCAGAAACTACAAGAAGTCTGACAACATCAACTTCTTGGATGGTGACTACTCATCTTCAATTTACTACAGCAACGATGAGTACAACACTGAAGGCGAAAAAGTGAAGAAGCGTATGTACGAATGGGGCGCTACTTCGTTGATCAACGATGATGCTCACGTCTACAAAGGAGGATCATGGAAAGATCGTGCGTACTGGTTGGTTCCTGGAACTCGTAGATTCTTAGATGCCCGTCAAGCTACAGACGATATCGGTTTCCGCTGTGCCATGCACCGTGTCGGTTCACAGACTATGGACTAACACCCGCTCATAACTCATTGGAAAGCCCGAACCCGAAATGGTTCGGGCTTTTTATTTTTCGTGCATGGACATAGCATCAATTTACAGCATTTACCAGAAGCATCCTGAGATCTGTACGGACAGCCGAAAAGTCACTCCTGGCTGTATCTATTTCGCATTGAAAGGGGCCAATTTCGATGGAAACCGCTTTGCAATGGATTGCCTGGCGACTGGTGCAGCTTATGCCGTTGTGGATGATGCGTCCCTACCAGATGACCCAAAGCTGATCAAAGTTGCTGACGGACTGAAAACACTTCAGGAGCTTTCATCCTTTCATCGCCATCAGTTCCAAATTCCGGTGATCGGAATTACGGGGTCAAACGGCAAGACCACGACCAAGGAATTGATGCATGCCGTACTAAGCGAGAAATTCAACGTGCTGGCCACCATTGGCAATTTGAATAACCAGATCGGTGTGCCATTGACGTTGTTCCGTCTTCGGCCTCAGCACCGGATGGCCATCATTGAAATGGGAGCGAGCGCACAAGGAGACATCAAAGAACTCTGTGACATTGCCGATCCGAACCACGCCTTGATCACGAACATCGGCAAGGCCCATTTAGAAACAATGGGTGGCATGGAGGGAGTTCTAAAAACCAAAACCGAACTGTTCGATCACATTCGTGAGCACGGAGGCAAGTTACTGGTGCATAGCTGCGACCAACGATTGATGGACAACACAGCGAAGGACAAGGTCTTTCTTTATGGTGCACTTCCAACCGATGATGTGCAGGGACGAGTGGTTCGCAATGGCGACCTCATTTCGGTGCAATGGCGCAGGAAAGGCTCTGTAAGGACATTGGACGAGGCTCCGATCGTGCCGACCAACCTGACTGGTACTTACAACCTGCCGAATATTATGGCTTCTGTGGCTGTAGGCGTTGTTTTCGGGCTGCGGGATGATGAGATCGCCAAAGGCATAAGTGGATATGTGCCGAGCAACAACCGCTCGGAGATTAGAAAGAAGGGTTCCGTTACGTACATTCTAGATGCCTACAATGCCAACCCTAGCAGTATGGAAGTGGCCATTAACAACTTGGTCGGTTCCGTTAGCGAACACTCGGTGATTCTTGGTGAAATGCTGGAAGTAGGCCCGACAAGTAAGGACGAACACAGGGCCATCTGCGAGCGCCTTCTTCAATTGAAGTTGAAAACGGTGTGTTTGGTAGGAAGCGAGTTCTGCCAATTCAAAAGTGAATTCCCGTTTGCATTCTTTGAAAATGTGGACGAGCTGAACGTATGGTTGCAAAGCCACCGTTTCGACAATGAAACCGTGCTCATAAAAGGTTCGCGGGGAAATAAACTGGAGAAGGCGGCAGAGTTGCTTTTGGCCTAATCCTTCGTTACGGCTCTTGAAATGACGATCTTCTGAACCTCCGAAGTTCCTTCGTAGATCTGCGTGATCTTGGCATCGCGCATCAAGCGTTCCACGTGGTATTCTTTTACGAAACCGTATCCTCCATGAATCTGTACTGCCTCAATGGTAGTGTTCATGGCAACCTTTGATGCATACAGCTTCGCCATGGAACTTGAAAGGTCGTAGTTGAGACCGTTATCCTTTTCCCACGCTGACTTGTAAACCAACATGCGCGCAGCTTCGATCTCAGTGGCCATTTCTGCCAGTTTGAACTGAATGGCCTGATGCTGGTTGATGGTCTTCCCGAACGCTTTGCGCTCTTTGGAGTATGCCAAGGCAAGTTCGTAAGCACCTTGCGCAATGCCCAATGCCTGAGACGCAATGCCGATGCGGCCACCGGAAAGGGTCATCATGGCGAATTTGAAACCGAAACCATCCTCCCCTATTCTGTTCTCCTTCGGCACTTTCACATCTTGAAAAAGGAGCGAATGTGTGTCTGAAGAACGGATTCCCAGTTTGTTCTCCTTGGCACCGATGGTGAATCCGGGCATTCCCTTCTCCACGATAAGCACGTTGATGCCGCGATGGCCTTTGCCCTCATCGGTCTGTGCAATGACAAGGTACGTGGAAGCGTTTCCTCCGTTGGTGATCCAGTTCTTGGTTCCGTTCAGCAGATAATGATCACCCATGTCGATGGCGGTGGTGCGCTGCGATGTCGCATCCGAACCTGCTTCGGGTTCAGAGAGCGCAAAAGCACCCAACTTCTCCCCTTTCGCCAATGGCACCAGATACTTCTGCTTCTGCTCTTCCGAGCCGTATTTCTCCAATCCCCAGTTGACCAAGGAGTTGCAAACGCTCATGCACACCGAGGCCGAGTTGTCGATCTTCGAGATCTCTTCCATGGCCAACACATATGAGATGGTGTCCATTCCACCGCCTCCGTATTTCGGGTCCACCATCATACCAAGGAAACCGAGTTCGCCCATCATCTTCACCTGTTCGTAGGGGAACTCCATCCTGTCATCGCGTTCGATGACGCCCGGTAGCAGTTCGGCACGGGCAAAATCGCGTGCGGCCTTCTGAATCATCAGATGTTCCTCATTGAGCACAGTATTCATGAGAATCGGTTTTTTGGTGAGCGGCAAATGTAGTTTATTTGAGGTATTGAGGGACGGGAGACGAGGGACGAGGGACGGGTCGTGAGTACTGAGTATTGAGTACTGAGTATTGAGTACTGAGTATTGAGTATTGAGAAGGAAGTTAATGAGTAAGAACGTTATGACAGCCGTTGGTCTTATGTCGGGTACATCGTTGGATGGGCTTGACCTGTGCTACGCGCGTTTTTGCTTTGACGGCAGTTGGCACTTTGAAATCGTGGCAACCGAGTGCATTTCGTACAACGATGCGTGGAAGCAAAAACTCGGAACGGCCCATTTGCTTGAATCGTCCATGCTTGATGCGCTTGCCTTGGATTTCGGGCGGTTTTCGGGTGAAATGGTCAATGCGTTTCTGAAGGAGCACGGCCTTCAGAAACCCGATATCGTCTGTTCGCACGGCCACACCGTTTTTCATGCACCCGCCAAGAAATTCACCTTGCAGATAGGCGATGGGCAAGCAATTGCGAACACAACAGGCATTACATGCGTCAATGATTTCCGTTCGTTGGATGTTTCGTTGGGTGGACAGGGCGCGCCTTTGGTGCCCATAGGCGATGAACTGCTGTTTGCCGACTACGATGCCTGCCTGAACTTGGGCGGTTTCAGCAACATCAGCTTTAAGGAAAATGGCCAAAGAAGGGCGTTTGACATCTGCCCCGTGAACATCGTTCTGAACGAGCTGGCCAAGGGTCTTGGGCAATCGTATGACAATGGCGGTGAACTTGCCCGTTCGGGAAAGTTGAATGAAGCGCTTCTCTACCAGTTGAACTCATTGGAACTCTACACGGACGGAAGCCGTCCATCGCTATCGCGCGAATGGGTTGAAAGCGTGGTCAACCCGCTGCTGAGGGCTTCCAACCTGCCAGTGGTTGATGTGATACGGACCTTTGTTGAACATGTGGCCATTCAGATAGCCCGCGTGGTGGAACGGCAAGTGGCCGGAGGGCGTGTGTTGGTAACGGGCGGTGGTGCTTACAACACGTTTCTAATGGAGCGGATGAACACGTATTCCTTGTCTGACCTTATCATTCCTACCAGTCGATTGATCGAATTCAAAGAGGCGTTGATCTTTGCCTTCTTGGGCGTATTGCGTATGAGAAACGAGCCCAACGTATTGCGGAGCGTTACGGGTGCGGAGCGCGATTCGTGCTCGGGGGTCATTTGGCATCCTGGATAGCAATAGGTGCCATCATCAACGGCTAATAAGTGGAAAGGATGAAAACGAGGTGATTTTGAATTCCCCTTCTATTCAAAGGACTTCAACATCTCCTTCACCGTTTCTTTCAGTTCAGGAAGGTCTTTCTGAACGATGTCCCAAACAATATTCGGGTCAAGACCGAAATATTCATGCACGAACATGTTTCTCATACCCACGATCTGCGCCCATTCCACATTCGGAAAGTTTGACCGCATGTTGGCAGAAATATGATTGCTTGCTTCGCCTATGATCTCGGGGTGCTTGATGCAAGCGAATCTCATCATCGAACTGTCCATGAACTCCTTTGAGCCCGCATGCGCCACATAGGATTCTATCTCAACAATAGCATCCATGATATGCTGTAACCGTGCCTTATCGCCAAGGTCACTTCGCATAGATCAGCTGCTTTTCGCGGTCAACTTGCGGCTTAATGTACTTTGATAGGCCATTGGAAGAAACGAGGTCGACCTTTGCATTGAGCAGTTTTTCAAGGTCGATACGCATCTGTATGAATTGAAGCCCTATCCGTTGCGAATGGTCCAGATCGACCAATAGGTCAATATCGCTGTGTGCATCGGCTTCGCCTCTCACGTATGAGCCAAAAAGATATGCCCGTAGCACGGGCCGCGTGCTCAGATACTCTGTAATGAGCCTTTTCTTCTCGCTGTCAAGAGTCATACAACAAATGTAAGGCGAGCCACATTAGTTTCAATGAAGCAAGGCCGTACGAACTACCGTTACGTTCCAGTAATGACCTCGCAGGCCAACTTTCCCTAACTAAAACTCGAAATCGCAGGTGGTGGTCTGCCCCGCTACCACAGTTGCCTGTTTGCTTTGGGGAGACGCTGGAATGCTTGGGGGCAGGATGGCCTTTACCGTTACATCGCCAACGGCCACATCGGTAAGCATGTACTGCCCCTGCTCGTTGGTGGTAGTGCTCTGCCCCTGCGCACTAATGGTGGCGTTGGGCACAGCCGTTCCCTGATAGCGCACGTTGCCTTTGACGATACCGGTGGTACCCACACTGTTGCTCCTCTCCAATTCCACTTCAAGGGTAACGAGTTCTTCGTTGCTGAGGCCGATGTTGATCATTTCAGAGGTTGTGTATAGGTTGAGTACCGATTGCAGGGTGTAGTTTCCCTGTGCCAGTTCCTGCCGCGAAAACTCGATGACGCCCTTATGGCCAGAGGTCTTTGTAAGCCCCAGTTCCACAATGGTGCCCTGCACACCAAGCAGTTTCACCCCTGTGGCCTTATCGGTATAACGCACCCGTAGGGCCAAATGCCGCACACCTGTCATATCGGGTTCGAAGGCGGCTGTAACCGCATCGTAGAAATCGGGTTGAGAATCTTTGAACTGCACCAGCACATCAAGCAGGTCGTTCTTGATGGCCACCAGTTCCTTCACGTTCTGATTCAACTGCTTATTCAGCGCTTTCACATTAGAACGTTTGGCCTTTGGTTTTCCGCGTTGCGCCTCAAACATACCTATGGCCGTATCCAACTCGGCCACCCATCCGGCCTCTATATAGCCTCCGGCCACAAGGGCCGCATCGTTTGCAAACCCGCGGTCGTGCACCAGTTGCCAACGGTCTATGCCATCCTGATCCTTACCGTAGCGCAGATCGACCCATTCAAAATCGATCTCACCGAAAAGCTCAAGATTGTAGGTGTCTTTGGCAAAAACGGCCATTGGTTTGGCAATGCGCAGGGCCTTAACGGCTGCATTTTCCTTGGCAAGCCGCTTCTGCTCCGTGCCTCCGGTGCCGTTGGTTATCTGGTCGTCAATCTCTTCTATATCGGTTACCTTGCCCTGCAGGGCGGTAACCTTGGTTTCAACGGCTGTTTTGCCTACCCAAGTGGCGTTGTTCTCTGCCATTACTTCCTGTCCTGCCGCTACGGCATTCAGAACACGTGTTGCTTGATCGTTCATGACCTTGTGTATTTAAAGCGTTAAGGAAATGTTGGACCATGCGGCTCTGTTTGCATTATCAACGCAGCCACCACGGGGTTCATTGTGTAACGGGGAAAGAATTTTTGTTGCTTTAAACGTAAAGCACTGATAATCAGGAGGAAAATTTTGAAGGGAGGGGATTAGGGAATTAGGGAATTAGCGGATTAGCGGATTAGCGAATGGGGTTTAACCGCTAAGACGCAAAGGAAGCGCGGAGACTGAAAGATAGAGATAAGGGATTGGCAATTAAAATGAGCGAATGAGGGAATTAGCGGATTAGCGAATGGGGCTAACCAGTAAGGCGCAAAGGAGGTGCGGAGAACGTTCAGCCGAAGAAGCAGCAATGCCTGTCCTCGAGCACCAGCTTGGTGAAGGCGCGTAGGTCGGTCACCGTTGGCCGCGGGTCGTAGGGGTACCATTTGAGGTTGCCGCGCATCCAGTAGACCTTCCATTGATCGGTGGTTTTCACGTAGGTGGCCTTGGCAATAGGCTCTTCCATGGTGCGCGAAGGGTCGTTCCACCACGGACGGATGCTGACAATGGTGATGCTCTGCCCATCTATGCGGTAGTCGTAATCGAGCTGTGGGCGAATGTGCTCCGGTGGTCTGCGCTTTTCGAGGAACTGTTGCATGACCTCGGTTATGTCAAGTATCTGTTCGGGTGTGAAGGCCATGATGGGCGAATGTAGGAAATGGAGAGATTGAACCGCTTAGGCGCGGTGCACTGAGACGTGCTTTTAGCCCGGCCTTCTTCCAATTGAGTATTTCTCAATGCTCTTCTTCATATCATCCACCTTATCCAAATGGCCTTTGGCAATGCGGAGCATATCGGTGGCTTCACGGAGAAACCCGTCTGCATTCCGGGCATGACCCGATACATGGCCGATATGCCATCGGGTCATATTAGGCTCCATGGCGGGGCCTTTCAGTAGTTTGAGCGAGGCATTGCAGTAGCGCTGGTCGTGTTGCCTGAAACGATTCCATTTCTTGTCAATGAGTTCGAATTTGTTCTCGGCCAGCCTTACGGAATTCAACATGCTCAGCTTATAGAATTTTGCCTGTTCATCATTCATGGTGGCCACGTAGTGCTGCACCCGTTTGGCCTTGTTCTTTACAGAGGTGTACTTCTTTTTGAAGGCGGCCAGTTTGGCCACGGCTTCTTCATGCTTAGCAAGGGCGGCCTCCAATGCAGGTTGCATGTTGGGCCAAACGTTAGGGTAGTGGTTCAGATCCATGGCATTGCAATTTGTACCAACTAATATAAGGAGTTGGGGTTTAGCAGAGACCCGTTACAATTGGGCGCTTGGTTTTTGGGGTTCGGGGTTTGAAGATAGGGCACAATTAAAAATGAAAAATTAGGAGTTGAGGAATCTTTGTCTAAGAGGTCTTGCGCTGCCTTGTCGGTCACCCCTAAGTGGTGCATCTTTGGCCCTCTAAGCAACGCAGCAATGGAAGACGACAACCGGGATGCCTACAAACAAATGCCCATCTACCGCAAGGGAAGGGAGATAGCCGAGCTGGTGGAGGCCATTCTCGATCTGGCCGACAAGGACAATGAGCATATGCAAAGTGTATGCGGCATGATGTATGTCGATGCCCACAACCTATCGGTGAAGGTGGCCGGTGCAGAGGCTGCCGACCTCTATGACCTGCGGATATCGATTGCACTCGTATCGGTCGTTTACAAAATGACCTTCTGTAAATGACACATCTCAGAAACAAAAACCGGACACTGCCTGAAAAATTGGTAGTGTCCGGTCGGGTGGAGCCAACCGGAGAAATGTCGAACATTTTTGACGGATTTGAAAGAATCACTCAATCATTTTCCAAAGAGCCAAAGGATTTGTAGCACGCTTATCCAAACCGTAATTCTCTATTCCTTAATTTTTCCTTCATGTTTTGGTGTTGGTGCAGTTGCAGTTTTGACTCAGCAAATGCAACTGAATGGGTATTCCGCAACCGTTAGAATCAACGACCCGAACAATATCGCCCCCCGAACTCGTCCACAATTTCATTCAAACGGCCAATATCAAAATTCAGGTCAACAATGACGAACTGAATACTTTTCCTGAAACAGGGGCGGCAATTGTAGTGGTGAATAGGCTTTATGGGGTTGGTGACCCATTTCTGGTTTTCCATGTTCTGTCTGCAAAACGTACGGACATCGCCATTTTCACTGACCGCACTTTCGATGAACATCCAGAACTAACAGGACATTTCGTTCACGTTTCGGATGAAATGACTTCAGATGATATTCTGGAACTTTTAAACCAGCATTTGGAGGTCGGTCGTTGTATTGCTCTGTTTCCATCTCGTACGAGCAACCTGACGCGACTATCTGCCGGTTTTGCGATGGACAAACGATGGAATCCAGAAGTTGTGAAAGCGCTTTACCGATCGGATGCTCCTGTCATTCCAATCAATATTCGAACGGACGCCATTGTGAACCTGCTTCATTCGCGTGTTTTCTCCTTCGACCGTCTCACCTCACTTTTTCATGATCTGACCGCGAAGGAAAAGAAGGTGGAAATACGGTTTGGCCGTCCGATAGCTCCGAACATCCGTTTCTCGTTTGCCAATTCAGAGGGTTTTGGCAGGTATGTGAGAGCAAAACTCTATTCGCTGGGAAGTGCCGTGGAGGTGAATGACTTCTTTCCACCATTACGGAAGTTGCCAAAAACCATGTTGCAGCGGCCCATTGCCTCCAATGTGGATGCAGAACTGTTAGCTACAGAGATAGGCGCATTGGAGAATGAGTATCTCCTATTCAAGGTAGAAGAATTCAGCGTATTTCTGGCGCCTTCATACGCCATTCCGAACACGCTGAGGCAGATAGGAATTCAGCGTGAGGTCGCTTTCCGAAAAGTGGGTGAAGGCTCTGGCGAACCGTTCGATCTGGACGAGTACGACATCTACTACCGCCAGCTCATTCTTTGGGACCATCAGAAGAAGGCCATTGCAGGCGGATATCGTATCGGTTTCGGCAACGAGATCATCGATAGATATGGAAAACGCGGTTTTTACATCAACTCCCTCTTCAAGATCAAGTCACCATTCACCGACATTCTTCGTCAATCGCTCGAACTGGGCCGTTCATACGTAAGCGTAGAGTATCAGAAAGCGCGGCTGCCCCTTTTTCTACTTTGGAAAGGCATTTTGGCTGTTCTCATTAAGAACTCTGCCTATCGATATCTGATAGGCCCTGTCAGCATCAGCAACGACTATTCTGTCGTTTCGCGGCAACTGATGGTGGCGTTTGTGAAAAAGTACTTCTGGAACCGCGCATTGGCGCAGTATGTACGTCCAAGAAAGGCCTTCAAACCCGATTGCCGCGATGTGGACATCGAATCATTGATGCAGCAGCTTAACGGAGACCTGAAAGACCTCGATCAACTTATTTCGGAAATAGAGCCGAAGCATTTCAAAGTGCCGATCCTATTGAAGAAATATGTCACCCAACAGGCACGGATCATCGGATTCAACGTGGACCCGATGTTCTCCAATACGTTGGATGGACTGATCATACTTGATATGAAGGACATTCCGGTTTCGACCATCGAAAACCTGAACCGCGAGCTCAGTCCTGCCCAATGAGCCGACTGAGAGGCGTTTATCGCCTGTGCGGTTTCCTGATGCTCACCTGCATTACGATTTCCAAAATCCTGTTGCTGGGCCTCGTGAAGGGAAAAGACGTGAAACGCGCCATCCACCTGAGAAGAAAACTGGCGCAGCGGCTGGTGCAATTCCTGAATGTGCAGGTGGAAGTTACAGGCAACGTCCCATCTGACGGTGCCTTGGGTGTAACCAACCATCGGTCGTACATCGATTCCATCTGCATTTTCAAGAATCTGGATGCCTGTCCGGTAGTGAAGGCGGAAGTGGGCAAATGGCCCGTTATCGGCTTTGGGCTGCGCCATTCGGGAACCGTTTTCGTTGACCGGAAAAGCAAGGAAAGTAGAACACGGACGAGGGAACAGATCGCAGAATTCGTCCGTCAAGGAATTTCGACCATTGTGTTTGTGGAAGGCACCACCTACGTTGGCCCAGACACTGGCGAATTCCGGCCTGGCACGTTCATGACGGCTGTGGAGGGAGGTTTCGAGGTCATTCCTATCGCCATTGAATTCGAGTATCCGGAAATGGCCTGGGTGGGCAACGACACATTCGTTCCGCACTTCATAGGGGTGTTCGGCAAGCATCGGAGCACACGCGTAAAGGTGGCTTTCGGAGACCCGATGGTGAGCGATGACTGGGAAACGCTGCGCGATGACTGCCGATCATGGATAGACAGTAAGTTGAGGCAGTTCCGTGCCGAATTCAACGGTTCAGTCCCGGTACATCAGAACTGATACCACCGGAAGGTGGTCGGAAGGATAGTTCTCTCCATCGTTGTCGTCCAATATCCTGTAGTATAAGCACGCCAATTTGGCCGAATGGAAAATGTGGTCGATACGGTTGCCTTCGTTTTCTCCAACTGCAAAACCATGGCTGGTGGTTTTCTCACCATCGGTATAACATGAGAACGAGTCTTCAAACTCCGCAACCATCGTTCCGTAAGGATCACTTTCGGGGGGGAAATTGAAATCACCGATCAACAATACAGCATCTTCCTTTGCCATTTCATGGGCTTTTCGCACCAGTAATTTGGCGCTTTCCTCTCTAGCAACTTTTCCCTTATGGTCGAAATGGGTATTGAACACCCAAACAGGTTTTCCTGACTGTTTATCAAGCAGTTTGGCATAGGTGCATATTCGTGTGATGGCGGCATCCCAGCTTTTGCTACCGGGCACTTCGGGTGTTTCACTAAGCCAGAATGTGCCATGGTCCGCCAGATCGAATCTTGATTGTCGATAATACAATGGACTGAATTCGCCTTTCTGTTTCCCATCGTCTCGGCCAACACCCACACGTCCGAATGCATTCAGCACAGAATCGCAGTAGACCACCTGTCCATCAAGTGCCTCCTGCAAACCTATGATGTCTGCCTGCTGCGCCAGAAGCAGTTCTGCTACCCGCCCTTTGCGTTTGGGCCAAGCATTCTTGCCATCGTTGGGTTCGTGGTAGCGTATGTTGTAGGTTACCGCCTTTATCTGGTGATCGACCGACCATTGCCATTGACCCACCAAGATGGCAAGACCCAACCAGATGCTCATCATCGGATTCATGGTTTTTCTGTCCTACTGAGCTTACTGATCCTTCCTTCGTTTGCATTCGAGCTCAGTTCATCATCCAGTAAACGGCAGTGGGGACAGATCATAAGGTGGGCCATCGGCCCTGTGGGGCTGTCCTCGACATAATCCATCAACGGCCAGCGTTTACAGTTGGGGTTGGTGTGCCACATCAACCTATCGCTTCTGCGTCTAAAAACACCACTTGATTCCATGACCACTAAGATAAGTACGTTCGATCTGAGCGGATAGAAATGAATGCTATGCTTGCTTTAACTGATCGGCATGAGGTAGCATGCTTGGACGTGGCAGGTTAATTATTTGTTGAACCTGATTTGATGATACGCTAACCTTGACCGGTGCGACATACAAGTACTTTCGGGGCTTTTATTACTTAAATGGTAAGACCCATACTCTCTGTCATTGTACTGCTTTGTGCGTTATTCACCGCTTCTGCCCAACAAACAATGCTTGTTGGCCGGGTTACAGACGCTGAGACCAATGAACCGCTGATAGGTGCTGCGGTAATTGCAGGGACAACGGGTACCACCACCGACATTGAAGGGAAATATAGACTGGCGCTGCCCGCAGGGAAGCATACGGTGAAGTTCACCTTCATAGGATATGCGCCTAAGACCAGGACCGTGGAAATTGAGGAAGGGATCTCATTACGCGAGGATGTGAAGCTTAACTTGGAATCGGTACAACATCAGACGGTTGTCATTTCCGCCAGTCAATATGAAAAGGATGTGGAGGAAGAAACGGTTTCCGTTGGCGTTGTGAGCGGTGATAACCTGAAGGATCGGAATGCGCAGGATGTCGGGCAGGCCATCAGTAAAACGTCTGGTGTACTTATTCAGGATGGTCAGGTAAGTATACGTGGTGGAAGTTCCTATTCTTACGGAGTTGGCTCAAGAACAGCCGTGCTGGTAGATGGCATGGGCGTAATGAGTGCCGACCTAGGAGACGCCAAACTCAAATTCGCACCTACCGAGAATACCGAACAGATAGAGGTGATCAAGGGCTCGGCAAGTGTGGTTTACGGCTCTTCGGCCTTGAACGGTGTGGTGAATGTGCTGACGGCTTGGCCCAAGTCCGACAAGGCATCGCACGAGATCACCATGTTCGGCACGATATACGACAGGACCCCGATAAAGGAACAGCAGTGGTGGAGCGAATTCTCGACACGGGGTGCTCTGGGCCTGAGTTACCTGTATGACCAGAAGATAGGCAGAACCGATGTGGTTGTAGGAACCAACATATTCCGTCATCAGAGCTATCTGGAGGAGAATGATGAGCTGCGCGGGCGGCTCAGCATCAAAACGCGGGTCCATCACAAGAAGAAAAAGGGACTGAACTATGGACTGAACTACACGCTGATGTTCGAACAGAACGAGCGGTTCTTCTTGGCAATGGACCTTGACACGAACGCCTTCCGGGTGGCCGATGGTTCGGACGACCGCTACATGACCATGAACTTGGATCCGCACCTGCACTATGCCGATTCATTGGGCAACAGGCACAGCGCTGACTTCCGTTGGCTCTACACCCACCGTTTTGGGAATGGCGATGATCCGGACGCCATATCCAATCAGTTCATTGAGAACTATCAATATCAGAAGCACTGGAATTGGAACAGGGAGCAGCTTCGCGTAGGAATTCCCGAACACAGGGTAATACTTACCACGGGTGCCCCTGCCACCTTCGGAGTTTCGAGCAGCAACCTTTATCCCGGATCGCGTGAAACGTACTCGGGCGCGGTATACCTGCAGGGAGAGTACAAGCTCATATGGGCTGATGGTGGAGCTACACGGAGAGCCGCACGTACCAGGTCTGGGAACACCGATACGCTCCGCGCGGTTTCGCTCATTGGCGGTGTGCGGTATGAGATACTTGGTGTGGAGGACATTTTCGAGTCGGGGCTTCCGGTGTTCAGAACCGGGTTGAATGTAAAGTTCGGACGTGCCAGTTTCTTCCGTACATCGTTCGGCCAATCGTATCGGCTGCCCAGCGTGGGAGAACGCTACATTACCAACGACCTCTTCAACACCCTTCGCATCATTGCCAACCCGGAGTTGCAGCCTGAGAAAGGCTGGAACCTGGAGTTCGGTTTAACACAAGGCGTGCAGATATCGAAGTGGAAGGCCGGGATAGATGCCGCCTTCTTCTGGCAGCAGTACAAGCAATTTGTAGAGTATCAATTTGTGAGTGCCGGAACCCAACCTCAGCTGTTTGAAGGCGATTCGCTCTTTGTAGGACTTTATCCGAGCAATGTGGAGAACGCCAGAGTGGGCGGTTTCGAGGTTGGCATTACCGGCAGCGGAATGATCGGCCCCATAGAGATCATCCCTTCGTTGGGCTACACATACACGTACCCGATCAATGTCGACTCCTTCGGGACCAATGTTGGGGAATACCTCAAAATGATGTTTGCCGATATAGGCCGCAGAGTTCCTGAGGAGCGCAAAGGACAGATATTGCAGTTCCGTTCGCGGCACCTTTTTGTTGGAGACCTGTCGGTGCGGTGGAAAAAGATCTCTGTTGGGGCTTCGGTGTACTACGGCAGTTATCCGGAGGTGATACCCGAAACGTTCGGCATTGCGGTCGGCTTCCTTTCAGGCGATTTCGATTCGTTCGAAAAGTATGAGGAGGCCCATATCAAAGGCGATTGGGTGTTTGATGTGCGGGCAGGCTATGAGATAACCGATAAGATAAAGGTGGGCTTCATTGTGAAGAACGTGACCAACCATTACTACTCTACCCGACCCAGCATGCCCGAGCCGAACCGTAACTATACCTTGCAGTTTCAGGTGCGGCTGTAAAGATCCAACATGAAAAAGAACATACTTCTGGCCGTTCAGCTACTGTTTTCGGCTTCGGGAATGGCTCAGCAAAAGGCCGATGCCGACAGCTTCCTCATCAAGCCTTATCTGCAATGGTCGACCAAGCAGAGCATGACCGTGATGTGGGAAACCACCGCTGAAGCCACTTCGGTGGTCGAATTCGGTGAAGCGTTGCCGAAGGCGAAAGAGCCAAATCTGTCACAGAAAATTGAGCTTACGGATGAAAGTCTGATGCACGAGGTGGTGCTCGATAACCTGAAAGTGGAAACGAAGTATGTGTATCGTGTCCGGTCGAAATTCAGGTCGGGGAAGGAGATAGTAAGTCCGGTCTCCACCTTTAAGACCACGGTGAATGACGATAGCGCCTTCATGTTCGCCTTCATTGGCGATACGCAGCAGAACCGCGATACACCTTGGGCTTGGAAAAAGGTTGCCGAGCGCGTGTTTGCAGAGCGCCCCAGCTTTGTAGTCAACGCAGGCGATATTGTGGATGTGGGGTCCATCAAGGACCAATGGGTGAATGAGTTTTTCGCCCCTGGCAACATCGTCATGAGCCGCTACCCCATGTTCACCGTTATTGGCAACCACGAACAGGACGATGACTACTACTACCAGTACATGGCCAACCCGGCACCGGAATACTTCTACAAGTTCACATACGGCAATGCCGATTTCTTCATGATCGATAGCAACAAGGATGTTTCGGAAGGTTCGGAGCAGTACGATTGGTTGGAGTGGCAACTGGCGCGCAGCACGGCCAAATGGAAGTTCGTGGTGCATCACCATCCGCCTTATTCTTCGGAGGAGAACGACCAGGGCGACACCTACATCGGTGCTTCAACCTACACCACCAAGACCATCAACCTGGTGCCGTTGTATGAGAAATATGCCGTGGATTTCTGCCTGTTCGGACACACGCACATGTACGAGCGTTCGTGGCCCATTTTGGAGAACCGCGTCAACCTGAAAAACGGGGTGGTCTACATCAACTCGGGCGGTGCAGGCGGTGGCTTGGAAGATTTCGACCCCACGCGTTCGTGGTTCGCCCAGGAGGTGCAGACAGGACATCATTACACCACCTTTGCCATATTCGACAATACCTTGGTGTTCAAGGCCATCGATCACGAAGGCCGCTTGTTCGACACCTTCCAAATGGAAAA
>Ga0172373_10001898_pt1 | contig 33065 bp, 30 predicted proteins | sample Lak10m_2_FD_114546 | JGI IMG/M metagenome (GOLD analysis project Ga0172373, IMG submission 114546) | Freshwater microbial communities from Kabuno Bay, South-Kivu, Congo - kab_092012_10m | ecosystem: Environmental > Aquatic > Freshwater > Lake | place: Democratic Republic of the Congo...
CACTTGATTAGTATGCTGTTTTCGACATTCGCCCATTGCACCTCATTGCGGGAAGTAGTAGCATCAATGCTAGGTTTGAAAGGAAAAATGAATCATTTCCAGTTGAAACACATTCCTTACAAAAGTACGTTGAGTGATGCCAACAAGAGAAGAAGTCATTTGGTGTTTCAGGATGTGTATTATTCATTACTCAAAGAATACCATCCGATTATCTCGGACAGCCGACAGTCTTATTCATGGGAAAACAGGTTAGAAATCATCGATTCCAGCACCATATCGTTGTTTAAAGACATTTTGAGTTGTGTCGGAAGGAAACCAAACACAGGTAAACGAAAAGGAGGTATTAAAGTGCATACACAAATCAAGTTACAAGATCGAATACCGAAGCTTATTTGGTTTTCTGCAGCTACAACACATGATAAACAATTTCTAAAGCACGTCAAACTAGAGAAAGGTAAAATCGCTGTGTTTGATAAGGGGTATAACGATTACAAGACTTTTGATGAGTTCAACGAGAGTGGGATTTTCTTTGTAACACGTTTAAAAACCAATGCTTCATATGAATCAGTTAAAGAGAATGACATTCCTTCATACATAGATGATGGCGTGATTAAAGATGAGATCATCCGTGTTGATGTAAAGGAAAATGGTGCCTTTGTAAAGACTATTGAACTCAGGAAAATCGCTTACTGGGACGATGAGAACAAGCGTTGCTTTGAGTTCATTACCAATCTACAAGGAATGAATGCAGGACATATTGCATTGATTTATAAGAAACGATGGCAAATAGAACTCCTGTTCAAACAACTCAAACAAAACTTTCCACTAAAGTTTTTCCTTGGCGACAATGAAAATGCCATCAAAATACAGATTTGGTGCACGCTCATCGTGAACCTTCTGCTCACTGTTATTCACAAGAAAATCAAGCGAAAATGGGCATTTTCAAATCTTGCTAGCTTCTGTAGACTCCACTTGTTCAACTACATTCATTTGACCAAATTTCTTGAAAACCCAGAGAAAGACTGGCTCAAAGAATACGACGCACAGCTTCAACTCAAATTTAGCAGTTCTTAAAAAGGGGGGCTTACTTTTGAAACCAAGAAATCAAAACCAGTAAAATCAAGGCTTTCAGAAAGTAAAATGATTAATTTGTATTTTTATCGGACACTAGTGTAACTAATTGTAATACCAATTTGTTTTACATAAAAGTCATATGCGGTCAATTCTTTTAAATTTAGTGGTTTTAAGCTTAACATTTCAGTTGTATTCTCAAAGTGGGGAGTCTCGTAATCGATCGCAACATCAGTTATATACCGAGCTTTTCGGTCAAGGATTTTGTTATTCCTTCAACTATGAGTATTTATTTCCTGCGAGATCATTAAACGTTTCCCATGGTTTTTATATTGGTGCTAGCTATGTACCTGAATTTTTTCAATTTGGAAATGGATTTTATACTGGAATTCCTTTTGGGTATAGATGCATTTTTGGAGAAAAGAGGCATTTTTTCGAATTTGGTCTAGGTTTTACTTCTCTTTTTTCAAACGATTTTGGAGGAAATATTCAGTACAATTACATTTCGCCACAATTTGGTTATCGCTTTGAACCAATTCGATCGCCGTTTTATGCCAAGCTGAATTTAATGGCACACGTCGACATAGCAAGTGGATCTGCGGAAAGATTTAAAATGTTTTCTGATGTAGCAGGCACTGGATTAGGAATAATACCTTGGCCTGGAATTTCCATAGGATATAAATTAAGGAAATAAAAATAAAAGCAAAAAGCAGAGGAATTCCTCTGCTTTTGTACCCCGGGCCGGAATCGAACCGGCACTCCCGAAAGAACAGGATTTTGAATCCAGCGCGTCTACCAGTTCCGCCACCGGGGCATTAAGACCTACGCTTAATGGGTTGCAAAGATACAATACTTTTTTTAAAAAGAGAAGGCTAGTCACATTTCTTGAATGATTTTCAACCATTCGTCAACTGTTTTTGCATCCTTAATGGAAAGTTCACCAGATGAGATTCTTCTCAACGAAATTAAAGTACCTCCACAACCTAAATTTTTACCAAAATCGGAAGCTATCGAACGTATATATGTTCCTTTGGAACAATTAATTTCAAAGTCAATCTCAGGGAAACGATCTACATGAAGTTTGAATGATGAAATTTCAATTTCATTCGCTTTCATTTCTATACTTTTCCCAGCTCTCGCGTAATCGTATGCTCTTTTACCATCAATTTGTTTTGCAGAAAATACAGGTGGTATTTGTTGCTGAATTCCTACGAACCCTTTTCGAACTTGTTCAATATGCTCAAGGCTCACCGAACTAGTATCTTGAATAGAATCATATTCTGTTTCCAAGTCATAAGAAGGGGTAGTTTTCCCGAGTAAAATGGTCCCAGTATACGATTTGGGAGCTCCAGTAAGTTGCTCAATTTTTTTGGTGTTCTTACCTGTACAGATTACAAGAAGTCCCGTGGCCAGTGGATCTAAAGTTCCAGCATGTCCAACTTTTATTTTTTTGATTTTGAGCTTTTGCTTAAGATTCCAACGAATTTTATTAACGACATCAAAAGAAGTCCAGCCAAATGGTTTGTCTACAAGAATCGTTTCGCCCGATAGAAAATCCATCACATAAAATACATTAATAATCCGCATCCTACCACAATGCGGTACCATCCCCAAATACGGAAACCGAACTTTTGAATGAGCCCAATAAAAAATTTAATGGCAAAGACCGCTACAATGAATGCAACGCAATTTCCCAAAATAAACATTATCAGGTGTTCTTGGTTAGAGACAATCATTTCAAACCCTTTATACTCAGTGTTACCTATTTCCCAATCCTTTAAAAATATACTATACATCGTAACAGCCAACATGGTGGGAACCGCCAAGAAAAAACTAAATTCAGCCGCCATTTTTCTTGTAAGTCCTTGCTGCATTCCTCCAATAATTGAAGCCGCAGCTCTGCTCGTTCCTGGCATCATAGCTAAACATTGCCAAAATCCAATAATCAGTGCTTTTTTAGTTGAAATGGCTTCTTCATCGTTGATTTTTTGTTGCTTGAAGACACCGTCAATGAATAAAAGAATAACACCACCAACAATTAAAGCAATCGCAATTGGGACAGGCTTTTCCAAAACTTCCTCAATTTTATCATCGAATAATTTACCAAGAACGAGAGCAGGAATAACTGCAATTGCTAATTTGATGTAAAAGTTAAGAGATTTAAAATCCATAAATTTTTTCCAGAAAAGCCATACTACAGCTAAAATAGCTCCGAATTGAATGGATACTTGAAACATTTTCACGAATTCATCTCCTTCGTTTCCCATTATGGAACTCGCAAAAATCATATGTGCCGTTGAAGATATAGGTAAAAACTCGGTAAGGCCTTCTATGATGGCTAAAACAATGGATTCAATAATTGTCATTGAAAATTACTTTTTGTTCGAATTTTTTGCAGAAGTTGAATCTGAAGATTCTTGATTTTCTTCTTTTTTCGGTTTTTTCATTATTGCATAAATCATTATGCCATAACCGATAACGATAAGCATCGGAGCAAGCGTAATACGCACATGGCTGAATAAAGCGTCTCCGTCAAATTGAGAAGGGTCGTCTGCACCACCACCTATCATTAAAATATATCCAAGCACATTTATTGCTAATCCGATAAATAACAAGCGGTAATTTTCAGGATGAAAACCAAAATGATCGATAGGATTTTTCATATAATTATAATTTGTTTTTTACTGGTCTTATAGAATAGCGAAAATGTTTTTTGCATCAATATTCAATGGAAAAACTATTTGTGCTTATCTCAAATCAGTATAAATCGTCTAATTTCTTACGAAGATAGTTGTTTAAAGCAAACCAAGTAGATATTATCGTTAGAAATAATCCAAAAGTGAAAACCCCAAGTGAAAGTAACAAGAATGAAGATAGACTATACGTGAGGTCGACCGTATCAATGGTGTTATCTAAAGCGTAAAATATGGTCATCGCTAAGGAAAGACCTATTAAGCTTGAAACGAGACCTTGAATTATTGCTTGAATTATAAAAGGTTTTCGAATAAATCCTCCCGTTGCTCCTACTAGTTGCATGGTTTTGATTGTGAAACGTTTGGAATAAATAGATAAACGGATGGTATTGTTTATTAATGCAACCGCAATTAAAATCAATAAAGCGGTAATTAACATAAAAACAAAGGTAAATTGATTAAATCCTCGATCTAAACTCTCAATACTCTCTTTATCGTAGTTTACACTTTCCACTTGCTTCGGATAGGCTTGTTTGATTTTATTTTCAATTTTCTCCATACCCTCTAGGGTTGCAAATTCTGCTTTTGGTTTAAAGCCAATTGAGGATGGAATTAGAAAAGTCGAATCTATGTCTAAAATTGTTTGATCTGTTAATTGAGATTCATCAAATAATTCATCCATTGCGCGTTGAGGGGAAACAAAAAAAACTTCTTGCAACTCCTCCCAAGATTTCATTTCCAATTCAATCTGCTTAATATCCGCATCATTATAGGTAGGCAAAAAGAAAACGTCTCCTTGAAGATTTTCTTTAAATTGCGTTTCAACATCATGGAGTAAAATAACACTTCCAAGAACCACACCAATCATAAACAGTACTAAAGAAATACCAAAAATAGTTGATACATAATTGGTTCTCAATCCTCGTTTAGCCAAAATCGTCTGATCGTTTAAATATCATATTACGAAAATAAAGGAAGATCAGCTACCTAACTTGAGAAAAGTTAGAAGTATTGCACGAACAATTGTGAAAATCGCTAGTAGGAACTTGTCGCCCCGCCAATTTGCTCAATCGGATGCCAAGTAGTTTTGATTTCTTGAAAATCTCCGATGAAGTGCAAACCTTGCGCATTCGCGTCATTCCAATTTTTTTGGCAATCGAAAAATCGTTTTAAATTATCGACTGCGGCCAATTGAAGAGGTGTATTTACTTCCTTTTCTGCATTTGATGTAACAATTGCGTTTACATCCATGTGTGAAGATAATGTTGGTGCCGTTTCTTGAAGCGATCCTGTCAGTATATTTACCACTCCACTCGGTACATCTGAAGCATGTACCACCTCAGCAAATGTAACTGCGCAAAGAGGATAATCTGCAGAAGCCAAAATAACTGCTGTATTTCCTCCGGCAATGACTGGAGCTAGAAGTGAAATAAGTCCTAATAGCCGAGATTGTTGATCTGGAATTATTCCAACAACCCCCATAGGTTCACAACTAGAGAAATTAAAATGCGAACTAGATACTGGATTTACGGTACTAATAATTTGGTTGTATTTATCACACCAACCGGCATAATACACCAAACGTTCAATAGCCAAATCAACTTCTCGTTGTGCTTCTTTTTTGCTTTGTCCTTGTATCAATAGCTCTTCCAAAAACTGAACTTTACGACCTTCCAACATTTCAGCAATTCGATATAAAATCTGGCCTCGATTGAAAGCAGATCTTTCTGCCCATGCACCTTGTGCTTTTCTCGCCGCAACAACTGCGTTTCGAACATCTTTCCTAGAACAAAGACAAGCATTTGCGAGACTTTTTCCTTCACGATTTTTAACGGTATAATACCTTCCGCTTTCAGTCCGTGGAAATTGCCCTCCCACAAATATTTTATACGTTTTCAAAATTTCAACCCTTTTCATAATGCTTAGCTTAATTTAACGTATGCAGACAATCCATGGACTCCACCTTCGCGTCCAAAACCACTTTCTTTGTATCCCCCAAAAGGAGAAGTTGGGTCAAACTTGTTGTAAGTATTTGCCCAAACAACCCCAGCTTTTAATTTTGTTGTAAGGTTAAAAATTCGAGACCCTTTGTCCGTCCAAACACCAGCAGCCAAACCGTACGGTGAATTATTTGCTTTTTGAATAACTTCGTCTACGGTTCGAAAAGTTTGAATCGTTAAAACAGGTCCAAAAATCTCCTCTTGCACAATTCTATGCGACTGCGCCACATTTAAAAAAAGTGTTGGAGGACAATAGTAACCTTTTTTAGGAATATCGCACGCGGGTTGATATATTTCCGCACCTTCTTTTTTCCCTATTTCAATATAAGACTCAATAGTTTCCAACTGCTCTTTTGAATTGATAGCGCCAATATCGGTATTCTTATCCAAGGGGTTTCCAACGTATAAACTTTTCAAGCGAAGTTTTAGTTTTCTAATCACTTTATCGGCAATGTTTTCCTGAACGAACAGCCGCGAACCTGCGCAACACACGTGTCCTTGATTGAAGAAAATTCCATTCACAATCCCTTCAACGGCTTGATCAATTGGCGCATCGTCAAATATAATATTCGCCGATTTACCACCGAGTTCCAAGGTTGCTTTTTTTGATGTTCCAGCGATGGATTTTTGAATAATTTTCCCGACATGTGTGGAACCTGTAAATGCAATTTTATCAACATCTGGGTGGTTTACCATTGCGGCTCCGGTATCACCAAAACCTGTAATGATATTTACCACTCCTTTGGGTAAACCAGCTTCATCTATGATTTCAGCTAACTTTAGAGCGGTCAGTGATGTAGACTCAGCAGGTTTTAACACTACGGTATTTCCTGTCGCGAGTGCAGGAGCAATCTTCCAAGCAGCCATCAAAAGAGGAAAATTCCACGGGATGATTTGAGCTGCAACTCCCAATGGTTCTATTTTACGATTCGGAAAAGCATATGCTAGTTTATCTGCCCATCCAGCGTAATAGAAAAAATGATTGCAAGCTAATGGAACATCAATATCGCGCGATTCACGAATGGGTTTGCCTCCATCAAGCGTTTCAATAACAGCAAGTTCTCGGGCTTTCTCTTGCATAATACGTGCAATTCTGAAAATATATTTCGCGCGCTCTGAAGCTGGTAATTTAGACCAAGAAGGAAATGCTTTTCGGGCTGCTTTCACAGCATTGTCCACATCTTTTTCATTGGCATGAGCAATTGAAGCCAAATGAGATTCATCTGCTGGATTTGTGGTTGAAAAATAAACGCCACTTGAAGGCTTTACCCACTTTCCATCAATGTAAAGGTTGTATTGATTTTGTAGAGAAATATGTTGAGTACTTTCTAACGAAGGCGATAAGGGCCATTTTTCTTTTTTGTTCATTGCTCCATTAATCTATTGATACATAATCCGGTGATGCGTAATAACCACTTTCACTTTTAATTAGCTGCATGAGTACATCGTTTGCTAAACTACTTGCTCCAAATCTAAACCACTGATTTGTTAGCCATTCTTCACCTAAAACTTCTTTAACCATAAGTAAATTGTGCAAGGCTAATTTTGAGGTAGAAATTCCTCCAGCAGGCTTCATGCCTATCATTATTCCTGTTTCATCAAAATAATCCTGAATAGCCATGAGCATGGTATAGGTGACTTGCATGGTCGCAGCAGGTTGAATTTTCCCGGTTGATGTTTTAATAAAATCAGCTCCTGCATGAATGGCAATATCCGATGCCAAACGCACATTATCTAAAGTTGTAAGTTCTCCTGTTTCAAGGATAACCTTTAAGCGTGCTTTTCCACAAGCCTCTTTTATTTGAGCGATTTCATCAAAAACATACTGGAATTCACCTTGTAGGAACTTTCCTCTTGAAATCACCATATCAATCTCATCAGCACCTTCGCTAACTGCAAATTTGGTATCTAATATTTTCACATCTAACGGTGCTTGCCCGGATGGAAAAGCCGTAGATACAGATGCAACCTTAACATTCGTGTGGCGCAGTTCTTTTTTAGCGAATTTAACCATGGATGGGTAAACGCATACTGCGGCAACAGAGGGCAAGTCAGAAATTGAATCGTGGAGGTGATGTGCTTTGTAACACATTTGGCGGACTTTTCCTGGTGTGTCTTTTCCTTCCAATGTGGTAAGGTCAATCATACTCAATGCCATTTTCAATCCCTGTGTTTTGGATGGGCCTTTCAAACTTCTGGTTTGAATACGCGCGACACGCTCTTCAACCCCTAGCTTGTCTACTTTTGGGGAATCGAGAATTAGTTGAGAAACTGTTTTCGCCATGAATTGGATTATCAATCAAAGATAAAAAATAATCGAAAACTAAGTTGAGAATTATTTGGGGCGATTAGAAAGGTAATTGAATGCCTTTTCAAAATCAGGGATACCATAGCCAATACTGGCATTTGGATTTGAAGAATTACTCGAGGATGACTGTATTGCCTGAATAAAATTTGATGGAGGAAGTGAGGGGAATTTCTGATAAAGACAAACCAATGCGCTACAGAATATAGGGCTACTGAAAGATGTGCCGTTAGAGCTTGTGATTCTTCCTGCTCCTGATATTACCGAAGCATTCACTCCCATCGCACAAATAGTAGGTTTAACGCGGTTATCGGATGTTGGACCAAACGAACTAAACCCAGCTTTATTTTTTGATTTATCCACCGCTCCAACACTAAAAATTCCATCGGCATCTGCAGGAACTCCAATGAATTTCCAACTGTCATTTCCAGAGTTGCCTGCACTATTACAAACTAAAATTCCTTTTGATGAAGCCATATTTGCAGCAAAACTTGCTATACCGGTTTTACCATTTAATTTTGAAAAATTATACGAATAATCAGTGGGTTGATCTTTGTCAAACTTTGTATAACCCAGGGAGCTATTAATTACATCAACTCCTGCACTATCACAAAATTCTGCTGCAAATAACCAATTGTATTCCTCCACAATAGTTTCTGTATTAGCGTCTTCTGTTCTGAAAAGTGAATAGAACGCTAGGGGTGCATTTCCAAGGTATTTACCTTTTACATATCCCGCCATACAAGCTAAAACTCTTGTACCGTGATCACCGTCGCCGTAAACATCCTTTTCTCTGGAGGCATAATCATAAACATGTAAAATTCGGTTACCGGCATATAAATGTTTGAAAGATTGAATTGTATCAACATTTTGAAATCCTCCATCGAAAACGGCAACATGAATTTTTTGACCCCATAATTTTTTCTTGTGTAGAAATGGCAAATTCAGCATAGAAGACTGAACTTGAGTCTGCCCATAATCCGACTTCTTTAATATTCCTGGTGTTAATTTATCCGATTTAGTGTAGGATGGAATCGTTACATGACGTGACGAAGTTGACTTTGGTTCTTTTCCTTTAAAAATACAGGACGAAGACTGAACAAAAGAAAATTTGTCAAAACTTGAGCTTGGAATACTATCCAATGATTCGATGACGATACAATTTTTCCATTTTGAAGAACCGTGTGAGGTAATGTCACCTCTCATGGTTAAAATTTGCTGAATGTAATTGGGATTTACAGGTATATCATCTTTACCGATAGCAATGCCTAATTTTTTTCTTTTTTCTAAGGTCTTCCTGCTAAGAAAAGCTGAGGGGGTAGATAATTTACTCAGGTCCTTGTCCACGAAATAGACAGCATATTTATAGATAACCTTATTTTGAGAAAATACCCCAGTGAGCCAAAAGGTACTAATAAAGAAAAGGAGTGTAGATAATTTTGGTACGAATGAATTAATCTTCTTCTTCCTCATCATCCTCTTCTGGTTGATCGTAATCATCCTCTTCTTCGTCGTCTCCCTCATCATCCATATCGTCTTTGTCTAATTGAATTTTATCAAAGTCATCTTCAAATTCTTCCTCTTCTTCATCAACAACAGGTTTTGCTTTCGGCATAATTTTGTTGATCTTGACAAGATAAATGACTTCTTCTGTTTCCCATATCAATGCATCCAATATTTCGCCTGTTGGAGTCTTGATCGTTGTTAAATGGTTTATGTATCCATCAGGGAAATCGCGAAGGATTTGTTTCTTCTGTTCGATTGATAGTTTATCGTAACTAATTATTGCTCTTCTTGTCGACATACCGTAATGACTTGTTCTGTGGGCAAAATTATATTTTTTGTTTTCATAACAATCAAAACTTTAAATTTTTTTATTTTTTTTCTCATTAAGCAACTTTATGGTAATTCAATAGTATACCAAACTATGCGGTTTATTTTGACTATAATAATGTGTCTTCTAACGTTGAATTTGGTTAATGGACAAGGAATGAGTCGGCATAATCAACAAGTAAAACTTGGATTTACAAGTCTTTTTAAAGGAGATTTTTTGTTCGGTTATGAAAGACTTATATCAAAAAAAGTAAGTGGAGAAATTGATTTAGGCATTTTGACTCGCGACTATGCAGAGAACTTTTTCTATGAAATTAGTACAGCAGAAGAAAAAACATCCCTTCCTGGCTATTCATTAGCAGCCGGAATCCGATATTATCCCGTTTCAGCCTTGGATTTGCTTTTTGTTACAGGAGAAATAAAGTACCGTAATTATCGTTATTCGAGTTCTGAAATTGTTATGCCAGATACCAAGGAAAATGAGCAAAGAGTAACGCCAAGAATGGGTTTGGGATATATTTTTCATGTTGATGAAAATTTTAATTTCGATATGTCTGGAAATTTAGGTTTCACCTTCAAACGAAGCAGCATCGATCAACAGGGAGAACTTAATGGACCTTCTCCAAATAAATTTCATTTTGGACTAAATATTAAGTTCTCATATTCCTTTTGAATCGGTATCTTTACCGGTGAAATGTCTAAAGTTAAATCTGCTTTTTTCTGCCAAGAATGTGGCTATGAAACTCCTAAATGGTTAGGAAAATGTCCTTCGTGTCAAAGTTGGACTTCATTTGTCGAAGAAAAAATTGAAAAGAATTCAGGGGTAAAAGCATTTTCAGTTTCTGATCAAAAAAGTAAGCCTACGTTAATTCAAGAAGTGGAGCAATCAGAAGAGTTTCGCTTACAATTTGAAGACAAAGAACTAAATACACTTTTGGGTGGTGGATTGGTACCAGGATCAATTTTACTCTTGGGTGGTGAACCTGGGATTGGTAAAAGTACCTTGTTGCTTCAAATTGCAGTTCTTGAACAAAGGAAAGTATTGTATGTGTCGGGAGAGGAGAGTGACAAGCAAATTAGAATGCGAGCAGACAGAATTGGTATTAAAAATCAAGACTGTTATCTACTTCCTGAAACAAATTTAAACACGATTCTCACTTATGCCCAAGAGATCAAACCTATATTATTAGTCATCGATTCAATTCAAACCTTATTTGATGGTAATCTCGAAAGTTCTCCAGGTAGTATCTCGCAAGTTCGTGAATGTACAGCTCAATTACTTCGTTATGCAAAACAGACAGGAACACCTGTTTTTCTTATCGGACACATTACAAAAGACGGATCAATAGCCGGACCTAAGGTGTTGGAGCATATGGTAGATACCGTTTTACAATTTGAAGGAGACCGAAATCACCTGTACCGATTGTTAAGGACTACTAAAAATCGTTTTGGGTCGACAAATGAACTTGGAATTTATGAAATGATGGGAGCCGGATTACGTGCTGTAGAAAACCCTTCTGAATTACTTATTAATCAAGACAATCAGCAATTGAGTGGAATAGCCATTGCGTCTACAATTGAAGGGTTACGACCACTTCAAATTGAAGTGCAAGCATTGGTTTCAACTGCAGCTTATGGAACGCCTCAACGCTCTTCAACTGGATTTGATGCGAAGCGGTTGAACATGCTTCTGGCGGTACTTGAGAAGAGGTGTGGCTTTAAATTAGCTTCTAAGGATGTTTTCCTAAATATTGCAGGAGGGATAAAGGTGGACGACCCTGCCACAGATTTAGCCGTTGCATTGGCAGTTTTGTCTTCAAATGCAGATTTGGCAATTCCAAAAACCATTACTTTCGCTGCCGAAATTGGACTTTCTGGTGAGCTTAGACAAGTTCAACGCCTAGAAAGCAGGGTAGCAGAAGCTGAAAAATTGGGATATGAGAAAATTATTGTTTCACGCCAGAGTAAAGAGAAAATCGAAAAAAATAGGCAGATTCAAATCATTCATTGCAGTAAAATAGAAGAAGTCGTTCGTAACGTATTTGGATAAAATGGGAAAACTAATTCTTGTACCTACTCCAATCGGAAATTTAGAAGACATTACGCTTCGTGCGTTAAACGTGCTGAAGTCATGTGACAGTATCTTTGCTGAAGATACAAGAGTCACCAAGAAATTGCTGGATCATTTTGAAATACAAAAGAAAACCTTTTCGTTTCATGCACACAACGAGCACAAAACTCTGGTGAAAACTCTTGAGATTATTTCACAAAATAATGTTACGGTATTGGTTTCAGATGCCGGCACACCAGGCATTTCAGATCCGGGATTTCTTTTAGTGAGAGAGTGCCTGAAAGAAGGAATTGAAGTGGAATGTCTACCCGGACCTACTGCTCTAATCCCTGCACTGGTGGGTAGTGGTTTCCCTTGTGATCGATTTGTATTTGAAGGATTTCTCCCACACAAAAAAGGCAGAATGACCATTTTAAAAAGACTCTCTGAGGAAGAAAGAACTATTGTCTTATATGAATCTCCTCATCGATTGAAAAAATGCCTAGAACAAATGAAGGTTGATTTTGATCCGAATCGAGAAATATGTGTCGTACGCGAAATAAGTAAGAAGTTTGAAACTTTTCATCGAGGCACGCTTGCCGAGGTTAGCGACTATTTTGACAAGAATGATGTCAAAGGTGAAATTGTAATTGTTATTAAAGGAAAACAATAATAGTCCTCTTTCGTAGCGGGAAAAAGTGTATTTTTGAAGGTGCAATTTTCATCCGTTATCGGTCAACAACACCTGAAGAACTTACTCATTCAAGAGGTTCAGAGTGGAAAGATTAGTCATGCTCAACTTTTTTATGGTGAACCCGGATATGGCGCATTGCCGCTAGCATTAGCCTTTATACAATATCTCTTTTGTGAGAACAAACGAAACGATGATAGTTGTGGAGAGTGTCATGCATGTAAAAAAGTAAAAGATTTACAGCATCCTGATCTTCATTTCAGTTTTCCTGTGGTGCAGTCGATTGGAAAAACGTCCGATGTATTCATTTCGGATTGGCGCAAACAAGTGTTGGATAATCCATATTTTGATTTATTTGAATGGACGAATCGCATTGATTCTAAGGGTAGAAAACCGATCATATCGGTTGAAGAAAGTAAAGAAATATTACGAAAATTAAGCCTAAAATCATTTGAAGGTGGATTCAAAGTTATGCTGATTTGGTTGGCTGATGAAATGAATGACCAGTGTTCGAATAAATTATTAAAAATTTTAGAAGAACCACCCAGCAATACCTTGTTTGTATTGGTAGCGGAATCACCAGAAAAACTTTTGGTAACTATTCAGAGTAGAACACAAAAAATACTTGTTCCAAGGATTGATTTAGATGATTTAAGTTCATTTTTAAAGTCCAATTTTTCCAAGAACAGTGCACAGGCTGATTCTATTTCTGCTTTTTCTGAAGGAAATTTTATAAAAGCGAAGGAATTGGCAGAAGAAAACGATTTGAAGCAATTGCATCGGGGACGATTTATTCAATTGATGAGGGTTTGCTATAAAAAAGATGTGATTCAGATGTTGTCCTGGGCTGAGGAAGTGTCGCAAGATGGTAAAGAAACCCAAAAGTTATTCATTCAATATGCCTTGCATATGTTCCGTCAAAGTTTACTTCAAAACTACATGGGAGAAGAAATGATACGTGCATCAAGTGAAGAAAAGGTTTTTCTGAAAAATTTTGCGCCATTTATTACGGGAAAAAATATCCGCGAATTTATCACCTTACTTGACGATACCTATTATCATTTAGATCGGAATGCAAATACAAAAATCATGTTTACACAACTTTGCTTTCAAACGATGCGCTACATTCATTTGGGTTAGGAAAGTTTAAAGCAGGAAATTTCATTAAATTTACAAAAAATAGTTAGAAAGTATGGGATGTGCAAATTGCAGTACCGCATCAGCTGGAACTCCGAAAGGATGTAAAAACAACGGGACTTGCAGCAGTGGTGGATGTGATAAGTTAGAGGTATACGACTGGTTAGCAAATATAGCGTTACCTGCCGGTCAACAACCTTATGATATTGTGGAGGTAAGGTTTAAGAACTCTAGAAAAAGTTTTTACAGAAATGCCTTACAATTAGCGCTCTACGCAGGAGATATTGTTATTGTTGAAACTTCACCAGGGTATGATGTTGGTGTAGTATCTGTAACTGGTGAATTGGCAAGAATTCAAGTGAAGAAAAAGTCTCCAAATCTTAAGCCTCTTGAGATTCGAAAGATACTTAGAATTGCAAACCAAGAAGAAATTGATAAATGGATTAAAGGTAGATCCCTGGAGAAAGAGCTTATGTACAAGGCAAGAACTTTGGCGCTCAATTTGAATTTAGAAATGAAAATTTCGGATGTAGAATACCAAGGAGATTTATCGAAGGCAACTTTTTACTACACTGCGGAAGGAAGAGTAGATTTTCGTCAGTTGATAAAAGATATGGCCGATCATTTTAAGGTAAGAATTGAAATGCGACAAATTGGTTCTCGTCAGGAAGCTTCTCGACTTGGTGGAATTGGCTCTTGTGGAAGAGAGTTGTGTTGCACCACTTGGTTGACCGATTTCAGGTCCGTCTCTACCTCAGCAGCAAGATACCAGCAGTTGTCGTTGAATCCTCAAAAACTGGCTGGTCAATGTGGAAAATTAAAGTGTTGTTTAAATTATGAGTTGGACAGTTACTTGGATGCCATCAAGTCTTTCCCAAAAAATGACAACAAACTTCAAACTGAAAAAGGAGATGCGTATCACTTTAAAACGGATGTTTTTAAACGATTAATGTGGTATGGCTATCAAGGTGAAACTGGATTAATTGCACTTTCACCCGAGCGTGTAAAGGAAATTGCGAAATTGAACAAAGATGGCAAAAAACCCAAGGACTTAAATGATTTTGTAGAAAAGGTTGAGAAAGAAGTTGAAATTGGCTATTCAAATGTTGTTGGACAAGATAGCTTGAATAGATTTGAAAAATCCTTTTCTAAAAAAACGAATAATAAAAACAGAAACAAAAAGAGGAAAAATAACGCAAATCAAAATTCAAATCCTTCATGAAAACGTTTGGATTGTTAATGGTCTCGGTCTTGCTTTTTCTGGGTTGTCAGAGCGATGAAATTCCAGTTGGGGCTTATTCTTTCTCAGAAAACAAATGGGATCAGAAAGTAAAACCTAGTTTTGAATTAGAATTATCAGATACGGTCAGTGTATTTGACTTTTTTATCACCTTGAGAAATACAACGGATTACAAATACAGTAATTTGTTCATTTATGTTGAAGAAATTCCTCCTTTTGGCCCTTCTTACCGCACTCGACATGAAATTCCTATTGCAAACCCCGATGGCTCATGGATAGGAGATAAAACCGGAACAATAATTGAAAACAAATATTTAGTGAAACGTGGCAAAGTACCATTTATCGGTAAATACAAATACATTATTGAACAAGCCATTACAGACCAAGAGGTTACGGAAGTTTTAGACATCTCATTTCAAGTTAAAAAATTCGGACAATAAGTTGTGAATCCATACAGATGCTTGAGCGACGAGGAATTGAATCTCTTGGAAGATGAATTTAAAGCATTTTTAATTGTCAATAATTTATTTTCTGAAGATTGGTTGAATTTAAATAGAGAAGATCCAGCTAAGGCAAGAGAGGTAGTTGAACTTTTCAGTAAAACAGTTTTTGATCAAATCATTTCCAACAGCAATTACCTAATCCTCAATTCACCGAAACTAATTCACCTCGTAAAGAAAGAAAATGAAACCCTTACTGCAATTTGGATTAAATTAAAACCTTGTCATGTCGACGATATTACGAACATGACCGAAAAAGATTGGAACCATGATAATCTTGAATGTTACACAGGCACAAAAACGACTAAAAACATCAATTTAGAATGGTTTGAATTAATGGAATTAGGTTATCAAAAAACGGAAATTGAAACATGGAATCATTATCTCAATTTTATCAGTAGTTCAAGTTTTAAGCATTAAAAGCATCTTTTTTGGAAATTATTCGTTTATAACTTACATTTGTTTACTAATTGATTAAATTATGAAAGTACTGTTCAGTTTATTGTTATCTATTTCATTGGTAACTGTTTTCAATTCTTGTATAAAACATGAGGTGATACCTCCTCCAACAAGTACAGTAGACTTGAATTGTAATTTCTTTGGTTACATAAATGGAACACAAACAGAATATACACAAAATGTTATAGGGTATAATTGTTATAACTTTAATCAAATATTCAATAACCCTTCACCAACATTATCGAATGTTCTTTACACTGCTGAAATTTCCTCAGTACAACAATCGCAAAAAGTTAAAATTACATTCGGAGCACAGCAATGGGATGCGGGAGTTTCAGTATCTCCAACGCTGACAATGTTCAATGACTTTCACTCTACCAACTCTGGGGTTCAAGTTCCACTTAAGAACATAGGTGATATGACGGGTGCTACACCGGGAGTTCAAATCGAATATTGGGATTCAAATGGAGATCGTTGGGAGACCTCAACAGCAGATGCTCCAGGATTTGTAACATTTACAACCTTGAAACAAGCTTCAGACAATAATGGTGACTACTCCATTTTTGAATGTGCTTTCAGTGTAACTGTATTTCGACAAGATCCTAACCAAGGCTTGTTGAGTTTAACCTTGAACAATTGCAAGTTCAAGGGTTGGTTTAAACGTTAATTAACTCACTTACATATGAGTGATTCGTTGAAAATAGCGATAATTGGAGACTATAATTTCACCTATAATTCGCATCACGCAACGAATCTTTCACTAGATCACAGTGCTGATTTTCTGGAAGTTGAGGTTAATTATTATTGGATTAAAATCAACGAAGCCGTTCAATACAAACCTATTTATTTCGATCAATTCGATGGTATTTGGATTGCGCCAGGACCTTATCAAAATGTATTTTTTCTGAACGGAGTATTTCGTTTGTTTATTGATCAACAGATTCCAATACTTGTTACAGGAGATGCATATCGATTATTCATAGAATACTTAATAAACTTACATCAGCTTAATCCGTATGGTGAAAAATTGATTTCTGAGAATTTGGTATCTGGAGCAAATTTTGAAAGAGTGAGTATTGTTCCAAAAACAAAAACATTTGAGCGTTTGTATGAAAATTTCAGCAATGTTGAATTGACCTCTTCCCGTTTTAGCCTTTATCCTCAGTTGCTCAACCAAATGAAGGATGCTTTTATTGATGTTGAGGCAACGAATCAATTTGACGATCCGGAAATATTAAGTTTATCCAATCACCCATTTTTTCTTGCCTGTTCTTTCTGTCCACAGATTTCTTCTACGCGAGATATTCCTCATCCGATTATTTATACCTTTTTGAAATTTGCACAAGAAAGAAGTGCACTTGTTTAGACAGGTAAAAATTCTTTAGAAGTGACATAATACAAATAGGCATTCACGGGTTTTGTGAAAATTTGTTCCAATGCACGTTGATACATTTTAAGTTGCGATACATGCGAGGGCTTCGCTATACCGGTTTTAATTTCTATAACATTAACGTCTTTCTCGCTAACCCAAATTTTATCTGGTCGAATTAATATGTTCTCGTCTGCTAAAATATCAGTTTCGTTTAAGGTTTCAACAAGAGATCGACTTAGTCCTAACTCATCGGCTTTCTGCAAAAATACGTGAGCATCGTGAATTAAACGGTCCTTAAATGAAGCCTCAATCTCTCCATTTTCAATTAATCTCTCCACGACCTCAGTCAATTCTATTGATGTTTCTACCTCAGAAATTACAAGATGAAAGGCATTTCCATATTGAATAGCAGAAGGAACAAGTTCCTCTCGTTGCTTTTGAAATACGATATCAGGATACCACAAACGATCACTTAAAGGTGAAGGATGAAAAAACGATACCTCTCTGCGTTTCTTTTTTTGAGAGATTGGTTTTAATTGTCGACCACCTGATTTGAAGTTGAGGTCATCAGAAGTGCTTGCAGGATTAGCTATTTGCTGCAAACATTCATGTACGGTCGATCCCAGTCCCTCACTACTGTATTCATTAAAACCATAAAGCCTGAATTCCGGTCTTGTCAACGCCACATACAATAAGTTTATCTTGTCCAATGCGATTAACTCAAGTTCTTCCTTAGCAATTTCTTTAAGACAATCCACCGGCGAATCTTTGGATAAGGCGGTGTAGAGAATTTTATCATCTGCCTCAACCAAATATTTACTTCCTGATTTTATGCCGGTATCAAAATTTAGAAATGGTAAAATGACCACAGGAAACTCTAAACCCTTTGATTTATGAATAGACATAATGTTTATTGCGCGATCTGTTTCGGGCAATACCAGTGCTAATTTTTCTTTTTTTAAGTCATAATAATCAAGAAAGTATCGGATATCACCATCGTTTGTCAATTGAAATTCATATATAAAGTCTAATAGATGATGAACATATGGATCTTCTTCCTCTATCCAATTCATAGATTTTATAAACTGCAATACCAAGTCATAAACACTTTCATAGGTAACGAAAAAATTAGCGCTGTCGTTAAAATAGGTGGAAATAAATTTAGAATCATTAAACACTTTAATAGATTTTCCTTTGTGTACAATTTCTTTATCGAAAAAGGAAAGGTAGAGCGGAAGGTAATCTTCCTCATGCTTTAGTCTTAAAAAAGTCTCTGCGAATCGCTTTGCTTCTGTTTCGTTGTTTGGTTTAACCCTTCTTTTGAGATAAGAAATCATCAATTTAATCTTCAGATTATGTTGAACGAGAAGAGAATCTGAGGAAACAACTGCATATCCCTGTTCCGTAAGATAATTCGCAATATTGTTTCCTTGTGCATTTTTTTCTGTTAAAATGGCAATGTCACCAAGTTTAAAACCATCTTCAATACATTCATCAATTTTATTTTGAATTAAAGGGTAGAGTTCATCGTTTTTTAGCGCAATCTTTCGTGAGTTTATTTCGACCAAACCTGAATGTTCAGAGTTTATTTTTTGAGTAAAACTTGCATAAAAATCGGCGGCTTTTGATGACATTTTTTCCTTTAGTAGAGCGAAAAAATTATTATTAAAGGCAACGATTTCCTCGCTAGATCTGAAATTTACATCTAGATTTTTCAATTCACCCATTTTTTCAAAATAGGCGGACTTTAATGCTGTGGACGGATTTTTTTCAGGATTATACAAGCTAGGTAACGAGACAAATTGTTCTGCTTTTCCATTGTTAAACCTGTATATCGATTGTTTTGGGTCTCCAACAATGAGATTTTGATGTTCATGTCCAATTGACTCGTGTAACAGTGGTATTAAGTTTAACCATTGCAGGCGCGACGTATCTTGAAATTCATCCAAAAGGAAATGATGCAATCGCGTACCCAGACGCTCATAAATATAAGGAGCTTCTTCTCCTTGAACTAGTGAACCAATAAGTTGGTTGAAGTCTGAAATCCGAATCAATTGCTGGTCTTTTTTCAAGGAGGCAAGAGCTGAAGAGATTTCCTGTAAAAGCGCCATATTGAAGAAGTGCTCTTTGTATTTACTTAGTAACTGATATTGCGGCATTAAGTACAAATACCGTTCGTTTAATGCCAACAATTGCCTAGACAGGTACACATCAAATTTTGGTGACTCTTCATTTTTCTTACAAGCTTTAATAATTGATTTACCGAGGAAACTTCCTTTGTCTCTATCGAAATTAGGAAAGCGATTTATTTCTGCTAATTTCATAAAATCGTTGTACGAATTCGATTTTTCATATAAATCGGCAGGAGCATAATTAAAACTTGAAAAGTAGGTATAAACTTCTCGACATTTTGAAACCATCTCAAGGTCCATTTGGCGTAATTGAGATTTGAGTTTTTTAAATTCATCGGTAGAAAAATCAATGGTTTGCAGTTGAGCCAATAATCCACTGTATTTTTCGTTACCAATAATGCTGGCAAAATCAATTAATTTATCTTTAAAATTCCATTTTTCACCATCTTCCAAATTAGATAAGGCATAAAAATGAAGAAGGTTGGTGAGGTTTTGTTCATCAGGCAATCCGATTTTGCTCATCAACAATTCAATTACTTCCTCCAATAAGTCCTTTTCATTCATGATCACATCGAAATCTCCGGAGATATCCAAATCTCTGCTAAAAGAACGTATAAGCTTAAGGTTGAATTTATCAATTGTCGAGACCTGAAAATCTTCATAGTTATGGAGGATTTCTCTAAAAGCAATTGATGCTCTTTGTTGCAATTCATCCTCTGTAATTTCCAATTTTTTTATAAGTTCAGCTTGTAAGAATTTGGCTTCTTCGTGTTTGTTTACCAATTGATAAAGACCATTGATGATGCGGTTCTTCATTTCAAGTGCGGCCTTATTTGTAAATGTCATCGCCACAATGGATCGAAACTTTTTCGATGCTTGATTTGATTGGAGTAATATTTCGAGGTAAGTCAATACCAATCGAAAAGTTTTTCCACTTCCGGCGGAGGCACTGTAGACCAATAGCGGTTTAGATTTATTCATTTTAAAATCCTTTTTTGAACTCATGTGTTAAAGTTAGGAAATAATAAACTTTTGAATTAAATTTGTTAGTATGAGAATGTACGTATTTATAGTAGCAATTTCACTTTTTTCGCTTGTTTCTTGTAAAAAAGATAATCCAGAACCAGAACCCGTGGTGAATTATTTAGAAATTAATATGTCGGCTGTTTACGGTGCAAATGGTACTGAGACTTTGCTTCTCGATTCAGTGTATACGACACCTGAGGGATACAAAATAAAATTTACCGATATCAAATGTTATTTTACACTCCTCCAAAATGATGGAACCGAGTTCACACAAGCTGCTTACTATGATTTGCGTGAAAAAGGTTCACAAGTTGTTAGAATTGAAGGAGATTACTTGAAATTTTCTTCTCTGCAAGGGGTTATAGGAGTAGATTCAAGTGTAAATCATGACGACCCTTCTGCGTTTCCAAACGATAGTCCTTTGAATATAAGTAATGCCGGCCCAATGCATTGGGGTTGGAATACAGGTTTTATTTTCTTTAATATTGAGGGCAAAGCAGATACCTTGATAGATGGAGTTAATAACCTGAACCACAGCTTTAGCTTTCATATTGGTACAGATGCATTCGCACGTCCTTTGAATTTTTCAAATTTAATTTGGACAGCGGTTGGTTCAAATACCCATATTACGCAATGGAAATTAAATATGCATAAGTTCCTTCATGAATTAAATCCCGTTGATCTCAAAACAGAGTTCCTTACCCATACTGCAGCGGGTCAGCAAACTTTAACAGAGAAAATCACATCCAATTTCAGTCAAAGTATAAGTCCATTTTAATGAGAACCCTTATTTGTTGCTTGGCAATAACATTTATGTTTTTTTCTTGTAGAAAGGATAATACGCGTTACCTTCCGACACCTTACAATTTAGAGATTCCATCTCATTTTCCAGACATGATTATTCCGGCAGATAACCCAATGACTGTGGAAGGAGTAGAGTTAGGACGTTTTTTATTTTACGAGAAAAGATTAAGTGGTGACAATACGCAAAGTTGTGCAAGTTGCCATTTGCCGTCAGCTTCATTTTCTGACCCAAATCAATATTCAACAGGAATTGATGGGATTCAAGGAACACGTCATTCAATGGCATTGGTGAACTTGGGTTGGGAAGATTTCTTCTTTTGGGATGGAAGAAAAACAACGCTGGAAACACAAATTCTTGAACCCGTTCCCAATCCTATAGAAATGCACCAAAGTTGGAAACGGACAGTTGAAAAACTCAACGCTGATGTCAATTATCGAAATAGATTTTTCAAAGCTTTTGGAGAAGAAGGTATTGATTCAACTAAAGCCACAAAAGCTATTGCCCAATTTATACGGACATTGATTTCTGGTGAATCAAAGTTTGATGTTATGTATAAATACGAGAATAATTTATCCTTGAATTCGTCAGAACAAGCTATCCTTCAAACCGTTGATGTGGAGGAATGGGCTGGATACGATTTATTCAAAAGTTTAAATGGAGCAGATTGTTTTCATTGCCACAATGGTCCGCTGATGCGCGTCAAGAAATTCTCAAACAATGGTTTAATGCCAAATTCAGTAGACGATAGAGGTAGAGCGGGTGTAACAAATAATCCTGAAGATAATTATAAGTTCAAAGTTCCAACCTTGCGAAACATTGCTCTAACAGCTCCATACATGCACGACGGTAGGTTTGCTACTTTAGATGAAGTAATTGAACACTATTCAAGTGGCATACACATGAGCCCAACAATTGATCCTCTTATTGAATTTGGAAGTCAGGGCGGGGTTCAATTAGATGCTCAGGAAAAGTATTTGCTCAAGAAGTTTTTATTAACCTTGACAGACCAAAAGTTCGTACTAAATCCAAATTTTCAAGATCCAAATTAACATGGCAGAGAAATCAAGACTAACTACAGAGGAAAAAGCATTAAAGATTAATTTAACCAAGGACATTTACGGTTGTTTTGCCGAAATCGGTGCAGGACAAGAAGTTGCTGCAAACTTTTTCAAAGCTGGAGGAAGTTCAGGAACAATTGCCTTTACTCAATCTGCCTATGACATGAAGGTTTCTGATTCACTTTATGGCGAGGCATTACGTTACGTGTGTGAGGAACGGTTGATTACCATGTTAGAAAAAGAATACCAACATCTCTCAATTACGCTCCCAGGGAAACACAACGATTCGCGTTTTTTTGCTTTTTGCAATACCGTCGAATCCTTGAATTATCATAAAACAAATCAAGGTCAAGGTTGGGTGGGAATCCGCTTTCAATTGCATTTAAATGGGCCTGTAAATGATATTATTTTGCATATTAAAATGCACGATAATAGCCACAAAGCACAACAAGAAGCCTTAGGAATACTAGGAGTTAATCTTATACACGCGGCATTTTTTCACACTGATGATTTAAATGATTTTCTAGATGTATTGGTACAACGCCTGCCTCGTGAACGCATGGAAATTGACATGCTCAGAGTTTCAGGTCCTGATTTTGAAAATGTCGACAACCGTATTATTGCCTTGAACCTTGTGAAAAGAGGAATCACGGATGCTACAATGTTTGATTTAGCAAAACAAGTTTTACAACCGGCAACTGCACTTTACAAGAAAAATATCCTTTTAATGCGTGGTCGTTTTAGACCTGTTACTAAGGTGCATATAGATATGATTGAAAAGGGTAGAAAAGCATTTTTGAAAGAAAAACGAGTTAAAGAAGAACGTTTAGATGTCATTTTTGAGCTTACGTTAAAAGATTTGACAGCAGATGGGAAAATTTCCGATAAAGATTTCATCGACCGTGCTGAGCTATTAAGTTCTTTAGGGTATACTGTAATGATTTCTAATTACTTGAAGCATTACAAAATGGTCGAGTATTTGGCGCCGATTGCCAAAGGAAATTTAATAGGTGTTATCTTGGGGGTATATAATTTACACACCATCTTCGACGAACGTTACTACGATAATTTGCCCGGTGGATTATTGGAGGCATTCGGTAGAGGTTTCGGGCACAATGTAAAGTTGTACGTGTACCCTGCTGTTAATGTGGAGGATGGCACACAGTACGATTTGGATAATATCGTACTTCCCAAAAATTTACAAGGTCTTGTTCAGTATATGAAGGACAACGATAAAATGACCTCTATTAAAGAATTTGATCGCGATCTTCTACACATTTTTTCCGATGACGTATTGATGAAAATAAAAGCAGGTGCGAGTAGTTGGGAAGATGATGTACCGGAAGAAGTAGCAAAAGCCATTAAATTTTTCGAATTGTTCGGGTATCAACAGTCAAAAGTTATGTCTAATTAATGCCGCATATTAAAAATGCTTTTATTCGTTATAGGATCATCGACAGAATGATTCGAAATCGCTACAAGCCTTTTCCTTCCAAACAAGAAATGAGAGAAGCTTGTGAGGAAGCGTTATACGGAGATTCTCATGGAAATCATATTTGTGATTCTACCATCGAAAAGGATATGTTTGCCATGAAGATGGAACACGATGCTCCGATTCGCTATAGTAAGTCAAAAGGAGGTTATTTTTACGAGGACCCAGATTTTAGTATTAATGACATTCCTTTGTCTGAAGATGAGTTAAATTCAATAAAATTTGCATTAAATACCCTACAACAATTTAGAGAAGTACCCTTTTTTCAGCAATTTGGTTCTGCCATTGATAAAATAGTAAACCGCGTCTCAGTTGAATCCTCAACAGAAGATGCGCACAGATTTATCCAATTTGAGTCTGCTACTTCCGTTCAAGGAAGTGAGTACCTGCCAATTTTATTGGAGGCAATTCAAGGATCTAAAAAGGTATGGTTTCTTTACGCGTCTTTTGTAAAACAAGAGGAAAAAGCACGAAAAGTTTCGCCGCTTTTACTGAAAGAATACCGAAATCGTTGGTACCTAATTTCATACGACTCATCGAAAAAAGACATCATCACTTTTGGATTAGATCGAATGAAAGATGTAATGGTGACAGAGGATAATGCAGAAATTCCAAATGATTTTTCGGCTGCACAATATTTTGCTCATACAGTGGGCATCACTGCTTACAAGGGAGAACCTTCATTGGTGAAAATTGAGGCTGGTCCTGTTGCTGCACGCTATATTGAATCTCAACCTTTTCATCCATCTCAACGCATGTATGTCGACAATGAATCGACTTTTTTTGAATGGAATATTCTGATTTCAGAGGAATTTATTCGCAATCTCCTTGGCTTCGCCGGAGAAATTAACGTATTAGCTCCTGACAGTTTGCGAAAAGAAATGCGCGAAAGAGCTGAAGCCATGTTTATGAACTATCGGTAAATAGATTACCTTACCTAACTTCTTAATTTCTATTTAACTTTGTCTCATGGAAATATTACAAACTTTAGAAAATGGTGTTTGTACCTTAACGCTCAATCGCCCTTCTGTATTTAATTCATTTAATAAAACCATGGCTCTTGCACTTCAAGATGCTTTAGATAGCTGTGCAAACGGTGAAGGTGTTCGCGCCATTGTGATTACAGGAGAAGGTAAAGCGTTTTGCGCCGGACAAGATCTTGCGGAGGCAACAGATCCAAATGGACCAGCATTACAGCAAATCGTTCGGGATCATTACAACCCCATCATAATGAAAATTAGGAATTTGGAAAAGCCAGTTATTGCTGCCGTAAACGGTGTAGCAGCGGGAGCAGGGGCAAATATAGCCTTGGCTTGTGATATCACCATTGCAAAAAAATCAGCATCCTTTATCCAAGCATTTTCAAAAATTGGCTTAATTCCAGATTCTGGAGGAACTTTTTTTCTACCGAGAATAATTGGTTCTCAAAAAGCTTTAGCATTAATGATGAACGGGGACAAAGTATCATCAGAAGAAGCTGAGCGTTTAAATATGATTTACAAATCAGTGGAGGATGAAGAGTTTGAAACGTTTGTTTCAAATTTTGCTGCACAGCTTGCCACGATGCCGACAAAGGGTATCGGTCTAACTAAAAAAGCAGTGAATCAATCCTTTACCAACTCGTTGGAAGAGCAATTAAACGTAGAAGAATTGTTGCAAACGCAGGCTGGAAGTACCTATGATTTTAAAGAAGGCGTGAATGCATTTTTAGAAAAACGTAAACCCGAATTTAAAGGAAGATAGGCTTAGTTAGGAGTTGAAAGATTAAAGTTAAGAGTTGAGAATTTAAAATGTATAATGTTAAATGAAGTCGAAAAACCATTTGTCTCAAAATCATTTGTCAACATGTCAATCGTCATTAAGTCATTCCCTCATAAAATCCTAAAATCTTAATAACCTAACAGCATAAGGTCCAAACATCAAAAGAAAAAATGAAAAAAACTATAGGAGTACTTGGAGCAGGAACAATGGGAGCAGGAATCGCGCAAGTCGCAGCACAAAGTGGACACGCAGTAGTATTGGTTGATTTAAATAAAGAACAACTTGACAAAGCGAAATCCAATTTAGCAAAGACCTTGTCAAAATTAATTGAGAAGGAAAAAATTACGGATGCTCAAAAAAACGAAATTGAAAGGGGTATTCACTACTCATCGGATATTAACGATTTTGCAAATTGCGGTCTGATCATTGAGGCCATTGTGGAGGATTTAGCGGTAAAGCATAAAGTATTTGAATCGCTCGAAAAGATAGTTGCTGAAGATTGTATATTAGCGAGTAATACCTCTTCATTATCTATTGCTTCCATTGGTGGATCACTGCAAAAGGCAAATCGCATAATTGGCATTCATTTTTTTAATCCCGCACCTTTGATGCCATTAGTTGAGGTAATTCCAGCTGTTCAGACGGATCAAAGTACATGTGATGAGGCTGTTGACTTAATGAAATCATGGGGTAAAACGGTGGTCGTCTGTAAAGACACTCCAGGATTTATTGTAAATCGTGTAGCAAGGCCTTTTTATGGAGAAGCGTTGCGTATTTATGAGGAGGGGATTGCAGATTTTGCAACTATTGATTGGGCAATGACTGAAATAGGCGGATTTAAAATGGGACCTTTCACCTTAATGGATTACATTGGAAATGATGTCAATTATGCCGTGACTGAATCTGTTTTTCAAGCGTTCTATTACGATCCTCGATTTAAACCTTCCTTTACTCAAAAACGACACAGTGAAGCGGGTTTTTATGGGAGGAAAACAGGTCGCGGTTATTACGATTATTCGGAAGGGGCAATTATTCCAACACCAACCAAAGACTATGCGCTCGGTCAACAAATTGTAGATCGAATTTTAGCCATGTTAATAAATGAAGCGTACGACGCTGTCTTCATGCAAGTCGCCACTGCTGAGGCAGTTGATTTAGCTATGACAAAAGGTGTGAACTACCCAAAAGGATTAATCGAATGGTCGAAAGAGATTGGAACGAAAGAAATATTAGATCGCTTAGAGACACTTTTCTCATTTTATGGCGAAGATCGCTACCGCCCCAATCCTTTGTTGAAGAGGGAGGTTTTACATTAATTTCTTTTCCTTTCCGTTCATAATCATTAACTTTGTGGCCTAAAATATAATAAAATGGCTTATTTGTTTACCTCTGAATCTGTATCCGAAGGACATCCAGACAAAGTTTCCGATCAAATTTCTGATGCGTTAATTGATCATTTCATGGCATTTGACCCTAATTCAAAGGTTGCATGTGAAACGTTGGTGACCACAGGTCAAGTAGTTCTTGCAGGAGAAGTTAAATCAACTTCTTATCTTGATGTTCAAGCAATTGCAAGGGAAACAATTCGTAGAATCGGGTATACGAAATCGGAGTATATGTTTGATGCCAATTCATGTGGTATTTTTTCTGCCATTCATGAACAATCTTCAGACATCAATCAAGGTGTTGACAAAAAAAATCCTGAAGAACAAGGTGCTGGTGACCAAGGGATGATGTTCGGTTATGCCACAAAAGAAACAGAAAATTACATGCCATTGGCGTTGGATTTAGCGCATAAAATTCTTCAAGAATTGTCGCATATTCGCAACAATGAACCTGCCTTAATTCCGTATTTACGTCCAGATGCTAAATCACAGGTTACTATTGAATATTCTGACGATAACGTGCCACAGCGCATCGATACTGTTGTTGTTTCCACTCAACATGATGATTTTGCGAGTGAACCTGAAATGTTAGCGAAAATTAAAAAAGACATCGTGGAAATTGTTATTCCTCGTGTGAAAGCCAAATTGAAGCCGGAGCTACAAGCATTGTTTAATGATGAAATCACTTACCACATCAACCCTACCGGAAAATTTGTGATTGGTGGTCCTCACGGAGATACTGGTTTGACAGGGAGAAAAATTATAGTGGATACCTACGGAGGTAAAGGCGCTCATGGTGGTGGAGCTTTTTCAGGAAAAGATCCTTCCAAGGTGGACAGATCAGCCGCATATGCTACACGTCATATCGCAAAAAATGCAGTGGCAGCAGGTTTGTGTGACGAAATTTTAGTTCAAGTATCTTATGCTATCGGTGTTGCTGAGCCATGTGGTCTTTATGTAAATACCTATGGAACTTCTAAGGTAAATTTAACCGATGGACAGATTGCCGAAAAATTAGGTGAAATTTTCGATATGCGCCCATATTTCATCGAGCAACGACTGAAATTAAGAAATCCAATCTATCAAGAGACAGCGGCATATGGTCACATGGGTAGAAAAAATGAGGTGGTAACCAAAACGTTTAAAGGTCCAGATGGAAAAGAAATTTCTAAGCAGGTAGAATTATTTACTTGGGAAAAGTTAGATTTTATTGATAAAGTTCAATCTGCATTTTCTTTGTAAAGTTGAAATTCAGAGTTTAAGCAACAAGCAATTTTTCATAACTATTTATTGATTTTAATCTTTAAAAATTTTAAAACCAATAACTTTAAGGCGTAACTTTTAGGAGCATTCATTTGTTTCTATATAAACCTAACTTATGAAGTACGTTTTAATTTTCTTATTTATCAATTTTTTCTCCATTTCATTTTTTTCTCAAAAGACATCAGCCTTAAATAAAGTGAATGCATTGCGTTATTTAGATAAGGGCAATCAAGAGTATAACGAAGGAAGAGTAAGTAGTGCTTACATGAGTTACAAACAGGCATCAGTCACTGACCCAACAAATTTTAAGTGCTTTTTATCCTTAGCTTCTGTGGAATTAGAATTGAATAGTTACTTTGCCGCATTGGAACATGCAGCTAAAGCTTATGAACTCGCGAAAAAGAAAAAAGATGGCGAGTTAAATTTTGTCAAAGCGTCTGCTCATCACCGATTGGGGGAATTAGAATCTGCTCTTCAACATTATAAAGCAGCAGAAGTTGGTTACGGTAAGTCGATGTCTAAAGCGTTGGAAATTCCAACATTAATTTTACAATGTCAATTCGGTTTAGAAGAATTGGCAAAAGGAGTCAAAAATTTACGAAAACCCTTAGCAGAAGAATTAATGACTAAACACGATGAATATGGTCCTATCCTTACCTTGGGTGGGAAAACATTATTTTTTACTGCTCGAAAACCAGAAACAACTGGAAACAATATGAATCCCGACGATCAGCGCTTCTTTGAAGATATTTACCAAGCTTCTTGGAATGAAGAATCTAAAACATGGGTACTTAATGAAGAGGCAATAGAAGGGGTGAATACTGAAGGTTTTGACGCGTTAAACTACGTTAGTGAAGACGGTATGTATGCCTTAGGAACTTTGAATACTTCTACATCAAAAGAAAAAACAACGACCTCTTCTGAAATAGTAGAATATGGCTCCGGAGACCCTGGAATATTAAGCTCTGCCACCTTAGTTAACCATAAAGATTTAAACACTTCGTATTTTGAGGGGGCTGCTACTGTTTCAGATACTGTGATTTATGAGGATGAAACAACCTCACAATGGATGGTATTTGTTTCTGATCGCAATGGAGAGAAATCAATGACAGATTTATACATGGTAGAAAAAAAGAATGATGTATATCAACAAGTACAAGCCATGCCTAAAGGAATTAATACTACAGGTAGAGAAACAACTCCATACCTTTCGCCAGATGGCAACACCTTGTTCTTCAGTTCCGATGCGTTACCAGGTATGGGAGGATTTGATATTTACTATTGCAAAAAAGAAAATGGAACTTGGGGTTCTCCTGTCAATTTAGGTGCTCAATTTAATTCTGTTAACGACGACACTCATTTTCAATGGTACCCGAGTATGACAAAGGCGGTTTTAGCAAGTATTGCTGAAAATGACGAATCCTTTAATTATCAACTTTTCGAAATAGATTTGACAGGTTTGGATCTGCCTTTCTTGAAATAATTTATGGATTTTTTTCTGTAAAATCATCTTACCTAAAACTTCACTATGAAAAACATTTTCTTTGGCATTGCAACAGTGCTTACCTTTCCTTTTTGGGCTCAAAAAGAAGTTCCAGTGACAGTCCCGCTTCAAAAAGCTACAGTTTTTTTTACAGGTGCACAATTGCATCATGAACATACGGTAGAATTAAAGGCTGGAAAACAAGAAATAATTTTTCAAAAATTGACGGATTTTATAGATCCGAACACCGTTCAAGTTAAGGCAAAGGGAACGCTTACGATTCTTTCTGTGCGAACTAGAAAAAATTACGAAGACCCAAAAATTAGCAACGAAGAAATTGAGAGATTGAATACTCAAAAAAAGAACCTTGAGTTAAAAAATGAATCCCTTCAAAATGAATACAACGTATTGGATATGGATCGGAATCTTTTGTTGAAAAACCAGGATTTGAAAGGAAATGACCAAGGATTGAAAATAGCTGAATTAAAGGAAGCCTATGCGTTTATGCATCAAAAATTAATGGAAATTAATACACGACAATCATCAATATATACTGAGTTAGAGGAGGTACAAAAGCAAATTAATAAAATTGAACAAGAAATTATAAGTCAACGAAGTAAACCTGTTATTAATTATTCTGAAGTTGTTGTTGAGGTAGATGTTGAAAAAGCGGGTGATGCGTCTTTCTATGTACAGTATATTACGCCTCGGGCTACATGGAAACCATATTATGATATGCGTAGCGATGGTATAGGAAAACCGGTAAAATTAGAAGCGAAAGCAAATGTTTCACAAACAAGCGGCATAGAGTGGAAAAATGTCAACGTTGTATTGTCTACCAATGATCCTTATGAAAATGCTCAAGAACCTAATCTCAGCCCTTGGTATATAAACTACAACAATACTCCTCAGAAATACACACAAACAACGCGTCAATTACCTTCTGTAGATTATTCTGGACAAAAAATTAGGGGAGAAGTCATAGATGCATCCACCGGTTTGTCATTGCCCTTTGCTAAAATTACTTTCCCAAGTAATCCGAATGTTGGAGCAGTAACTGATTTTGAAGGAAAATTTGAAATCATTGTACCCAAAGGAGAATCACAAATTAAATCAAGCTTTGTAGGATACGAACAACAACAACAATCCATTAATTCTGCTTACATTAAGTTTTTTATAAAACCTCAAACTGTTGATTTAAAGGAAGTTCAAGTTGTAGGTAATAAAGTAGCTTCAAGTCAATTGTTAACAGTGTCGGGAGTTGCATCTTCCTTTGGTGATGGTGACTATACACTTTCGCGATCTGATATTGCTGTTCGTGGTGCCAGAACAAAAAAAGAAGGAAAAATGCTAGTTGAAAAGGATAAGGAAGAAAACTTCAAAAACTATTCTCCGACTGTAACAACTATTGTAGAAAAGAAAGACATGCGTATGGAATACACTATTCTTTCCAAAATGTCTATTCCGACGGACGGTATGGATCACAAGGTTAGCATTGCTACTTTTGATATGAACGCAAATTACGAATACCATGCAATTCCGAAAGTGGATCCAAGTGTATATTTATCAGCACAAGTTTCTGGCTGGGAAAAATTAAATTTGTTAAGTGGGGAGTCGAATATTTATTTTGATGGTACTTTTCTCGGAAAATCTTATTTGGATGCGAGTACTACAAAAGACACGTTATCTTTTTCTTTTGGTAAAGATGCAAAGATGAAGATTGAGAGAACGCGCATTAAAGAGAAATCAAAACAACGATTAATAAACAATCGACAGAAGTTTGAGGTAAGTTGGGAAATAAAATTGAAGAATAATGGAGGAGCCATAATTCCTGTCGTAATAAAAGATCAGTTCCCAATTTCTTCAAATTCGGATATCAAGGTGAAAGAAGGTGAAGTTGGTGACGGAAAGGTGGAAGAAAATACGAAAATTATTACGTGGATATTTAAAAATGGTATTCCGAACGCACAGGCTATAACGTTTGATTATTCAGTTGACTATCAAAATGGCATTCGCTTGTATTTAGAATAACTCACGCTGACTTGCGGCCAACACAGAACTTATTTGTAATTTGGTCGTGAGAAAATGCCACGCCTTTTTTTTCATATTGCCTATAATGGGACATCCTACCACGGGTGGCAAATTCAACCGAATTCATCAAGTGTTCAAGGCGAAATTACGGATGCATTAACGCAATTGAATAGCATGGAGCCTATTGAAATTGTGGGTTGTGGAAGAACCGACACGGGAGTGCACGCGGCAAACTACTATTTTCATGCGGACATTTCCATACTTTCGCCAGAGGAGCTAAAATTCAAATTGAATAAAATGTTACCTGAATCGATCGTTGTCTTCAATGTTTTTCCAGTTTCAAATGAACTACATGCTCGCTTTGATGCGCGTTGGAGGACTTATCGATATTTTATTCATCAAGAAAAAGATCCATTCAAAGAAAATCAAAGTTGGTATTTTACGCCGTCTTTGGATATGAGTGCCATGAATAAAGCTGCCGAAGTATTGATTGGAAACCAAGATTATACGTCATTTGCACGCCTTCATACCGACGTAAAAACAAACATCTGTGAGGTAAAGAAAGCAAATTGGTACATTAATGAGAATAAGCAATTGGTTTTTGAAATTACAGCGAATCGATTTCTTCGAAATATGGTAAGGGCAATTGTTGGAACTTTAGTTGATGTGGGATTGAATAAAATAAGTACACAAGACGTCGAAGCAATTCTTAAAGCAAAGGACAGGCAAGAAGCTTCTGTTTCTGCACCAGCTTGTGGGCTGTTTTTATGGAATGTAGAATATGACGCTTTAAGCGAATGAAATTTCTGTTAGTTCTATTTCTTTTTTTTTATGGCTATGCGGCCATTCGTTATCACATGGGAAAAGAATTGGGACCAACTGCATTTTTGTTTGTTTTCAATAAAGCCTTGGCTTGGTGGTGCGCGAGTGTATTGTTGTTATCGTTATTTCCACTGGATAAATTAAAACGATTTGGTTTAACAAAAAGAGCAACAGGTCTCTTTGGATACGCTGTTGCTCTCGTTCATATTCTCGTAACTTGTTATTTACTTAGTCCAGTATACTATCCCAAATTTTTCACTCTTGGAGAATTAAATATTCATGGCTGGACTAGTATTTCAATAGGGTTTTTATCCCTTTTTTGCTTTTCATTTCCTTTATTTGCTACATGGAAGAATTATTCAGCTCATCAATTCTTTAAATTAGGACGTTTGGGAGTATTATTAAATGTTTCACATGTATTTTCAATTGGTTTTGACACGTGGTTTCCAGCCGACA
>Ga0172373_10001900_pt1 | contig 33055 bp, 32 predicted proteins | sample Lak10m_2_FD_114546 | JGI IMG/M metagenome (GOLD analysis project Ga0172373, IMG submission 114546) | Freshwater microbial communities from Kabuno Bay, South-Kivu, Congo - kab_092012_10m | ecosystem: Environmental > Aquatic > Freshwater > Lake | place: Democratic Republic of the Congo...
TCACACAGGCTAAAGTTTCCAATTGAGGTCGTGTTTGGGTAGTTTTGGTTGTGTTCATACTCCCAATCCTACCCCACGTCCTCACCTTTGCCCGGTACGAGATAATCTCACTGCACTACCCGCAGTTGCCCCAAGCGCACTTCGTTGGCGTTCTTGACCGGGGTAAGCACACGCGGCTTGACGGGTTCGCCATCAATAAATGTGCCGTTCACACTGTCACAATCTTCCACCCACAATTTGCCATCTTTGAAATGCAGCTGCATGTGCATACGGGAAACACCTGCGTTGGCGGCTTCGTAGCGCGTGAGATCAATGTGCGACTTCAGGCTGCCCGTCCCCGCTGCTCGCCCGAACGATACCGCGTTCTGTATCGTGAGGACGATGGGCGAATCGCTGTAGCCGGCCACAAACAGCACCGCCGCGTTCTTGCGCGTTTCGGGCGGGACAGCCGTCAATGGCGCGGTGCCGACGAGATGCTTGGTGTACATGCCGGATTTGCCGCTTTCATGCTGGCTAATCAGGGACGACACCACATGCCGCAGTTCGCGGGCGCTGATGGGCTTGTTCAGCAAAATATCCACCCCGGCCTGCATCACCTCGGCGGCGTCCACTGGCTTATCGTTGGTGTGGGTGACGATGACCGGCATGGCGTTCTGAAGCACATCACGGCGCACGTAACGGCAAAACTCCAGCCCACTCATATCCGGCAGGTTCATATCCACCAGCACCGCCGCCGGACGACGCTGGTTATAACTGCGGATCGCGCCGACGACTTCATGGCTGACCTTCGTGGCATAACCAGCTTTCTCGATGACGCTGGCTAAGATGCCGGCCACATCGGGATCGTTGTGAACCACCAGCACCAGCTGACCTTTGCCGGACTGCATTTGATCTTGCAGTTGCAGGCTGGGCTGCTTGTGAATGTCGCCACCGTGTACAGGCGAAATCACAATCGAGATATCCAACCGCAGTTTGCCTAGAATCAACTGATCGTGGTTGACAAGGCGGTGTGGTTCGTTGGGCTTCAGCCGGACGCCGTTGAGGAACGTTCCGTTGTTGCTCTGCAAATCCAGCACGCTCAGGCGTTCGCCTTCGGGCATGATGGCGATATGCTGACGCGAAACGCCCATCCCTTCGGCATCATAGCTGGTCAAATCCACATCGGGGCGCTTGGTCGCATCCCCCTGTACCACTCGCCCCACTGTGAGCCGGTCTTCGATTCGTAATTTGATCGGGGCAGACGTTTGAGGCGTATATAATTCGATCAACCACGGTGCCGCTGGTTTATCCTTCAGAACCATTCCATAATTCCTTGCAACGTTTGATTAATTGTATTGTATTCAAAATGCAACGTAGCGAAAGTAAATGATTGCAAATATGTCGCAACTTTCGCACGAATGGCATCGGTGCGCCATCGTTCGTTCTTTTGGCAGCGCCCATTGCCTGTGCGTCCGTGTGTATTCGGAAATGGGGGCGGGCAGATGTTCAAAACCCTCACCCTTTATCCCTCTCCCTCATGGCGAGGGACTTAAGAATCATGTAATCTTTTTACTCCCCTTCGCTCTGAGGGAGAAGGGGCAGGGGATGAGGGTGATTGCCCCAAAATCCGAATGTGCCTGTGCGTCCATCTTACTTGCTGGTCTGGCTGACCGTATGTATCCTAAACAGTAAAATTGATACGGTGATTTTTAAGGGTATCCAACTGCGCGAGCAGACGTTGCCGCGTGGTTTTTATGAACAACGTTACGAGAAGCGCATCACAGAGCGCAGATCAGGGGCAAAAGCACGTGGTCAGCATAGGCATTCCCAAAGAGATCAGAGACAACGAGTTTCGCGTGGCGCTTCCTCCGAACGGGGTGCGCGAGTTGATCCGGCATGGGCATAAGGTGGTGGTGGAGACGGGCGCGGGGTCGGGCAGCACCTTCAGCGACGATGAGTATGTGAAAGCTGGTGCCAAAATCGCCCACAGCGCCGAAGAAGCGTGGGGGCGGGCGGAAGTGGTGCTGAAGGTCAAAGACCCGCAGCCGCAGGAACAGGCTTTCTTGCGGCCTAATCTGGTGCTGTTCGCCTACCTGCATCTGGCCGCCGACGAAAAGCTGACCCACGCTCTGCTCAACAGCGGCGTGACGGCAATGGCTTACGAAACCGTCGAAGATGGAACCGGACGGCTGCCACTGCTTCAGCCCATGAGCGAGGTGGCCGGACGCATGGCGACTCAGTTGGCGGCGCAGTATCTCGAAAAACCCGCTGGCGGGCGCGGCATCCTGATGGGCGGCATCCCCGGCGTGAAACCGGCACATGTGGTTATCCTCGGCGCGGGAACGGTGGGCACGCATGCCGCCATGATCGCGCTAGGCATGGGCGCACGGGTAACGCTGCTGGATGTGAATATGGATCGGCTGCGCTATCTGGATGAAACCATGTCGTATCGTGGGCATTTAACCACGCTGGCTTCCAACGAAACCAATATCGCGGACGCCATCAGCACGGCGGATGCGGTCATTGGCGCGGTGCTGGTGACGGGACGACGAGCGCCGCGCCTCATCACCCGCGAAATGCTGTCGCTCATGCCCAAGAACAGCGTCATCGTGGATGTGGCAGTAGATCAAGGCGGCTGTGTGGAAACCACGCACCCCACGACCCATAGCAACCCCACCTATTTTGTTGACGGCGTGCTGCACTACGGCGTGGCGAACATGCCGGGGGCAGTGCCGCGCACGTCCAGCTTCGGGCTGGCGAACGCCACGCTGCGCTACATCTTGAAGGTGGCGGATGTGGGGCTGGAAGCGGCGCTGGCGGAAGACGCGGGCTTTGCAAAAGGGTTGGTGGTATCCGGCGGGCAGGTGAAGCACCCGGCAATCGCTGAAACCTTCGGCCTGCCGCTGGGGTAGTGAATGGGCGCGGGGATGAACCGCGCCCGTCTGCCTGTATCTACAACGCATCCCCCAACACAAGCGGAAGGCTGTGCCGGGGATGCGCTCCGAATTTAGTCTGGTTCGATGTCGTTGCATGACACCGGATCAGGCGGATTAACGACATCATCCGTACCGGAGATTCGTTTCAGGTACACCGTATCACCGGGTCCCCAGTTGTCAATCTCATATCCGTTATTGGGGAACTGTGACCAGACCACAATCATGCCAACATCAAACGGGCTGCACGGACTGAGAACCCAATTCGGGGCTTCGGGCGAAAGAGGTTTTTCTTCGACGGGCTGCGGAACCGGGCTGTAGCTGCCATCAGCCTTCGGCGCGAAGCCATACGGTTTGGATTCCTTGCCTTCGCTTTCAAAAGCGTTGATTTGCAGCGAACACACCGGATCGGCGTTCGGGCCGTCGTATACCGCCGACAGCGTGAACGGGCCGAACGTGCCCTGAATCGTGCCGATGATGACGTTATGCGCTTCCGCCGCGCAGGTCGCCAATGCACCTTGAATATCCGCCTGCGGGAACTCGCCTAGCAGCACGGGAACCGATCCGTTCGCCGGAAGATTGCTATTCAACAGCCAGCAACCGCGTGTGCTGCTGCAAAACAGATTGTCCCCGCCCAGATAGCCGTTGGCCGGCAGATTGATCTGTGCCGAAACCGTCCCCACCAGCATGAACAGTGCCACCACCACTACCAGAACCCGACTGATTTCCCCGAACATGATCCACCTCTCCGAATGGTTAAGATGATTAAAATATATATTTACATTAACTCGGTATCAATTTTTTCTTCATTAAGGTTTTGAAAACGGTTAAAAACCATTTACTTTCAAGTTGTTTCAAGCAACTGCGTCGTTCCTCCCCTTCTACAGAGCGCATGAACGCCCTCTCATCGCGGCGGAGGTTAAGCCGCAGTGGGAGAGCTTGAAGGCGGCGTGAATCCGGGGCGCGGTACTCATGCTGCCTTCCACAGGTTCAGCCCCTCCGGCGGGTGAGGCCGGGGGGACTGAAAAACAGCGTTAGTACGAATACCACGAGTGCGTTTCGGCGCTGGGCAGGCAGATTTCGTAAATCACGTTATAAATCTTGCCTTCCCCATCACGCGGAGCCACGCCCTGATACTCGCCCGTCGTCAGCCGCCACAGTTGGAAGCCCCACTTTTCCTTGATGACCGTGTTGACTTCGGGGATGCCCACCGCGTCAATTTCTTCCTGCGACACATTGAAAATGAAGTAGCCGCTGCCGTCCGGGTTGATGCCGTAGAAGTGCGGCAGACCACCGGGGCAATAGATCGCCATTGGCGCAAACAGATCGTAGCTGTTATTGCGGTCATCGTTGATTTTAGCCACACCAGGGGAGGGGGCGCTGCCTGCTGCCGCACCGCAGAAGCGGAACGGTTCAGCCGCCAGTGGCAGCGGGGAGATCGGATCGCCATAGTCGTCTTCACCGGGAGAGGACGAGGTGAAATAGCTTTCAGCGATGCAGGTGAATGCGCCGCTTCGGAAGGCCTGTTCGCACGGAACCTGTTCTTCGTCTGTGTCATTATCTGGCCCTTCGTTGCAAACCTCACCATGCTTGATGTCAAAAGCCGTCACGGTGAAGGGATAGGAGGTCGGCCACGCTTTGGTATTACGACTACCGCCGCCCCAGTCGCCATCTGAACTTTCAAGGCCCGTTGTGGTGCAGTCGTCATCCACATCGAACACTGTGCCATTGGCATCCCACCAAACCCAGATAATCTCGTCGCAACCATCCACTGCGTTGTCGCTCAGGTCAACACCGCCGAAACTCAACTCGGCATGCCCGGTGCTGGGGTAATTCGGATCGGGGGAAGTCGAAATCGAACCGCCGCCAGCAGCCAGCGCCACAGCGCCTACACCGACGATCATACACGCTGCGAACAGTGCAATTGTGAGCCGTTTGTACAACATGATACAGTCCTTTGTAGCTTGAACTTGACCGGAATTCGGTCTTAATTCGATAGGTTGTTTGGCCTGCCCCGCATCCGTGCTGGACGGGGGCAGGAAGATGTGTATTCACTAACAGAATGTGTTTACAACCACATTCACCCGTTAGATGATTTGTGTAATGTCAGAACACGAACGGTTGAGGTAGCCGCCCACTGCACCAAACAATTGATACGCACCATCAACATAGGTGATGACTGCCTGAACTAGGCTGCTGCTGCCTTGGTCCCAAAATTCCACTAGGTCGCCTTCCTTCGCGCCAGAGCCGTCACAGACATTAGCCGGGGGAAGGATAGGGCCGCCGCCCAAGAAACTGTTGACCGGGTTATTGATCTGCGCCGAGACCGTCCCGACCAGTGCCAGCAGCGCCAGCACGACCACTAAAACCCGACTAATCTTCCCGAACATGATTGAACCTCCGTAAGATACTGTTTGCATTCGTTAACTAGATTCGAGTGTAGGTTCTGATTGAGGAGCGCGTAAGTAACGGAATCAAATCACTTATTCTGTTAAATCATTTATTAAAAATACTCTATAAAAACGATAAAAAAACTATTTTGTAACAAAATGCCTTTTAAGTTGTGCAAATGGGTCGGAATGCCGGTAGAAGAATTAAGAGGATTCGAGGTTTTAGTTTCTAAAGAAATTTCAAGTCAGACCCATTCATAACAAATTAATTGTAGAATGGGGCGAAGTCCGTATTGATGTCCAACCGTAAAATGACGATGCCTAGAACAGCGAAGAAAACGCCTCCCCCCGTTTATCCCAAGCTCAATTTGCCAACGAATCGCGGGCAAATCCTCGAACGCCCGCGCCTGACAGCGGCTTACGCGGCTCATCGCGCCATCGCGTTCATCGCGCCGGCGGGTGCAGGCAAGACCACGCTGGCGTTGCAATGGGCAGAAGCCTTCAACGGCGCGGTCATTTGGCTCTCGCTGACTGCCGAAGATGATCGCCCCCGCACCTTCTGGGCGTTCGCACTCGGCCTACTTCAGATCGTCGCGCCCGCAAAGTTTGAGCAGACGGTGCTGGCGCTGGCGCAGGCTGGCGACCGCATCGGAGAACCCTTTGTAGACGGCCTGCGCAATGAATTGTCGGCGCTAGGCTTTCCGGTGGCGCTGGTGATAGATGAAGCACAGTTCATTCAGAACCCGGCGCTGACTGCTTCGTTGGAACAATTGCTGGATGGCCTGCCGGAAACCGTGCATATCCTGTTCGCGGGGCGTTCGCTAACCGAACGTTTGCTGGTGCGGGTGCAGGCTCAGGTGCGCGATCAGTTGGCCTTCACCGATGGCGAAGCCGCGCAGGTACTTAGCCTTCAGGCGGGGAGACCACTGGATACCGCCACCATCACCCGCGTGGTGAAGGCCACCGAAGGCTGGGCGATGGGCGTGAAACTGGCAGGGCTGGCGCTGCAAGGCGAGCATCCGGCGTTAGACCGCCTGACCGACTACTCAGTGCGCTATCTGATGACCGAGGCGCTACTGCATATCCCTGCCGAACAGGTGGCCTTCATTGAGCGCACCTGCTTCGTGAGTTTGCTCACCCCGTCTCTGTGCGCTGCACTCACCGATATAGAGGACAGCCTTTCGATGCTAGAAACGCTGGTCAGCGCCGGGTTGTTCATTACCCGTGTGAAAGAGACTCCGCCTCAATACCGCTATCATCCGTTGTTCCGCGAAATGCTGCTGGAACGGGTGAAACAGGCTGCCCCGGACGTGCTGGCTGAGTCGCGGCGGCGGGCAGCCATATGGTACGCGGCTCATGAGCAGTTCCGCGAAGCCGCCGCCGAAGCCAACGCCTGTGGCGACACTGAACTCACCGGACAGTACATGCTGGAGGCTTCACGCCGTTTCGTCATGTTTGAAGACCCATTCGCTTTCCGCGATTGGCTGCGGAATTTTCCGTCGGACAGGCTGAATGAGCAGCCCCGGTTGCGATTGTTCGTGCTGATGGCCGCCATGCAAGCTGACCGGGATGCAGCGGCGGCGCAGGAACAGCTGCGGCGGCTGCAATCGCTGCCAGACGCGAATCGCTGGCAGGGCGAAATCGCGCTGGGCAAGGTGTTCTCGGCGTGGCTGCCGGGGCAAGACCTCGGTCAATATTTGCCGTATATCGAGAAGGCGCTGCGCGTTCTGCCGCATGACGGGCTGTATGCCTATACCTGCTATTTGGCTTCGCTGGCGCATGCTGATCGCAAAGATCAGAACAGCCGCCTGCGGGCGCTGGAGGAGGAATACCGCGTCGCGCATGAGTTCGATAGCCCGCAGGTACAGATTCATGCCATTAACGGCTTGTGCGCGGTGCTGCTGGATGCCGCCCGTTTTGAGGATGTGCTGGCGCTCACCGGGGAAGGGCTGAAACTGCTCTCCGCCTCGCCTGACCACTGGGGGCGTTTCGCGGTGGATGCCGGGAGCGCCCTACGCATTCATCAGGTGACGGCGCTGCTCCAGCGCGGGATGGTGGATGAGGCCGCCGAAACGCTCCGTCCGGCCTTCGCCCATGTGGAACGCATGAACGCGGCAGTGCTGTGGCGGTTATACTGTCGGCAGGCCGAAGTTCATGCCCTGCGCCACGACTATCCTGCCATGCAGCGGGCAATCAATCACGCGCTGATGATGGCTCCGGTGGCGCTGCCACCCGCTGCCGGACTGACGCTGGTCACGGAAGCCTATCGCGCCCGTCAGGGGTTACGCCTGCATAACACCCGCGCCGCCCGTATATGGCTGAAGATCGCGCCGCCCACGTCTTCCGAAATGATGTATATCACCGGCACGGCGCACACTACCGCCCATGCGCGAATCGTGGTGGGCGATTATGACCGCGCTCTGAGCGAACTGGAGGCCGAAGCGCAAGCCTATACCGAGCGCGGGCGCACCCCGCACGTCGCGCATATACTCGCGCTTAAGGCGCTGGCCTATAGCCTGAAAGGGGATCACGCCGCCGCCCAACACGCTCTGGGGGCAGCGATTGAACAGGCATTGCCAACCGGAAATGTGCTGGCGCTGGCACTGACCGCGCTCCTGCCGCTGCTGCGAGAGCGCATCATCCTGTGCTGGGAAGATGGGCAGGATGCCGGTGCTGAATTTCTGCGACAACCGATTCTGCTGCTGTGTGAAGATGCGCCCTCGCTGCCGTTGTCACCCCTCACGCCTGCCGAGCAACAGGTGGCCGACATGCTGTTACAGGGCTACTTCACGCAGGATGTGACCGCCGAGTTGGGCAGCAGCGAAACCAATGTGCGTAATCACATCCGGCATATGCACAAAAAATTCTGTACACACACTCGTGAGCAGTTGCTGGAACGGTTGCGAACGCTCCATCTTGGGGACGGGGGCAGATGATCGGTGTTATCCGGCGGCCTGATGGGGATTTCCGTTAGCTGAAGCACGGCTGACAAGGTGATTGCAAACGCGCTCGATCAACCCGTCAACTGTGTACGGCTTGGGGATGTAATCGGTCGCGCCCAACTTCAAGCCGCGATCAATTTCGATCTGCTCACTTTCGGCACTCAAAAAGATAAACGGAACGTTTTGCCAGCGGGGATTGTCCCGTACTGCCGCCAGAAAAGCGATGCCATCCATAACCGGCATTCGTATATCGGAAAGAATCAAATCCAGCGGCGTACTCAGCCCGTTCAGCACTTCCAGCGCCCGAGCGCCATTCTCCGCTGTGAAGATGTCTATCGCCATGACATCCTGATACTCGAAAATCTCGCGGATGTTTTCGAGCAGCACTTCGTTGTCTTCCACTACCAATACAGTTACGCGCTTCATAAGGTATCCCCAACTGCTTCTCTGAATGAATCCATTTTTTTAACAAAGAGGCGATCTGTATTTCATGATAGTGAAGAATGGATAGACTGTATAGGTAAACATTTTCGGGTAAAAGTCACGCAAAGTGCTTAATTTAAACCTTAAAACAACCATTTACAAACTGATTTATAACAATTGCGTGGAAATGGAGCTATTTGGAGAGAATTATTAGCAACGGGTGGGCGAATCAGCCTGCGCTGCGCCCACCCCCAAAAGGCGGTTGGTGATTAGCCGGACAAGTCCCAAGCGGCCAGTTCAGCCAGATAGCGGTGCGCGGTCAGGTCGAGGTGAATCGGGGTCAGGCTGGCGTAGCCGTTGTGTACCGCCCACAAATCCGTGCCTTCCTCGTTGGTCATGCCGCCCGGTTCCGGCCCCACGATGCGCCACGCGCCTTCGCGCTGCTGTTCGAGTTCGTCGGCATAGATGCGAATGCCCTGCCGCGTCAGGCGCAGGCCGCGCACATCCTTGCCAGCGGGGACGTTCAGGTTGAGGATGGTCAGGGGCGGCAGCGACTTTTCCAGCGTTTTCCGCACGACGGTGACGGCCATCTGCGCGGCAATCTCGTAATCTTCCACGCGGTCGGCGTCGCGCTGCGCGAGGGAAACAGCCACCGCAGGCACGCCCTGAATCGTGGCCTCCAGCGCGGCGGTGACAGTGCCGCTGTAGGTCACATCTTGCCCCATGTTCGCGCCCTTATTGATGCCAGACACGACAATGCGCGGCGGCCATTCGTTCAAGCCCAGCGCCGCCAGCGCAATGCAATCCGCCGGCGAACCGTCCGCCGCCACCGCCGGGGTCACGCCGTCCGCCAGTGTGGTGTGGTGAACCGGAATATCCTGAAAAAAGGTCTTTTTGTGACCGCTGGCGCTCTGATTGCGGGCGGGAGCCATCACGCGCACCTCGCCAAACACACGCATCGCCCGCGCCAGCGCCAGAATGCCCGGCGCGCTCACGCCATCATCATTCGTCACCAGAATATAGCTCACGGCTTCTGCCCTTCATTTCTTCTTTGTGATGCTTTCATGGGAGGGGCCATCTTAATACAGCATCCGCTGTGCTGGCTATCCCCGCTTGCAGGCGCACCGCCTCAGCGAACACCGCTGCGGGCAATAGCCGCTTTGAGCACGTCCAGCTTGATCGGCTTGCTCAGGTAGCCGGTGGCTCCCGCTGCGGTGGCTTCTTTGGTCAGCGCAGGCGAGTAGGCCGAGATCATGATGATCGGCAATAAACGGGTCGCCTCCTGTGCGCGGAGCTTGCGGCAAATTTCCAGCCCATTGTCGTCCGGCAGCATAATATCCAGCAGGATGAGATCGGGCGATTCGTGGCTTAACCGTTCCCACGTCTGCCGACCGGAGAGCGCGGCAACGGTTTGATGGCCGATGATTTGCAGAAATGTCGAGAGCATCTCGATGGTCAAATGCTCATCATCTACAATCAGTATTTTCGCCATACTGCCCGTACTCCCCTTTTCCTGTTCATATCCGTTTTCAGTGTACCCAAAAGTACCCCCCCGCGCAGGGATGACATTGGTCACAACATCCCCATCCGGCACATGTGGCTGATGGAAATTTTGATGCGGTGGCCTTGCACCCGCCTCACTAGAGCGTGTTCTGCATTTTTACCCTCATCCCCCGCCCCTTTACGCCCTCAATGGCGAAGGGGAGTAAGAGCGTGTTCGCGCTGCAAAACATTCGGAGTATACTGGGGAAAGTGTCGGAATTTGCCACATGGGGAGAGATGGTATGTCATCGGTCGTCACCCCGCCGTCGAAAACAAAATCGAAGAAAAACAAATGGAATGAGCTGTTTTTCATCAAGCGCCGCCCACGTTTAAGGGGCATCCCCCTGAACTGGGAGCAGCCCGCCACCGAGGACGACTTCCAGAAGTTGATCCGCAACGAGGGCTTTGTGTCGTGGAAGTTATGGGATGGCCCGGAGGATGTCAGCCAGCATCCCATCCTGTTGCGCGACCTGAAGGATTTGGAGCAGTATCTTCTGCCCTCGTTCTTCGAGTTCAGCCAGAAAAGCAAGTATTACCAGAACAGGTTCTACCTGTACCAGTGGATATTCGTGGTGGGCGCGTTCACCACCACCGTGTTCGGGACGATTGCCGCGCTGTTCACCATCCCCGCCGGAACCGAAGTCGTCGCCACCAGCGTGCTGACCAATAACGTGAACTGGCAGCAGATCGCCAGCATCGCAACGGCAGTCGTCGGTGCGGTGACCGCGTTCATCACCACCCTCAGCAATCGTGGCGACCCGCAAAAACGCTGGGGCAAAACCCGCCGCCTGACGGAAGAACTGCGCTTCCACTATTTCACCTATCTATCGCACATGGAACCGTATCATACGTCCGACCGCCTGCAAAAAATGCGACGTAATGTGATTGATATCCGGGTGAAGGAGCAGGAAAATGGCTGATAGTCCGAACACACCGATTGATCCGATCAGCGATCTCGACCAGATTCCGCACAGCAAAGACGACATTTCGATTCTTTACCGAATCTACATGGAAAAGCGCATTCAGGCGCAGATTGATTTCTACGAAAGCCGCGTGCGTGAAAACCAGTACAACGCCGATATTACCTTCGGCCTCGGCGCGTTTGTGATGACGCTCTCCTCGCTGGTGGCGACCATCAGCGCCAGCAGCGGCGGTTCTCCGGCGCTGTCGGTCATCGCGGCGGTGCTGCCGGCCTTCGCCGCGCTGCTGGCCTCGTTCCGTCAGTTGTACTCGTGGGAACGCCAGAGCAACATCTACCGCGACGCGCTCATGGGGCTGGAACGGGTGCGCCTGCTCGCGCCCGATGATGATCGCCTGCCCATTTATGACCTGACGCAGGTTTACCCGCGCCTCGTCACCGGTGGCGAAACGGTTTTTACCGCCGAAGTCAACCAGTGGGGGCAGTTCATCCAGAACAAGGACAAACTGGGCGCGGAAGATGCCACCGACGCCGCTTCGATTCAGAGCATGGTCGCCAATTTCGACCTGACTGAAGACCAGCGCAAGGTGATCGCCGCCATTGTCTCGACGGGCAAGAACGACAACGCCGCCACCGGCAGCAAAGAACAGGCCGCCACCGACGCCCGCGCTTCGGCAACGGCTTATGCCTCTGCCTCGCAGGTTCAGCATTCTGACCTGCTGGTTTCTGACCTTCAGATGGAAGTGAACGCGCCGGCTGCCGATGCTGCACTCATCCCGCCAGCGGTGGACGAGATGCCGCTGATGGAACACGCGCTGAACGCTTTGAACACGCCAGCGGCGGATGTCGCAGATGTCGCGGATGTCGCGGATGTGCAGCCCCCCGCGATGGAAGAGGAATCGGCGCTCTCGCCCGGTGCGGAACATGCCACCCCGCCGCCCAGCACCAGCAGCGAAACCGAAGACCCCGCCACGCCCACCTCGGCGGGGTAGCGAGTCTCGCCTGCGCCGAAAAACAAGCGCACACGTCGTAAAACAAACCGCCCCGCTGGATAGATACCCAGCGGGGCGGTTTGTTGAGTGATGGAGGTGCCGAACTCTGCCATCCGGGTCCGAAAGATTCGAGGACGCACGTCTACGAGCGTAGTCTATCCTTTACTTTCGCCGTCGGTAGCTCTGATAGACGAGATATGCCGATGACTAGCCGATATCTCTTTGGTCTGCCGTATCGGCGTCAACAGACCGCACGCTAATCTTTGGTGTCGCCCACCGATCCAACCGGACAGCGACGGTCGGGGCGGACGGCTAACCTCGCAAGGTTAGCAGCTCTTAGGCAGCCTTAGGCGGCTGCGGGCAGAGCGTAAGTGTTATTGTTGGCAGTTAATGCCTTGCCCATTTTAACGCGGCTGGGCGCCTCGGCTCGCAGCACGGACTCAGCCTCCCCCGTCGAAGCTATTTCACCCCCGTGTTGCATAATCTCATTATAAGCGCAGGTGGGCTGGTCTGTAAAGACCCTTTGTCAACTTTTGCAAAGCGCAATTGTCGCTAATCCAACTCGCGCTATAATAAACATCGTTACTCCGAACCTTTACCCAGACCGAAGGATCATCGTCATGCAAGATCACGAGCAGATTTCCCAATTTTTACATACGGTTCCACTGTTCCGGGGTTTGGAAAACAAGCAAATGGGACGGTTGGCACGCCGGTTCACCGAACGCGCCTATGCCGCTGGCGAAACCGTCGTCACGCAAGGCGCGATGGGCATCGGCCTATTCATCATCGAGACAGGCCGCGCCGATGTGATCCGTGTACAGCCCGATGGGGACAAACAGGTGGTGAACAAACTCGGCCCTACCGATTTCTTCGGTGAGCTATCGCTGCTGGACGAGTCGCCGCGTACTGCTTCGGTCATCGCGGTGGACGATATGAAATGCCTCATCCTCACCCAGCTGGATTTTATGTCCGCGCTGCACGAGGACAGTGATATTCCCATCGTCATGCTCAAAGAGATGGCGAAACGCTTCCGCCGCGTCATGGACAATATGTAAGTCCCGCGTCAGCGCACTGTACAGGGGTGTGGACATTGTGCCACGCCCCTCTTTCGCTTGCTCTGTGCCGCATGTCCGCGCCTACGCCCCCGGTCAGGCTTATATCACTCGCCCGCCTGCACCACCCAGACTACAGGCCATCCCGCGAAACCTTCCAACTGCAACGTCTGGTTGTATTCTGGCCCGTCAAAGGCCACCCGCGTGCAGGTGTAGCGCACACGGCCTGCATCGGCAGACTGCTCTGCACAGCGCACGCTATCGAGGAAACCACTGATTGCGAATGCGGAGCGAGGCCGGATGAGCATACACGCACAGCTTGTCGCCAGCATCATCACGAGGGCGAACACAAGCATCAAGCGCGGGCGACGCTTGCCGCGCATCAGGCGCAGGTAAACCGGAATCCACGCGAAGAACAGCAGCAGGTAGAGCCAAACGGTATACTCAAAATTGGGCGGCGCAAGCCATAGCGGGGCGTAAATGTTCGCCACAAATCCGCCAACCAGCACCAGCAGGACGATGAAATCATCACGATGTTGGGACATCATTACACATCCCGAATCCACTCAAAATCCGATGACCGCCGGAATACACACTCTCTGCTGAAATTGGTATTATACAACCTCGCTTGAATGACCTAGCGACAAGGAGCGTGCATGACCGACAAAATCAAGGTGGGCGTTTACGGTGGTTCCGGCTATGCCGGACAGGATGCCGTTGAAATCCTCGCCCATCACCCGAATGTTGAACTGGTGTTTGCCACATCCAGCACCTATGCCGGCGACCCCGTTCCGTTCACCTCGCTACGCTACATCCCCCACGCCGAGGCCGATCTCAGCACCGTGCAGGCCGTGTTCTTGGCGCTACCGCATCTGGCCTCCGCGCCAGTGGCCGCCCGCGCCCGCGCTGCCGGAGTGAAATGCGTGGATTTGTCGGCAGATTTGCGCCTCGATACGCCGGAACGCTTCGCCAAATGGTACGCGCATGAGCATCCGCACCCCGAACTGCTGCCCGTCCCCTACGGCTTGCCGGAGTTCAACCGCGACCAGATCAAAGGCGCTGACCTGATCGCCGCGCCCGGTTGCTACCCCACCACCACCCTGCTCGGCCTGTACCCGCTGCTCAAGAACGGCTGGCTACTGCCGGGTTCGCCCATCATCGTGGATGCCAAGTCGGGTGTCAGCGGCGCGGGGCGCGAACCCAAGCCGAACACGCATTTCGTGGAAGTGTACGGCAACTTCTCGCCCTACAATCCGGGGCGCGTCCATCGGCATGTGGGCGAGATTGAGCAGGAAATCTTCAAGCTCGACCCGCAGGCCGGCTTGTTGATCTTCACGCCGCACCTGCTGCCAGTGGATCGCGGCCTGATGTCCAGCATTTACGTCACGCTCAAAGACAACTACCGCAGCGCCGATGCGCAGGCGCTCTATCAAGACACCTACCATGACGAACCGCTGGTGAAGGTGCTGCCACCCAAGCAGCAAGCCACGCTCAAGCACGTCGTCAAGACCAATCGCGCCGCCATCAGCCTGACCCCCGTCAGTGATCGTTACCTGCACATCACCAGCGTGACCGACAACCTGCGTAAAGGCGCATCCGGTCAGGCGGTGCAGTGCTTTAACCTGATGATGGGGCTGCCCGAAACGACGGGGCTGCTATGAGTCCTCTGTTAGCGACGATCTGCTTCGGCCTGCTGGCCTCGGCCTCGTGGGGGGCGGGGGACTTCAGCGGCGCGATGGCGACCAAACGCATTGGCGCGGTGAGCGTGGTGGCGCTATCGCACCTGCTCGGTCTGGCGCTCATGCCGCTGATCGCGCTGCTGGTGAGCGAACCCCTGCCGGAAGTGGGCGATTTGCTGCTAGGGGCGCTGGCCGGCCTGTGCGGGACGGTGGGGCTGGTGGCGCTCTACCGCGCCCTCTCCAGCGGGCGCATGGGGATTGCCGCGCCGGTGGCCTCGGTCATCAGCGCGGGATTGCCGCTGCTGCTCAGTCTGGCGCTCGGTCATGTGCCAGGGACGTTTCAGGCCATCGGGTTCGTGTGCGGCCTCGCCAGCGTGTGGCTGATCGGGCGCACGGTGGATATGACGAATGACCGCAGCGGGCTGGGGTTGGCGGTGATCGCTGGCGTGGGTTTCGCCGCCTTCTTCATCTGCCTTGACCGCCTTCAGTCCACGGCCGTCTTTTGGCCGCTGACGGCTGCCCGCGCCGCCTCCACCGCCGTGATGCTGGGCACGGCACTGTATTCCGGTCGCCCGCTGTGGGTGCAAGATCGGCGGCTCATGCTGGCTGTCGTCGGCGCGGGTGTGCTGGATGTACTAGGCAACGTGGCCTTCGTGCTGGCAACGCAGAATGGCGAGTTAGGCGTGGCGGCAGTGGTGTCGGCGCTGTATCCCGCCATGACGGTGCTGCTGGCGCGATTCTTCCTGCGCGAACATGTCACCCGCCCGCAGATGGTGGGCATCGGGCTGGCGCTGGCGGCTGTCGCCCTGATTTCGATGGGATAGGCGGTGAGTCCATTACTGGCAACCGTGTTTTTCGGGCTGATGGCATCGGCTTCGTGGGGAATCGGGGATTTCACGGGCGGGATGGCCTCGAAACGGTTGGGCGCGATTAGCGTGGTGGCGGTTTCCCATCTGACCGGGCTGCTCTTGTTGCCGCTGATCGCCCTCCTTCTGCATGAACCGCTGCCCGCCCTGCGTGATGTGCTGGTGGGCGCAGTCGCCGGATTATGCGGCACAACCGGGCTGGTGGCGCTGTACCGCGCTCTGTCCAGCGGACGCATGGGAATCGCCGCGCCGGTGTCCTCGGTCGTCAGCGCCGCGCTGCCGTTGCTGTTCAGCCTGACTCTCGGTGATGTGCCGGGGCTGTTTCAGGCCATCGGGTTTGTGTGCGGCCTCGCCAGCGTGTGGCTGGTGGGACAGGAAGCAGGAGCAACCCGCGAACATTCCGGTTTGGGCATGGCGATCATCGCAGGTATAGGTTTTTCCGGCTTTCTAATCGGCCTCGACCAGATCGAGTCTACCGCCATTTTCTGGCCGCTGACCGCCGCCCGTACCACGTCCACCATTATGATCGTGGCGATTGTCCTGCTATCGCGCCGTTCGCTGCGGGCGGATACGCCAATCACGCTGCTGGCGATGCTCACCTCCGGCGTTCTGGATGTGGTGGCAGATGTGGCCTTCATCATTGCCACCCGGAACGGCGATTTAGGCGTGGCATCGGTGTTATCGGCGCTGTATCCGGCGGTGACAATCCTGCTGGCGTGGACATTCCTGCGCGAACATATCACCCGCTGGCAGGGGGTCGGCATTTCGCTGGCGCTGGTGGCGGTAGCACTGATTTCGATAGGCTAAACAAGGGGATAAGTATGAACGAACCGCTGGTGGTCAAAGTAAGCGGGCATGAACTGGATGACGCGGCCTTTCTCGCTGCGTTCGCCGCCGCGTTGAAGGCGCTGGCCGTTCCGGTGGTGGTGGTGCATGGCGGCGGCGCAGAAATTTCCGCGCTGCAAAAGAGCTTCGGCATCGAACCGCGCTATCTGGACGGCGTGCGCATCACCGACGCGGACTCGCTGCGCGTGGTCGAAATGGTGCTGTGCGGCACGGTCAACACCCGTCTGGTACGGGTGCTGCTGGCGGCAGGGCTGGACGCGCAGGGACTCAGCGGCGTAGATCGCGGCGTGGTGCGTGCTTCCCCGATGACCGGCATGGCGGAGGATATGGGCTTCACGGGCGCGGTGGGCGCAGTGCGTGCCGAGGTGTTGCGCGGCCTGCTGGCGGAGGGCGTGACTCCGGTGCTGTCGCCCGTGTGCTTGGGGCCGGAGAGCGCATTGAACGTGAACGCCGATCATGTGGCGGGGGCGGTTGCGGCGGCGCTAGGGGCGCGGCGCGTAATCTTCCTGACGAATGTGCCGGGGGTGATGGTGGGCGGCGTGGTGCAGTCGGTGCTGTCGCCGGAACAGGTGCAGGCGCTCATCAGCGACGGCACGATTTTCGGCGGCATGATCCCCAAAGTGCAAACCGCACTGACCGCGTTGAGCAACGGCGCACGCGAGGCGGTCATCACCAATCTGGAAGGGCTGGCTTCCGGCGGCGGCACGGCCTTCCGCGCCCTATAAGCAGAAAGAGTCCCCACCCCTAGCCCCTACCCCATACATGGGGAGGGGAAAAGGGGATGCGAGTCTGGGTGTGGTCATTCCCCCCTTGCCCCATGTATGGGGATAAGGGGACGGGGGATAGGGGACTCTTCCCCCCTTTGCCCCTGCGGTATTCCGCAAGCGGGTGTTCGTTAATCGCCGGATTGCGGTTCGGGCAGCGTGGGCGTGGGCTGCAAACGCGGCAGCAGCACTTCCTCGCCATTTTCGATCAGCGCCGGATCGGGCGTATACAGCCCGAACTGGTCGAAGAAATCGCGCACCTCGTCCGCCAGTAATTCCTCTTTTTCCAGCAGGACAGCCACCAGCGCCTCGACAATATGACTGTTCTGACGCAACCTCTCGCGAGTTTCGCGCAGAAGCATCTGGTAGGCTTCTTCGACCGCTTTGGCCTGATCGGGCGTGAGCTGCGTGGTGGGGCCATACGGGTATTCCCACGTCACCTGCATGGTCGCGCCCATCGTCCCGAACATCCCCGCCGCCACCATGCGCGTGAGCATGTTGAAGATGCTCTGGAAATCGCCCGCTACGCCCAACGTCTGATTATCCAGCCCGCAGAACTCGATTTCGGCGGCCTTACCCGCAATGGACACACGCAGACGGTTGAGCAGTTGCGGCTTGGCACGTAAGCCCATGTAGGTATCTTTGGCGGGGTAGTGCCACACATGCCCGAAAGCCGCGCCCTGCCGCACAATCGTGATACGGGCGATGCGGTTTTCCGGCATGAACAGGCGCACCGCCACCGCATGACCGGCCTCATGATAGGCCAACCGTTTGCGGCTCTCCTCCGCGATGTGCTTCAGCGGGGAGCGCAGCCCCATCTCGTGTTCCGGCTGCGCCATGCGGAAATCGCGGTAGTTGATGTAGCGCCGCCCGTCGAACAGGGCATAACGCAACGCCTCGTTCAGTAAATACTTGATGTCGGCAGGGCTGTAACCGGGGGTTTCCGTCGCCAGCACCGCCGGACTCATGGTGTTGTCATGCGCCATCTTGGTCAGGTAATACTCGAAGATGTCGCGCCGTCCCGCCATATCCGGCACATCCACGCGAATCTTCTTGTCGAAGCGACCGGGGCGCAGCAACGCCGCGTCCAACGCCTCCATGCGGTTCGTCGCGCCGATGGTCAGCACGCGCTTTTCCGGCTTGGGCGGGTCGCGCCGCAGGAAGGTGCGGTACAGCCACGAGCGCAAGCGCGGACGCCAACCGTGTTCCTGCCCGAAGCCACTCATCTCGATCAGCAGGGTACTCAGCAGCCCCATATCGCCGCCGAACATGCCGCCCATCGCGCCCATCCCCCCGGTGCCGCCATTGCCGCGTGAGTTGCTCACGCCGCCACGCGAACCCACCGAGTCGATTTCGTCAAGGAAGATGACCGCTGCGCCGTACTGCTTGGCAGCCTTCCGCGCCTTGCTATACATCTGCCCGACTTTGAGCGAACTGGTTCCCATGAACATCCCTTGCAGGGATGAGGTATCCACATAGTAGAAGGGCACGCCGGCCTCGGTGCTGATGGCCTTCGCCAGCCACGTCTTGCCCGTTCCGGGGGGGCCTTCCAGCAGCAAACCGCTGAGGGGTTCGCCGCCCGCGCCCTCGAAGGCTTTCACGCCGCGCAGCAGCGTCACAATCTGTTGCGCCTGTTCCAGCAGTTCCGGTTGACCGCGATAATCCGCGAAACTGATGCCTTCCGCACCCGGCATGACGGTATACATGCGCGAACGGCTCATGAACCAGAAAATCGCCACGAACTGCAAGATGGCGATGGACATGAACAGCGCGATTTGCACCACAAAGCCCATCACCTGCAAAAAGAGCGCCATCACCGATGGGACGAGCAGACCGATGATGAAGAACGTCAGAATGGCTTTCCACCACAAACCGCCGCGCAGGAAACGGGAGATGCGGTTGGGCAGCCGGTTGCGGCGGTCAACGAGGGTTTCCTCGGACTCCCAGTTCCACTTGCCAGCGGTATCCAGATACGGTTGGTCGGGCGCGTTCTTGATGCTGCTCACGATGCGCGGACTCCTGCGGCGGCTGCCGTCGTGTTCGGGGTGGGGTCAAGGTTGACTTTGGGCGTGAACAGGCCGTACTGGTCAAAGAAGGCTTCCACCTCGTTCGCCAGCAGTTCGTCCTTTTCCATCATGAGCTTGATGAGCGCCTCGCCCATCTCGTGATGGAAGCGCAGCGCCAGCCGCACATCGTTCAACACGGCGAGGAACATCTCCTCCATCATTTGCTTCACCTCACGGGCTTCCGGTTGGCTGACGCCAATCGCGCCGAACATCCCCGCGCCGGACATGGCGTTCAGCACCGCACGGATGTAGGCGAAATCGCCGCCTACGCCCAGTGTTTGCATCTCGGTGCCAGAGAACTCCATCTCGCCAGCCTTGCCAGCCACCGCCACCCGCAAGCGGTTGACCAGCTGGCTGTAGGTCTGAATGTACTCGTATTCTTCGGTGGCGGGGCGGTAACTGACATGACCGAGCGCCGCGCCCTGCCGGATAATGGTGATGCGCGAGATACGGTAGGTGGGCATATACAGCCGCACCGCGATGGCGTGACCGGCCTCATGCGCCGCCAAGCGATATTTATCCTCGCGGGTCATGTTCTTGATGGGGGTACGCATCCCCATTTCGTGTTCCGGTTGGGCGCGGCGGATGTCATCGTAGGTGATATGGGTGCGGTTATCGAACAGCGCGTAACGCAACGCCTCGTTCAGCAGGTACTTCAGGTCGGCAGGCGTGTAATATGGCGTTTCGGAGGCCAGCACCAGCGGGTCAATGCTTTCGTCGTGCGCGATCTTCGTCAGGTAATACTCGATGATGTCGCGGCGGCCTTCCATATCGGGCGGGTCTACGCGCACCTTCTTGTCGAAGCGTCCGGGACGCAACAGCGCCTTATCCAGCGCCCCGATGCGGTTGGTCGCGCCGATGGTCAGCACGCGCTTTTCCGGCTTGGGCGGCTTGCGGCGCAGGATGTACTTGTAGAAGGTGCGGCGGTAACGCGCCCAACGCCCGTGTTCCTGACTGAAGCCGTCCATCTCCACCAGCAGGGTACTCAACAGCCCCGAACCGCCCATGCCCATGAAGATCGGCAGGCGGTTGCGGTTGTTCTCGCGGTATTCTTCTTTTTCCGCCACGCCGCCGCGTGCGCCGATGGCATCAATTTCGTCTATGAACACGATGGCCGCGCCGTAGTCTTTGGCGGCATTCCGCGCCTTGCGGTACAGGTTGCCCACTTTCATCGGCGCGACGCCCATGAACATGGATTGCAGCGACGACGCATCAATGTAAAAGAACGGCACGCCGGCTTCGGTGCTGATAGCCTGCGCCATCCACGTTTTGCCCGTACCGGGGGGGCCTTCCAGCAGCAAGCCGTTCAGCGGTTCGCCGCCGGACTCCTCGAACACGCGCACGCCGCGCAGCAGCTTAACGATCTGCCGCGCCTGTTCTAGCAGTTCCGGTTGACCGCGATAGTCCTTGAAGCCCACGCCTTCGGTGGTGGTTCCCGGCCAAATGGTGTACATACGGGCTTTGCCCAGATACCAAAAGATCAGCCAGAACTGACCGATGGCAATGAGGATGACCACCAGCGCCCGGATAAGAAACTGGAGCAAGCCTTGAATGTCGAGCGTGAAACTCTGCGCGAACACATCGCCCGCCTGTTGCACAATGCCGACGATGCCGCGCATCACATCCGCGTTGAACAGGGCGGCAATGATGAACAGGGCGAGTACAATGCGCCACAGCGAGAACCAGCGTTGAATGCGGTAGCGCAGTTTTTGCCGCTGCTGCACCAGCGTTTCGTCGCCCTCCCACGCATAGCGTTTGGTGGAAAGGTTGCGTTGCTTATCATCCGTTTTCATCAAACTCATACGTGAAATCCTCGGTTGGTTGATGGACGGGTGCGGTCAGAATCCCTGCGTGTTGATCCCCGCGCCCCGTCAGTCCCTTCCCGAATACGGGTTCAGGGACTGCGGGACAGGGTGGCCGTGCCTAGCCGCCGTTCTGGTTACTGCGCTGGGCTTGCGCCTGCGCCGCCAGATCGGCCAGCATGAACATCGGGTGATTGGGTTCACCCTGATAGAATTCGGTCTGTTCGGGCTGGATCACATTCAGCTTGCCCTGTGCGATCAGGTCAATGAAGTCCTGCGTGTTGTTCGGACGATCCGCGAGATAGGCCACAATCTCAGGCCGCGCCATCTCGAAGTCGAACGACACCTGCCCGATGAAGCTCAAGCCTTTGTCGAGGGTGGGAACGAGGCCGGGGCTGAGGACAATCACCTTTATCATGTCCGACCCCTGACTCTGGTTCATCGTGCCTTGCCACGTCAGTTCGACGGCGCGGCGAATCTGCGCCACGAACTCGGCCTGCGTGGTACTCTGGTTGGTATTGAGTAGCATGTAGACGTTGAAGGTGTCGGCGTTCAGGTCTTTGCGGATTTCGATGATGTCCACATCGCCCGTTGCCGATTCGATGCGATCAGCAGCGGAAGACAGCGCCGGATCGGTAACGCCGGTTTTGTCCGCCATGACCAGTTCAGAAAGCTCCGCCACACGATCCGCCGAGGCTGGCGTATCCTGTCCGGCGAGGACTTGCAGACCGGGCAAGGCGCTGCACCCCGCGCCGAACAGCAGGGCGATCACCGCCAAAAGAAGCGTTGCACGTAGGCCAGTGTTGTTTCCCATTACACCCGATCTCCCCACACAGGCTTTAGCTGTATCATACCCCGAATTTTGTTCTGGTGGTTCACCGCAGGGTGTACACCGGCGAATCTGGAAGGGCATCCCCCCCCCGAACCACTGCGAATGCTAAAATTCATCCCTTTATTATGGATTCAGGCATGATATTTAACAATCGTGCAACTTACTTTACCGCACGATTATGAGTGGGAGATTGGTCGCAGCTAATGAGGATGCAGACTGTTTCGACGCCTCTCCCTCTCTGTGGGTGACATTTAGCCGATCACATGCTGTAACACGGGGGCAATATCCTGTGGACAGGTTATCTCATCGCTACCAAATAGGGTTTCCATCCACCATGCTTCACTTTTTTGTCCTAAATGCCGATTTAACACCTTCACCACCACCTGCTTAAAGAAGTTTTTGCCGTGAATATGCCGGGTGTAGTGGTGTATTCCGTTGGCGCGGAAGGTTTCCACCATCTGCTGATAGTGCAGCAGTACATCTTTGGGCTGAAGGTGGGCGTGCCATGCGTCAAACTGCGTTTGTATCTTCGTTTCTTCCGTGACAGGCATATGCAGCAGCGCCATCGGGTATCCTTGCTCATGTCCCCGGCAAAACTCAAACGCGCCCGATTGATGCAGCGATTGCCATAGCGCCCCGTTTTGTACCCACAAATCCCGTTCCGCTTCGATATCGGCACGCAGGTTCGGGAGGCGTTTTTTAGGCGGGAGCATCTGTTCCACTTCCTGCGGGTCAATGCAGTAGTTCTCGATCATGATTCGCGGCAGCACCCGTAAGCGGGGATACTGATTTTGCCAACTCGTGAGTTCGTTGTCCGTCCGCCAATCGCGGTCAATTAGCCCCCACACACGGGAATTATCCAATTGCATTTCGCTCAGTACTTGATCTAATTTTCCCGCTACTTTGACTTCAATCCGCAGTCGCCAGTTTTGCCAGAGTCCCTGTTTTTCGCCAGTGTTCAGAAACGCCTCAATAATCGCTTTGTCGTCTTTGCCTTCTACCGCCAGCCCTTTTTGCGATTCGCCGAGTGTTGACCAGTCTATACCTCTGCTATTCATAATCTGTACGCCCCAATTTTCTGCGCTGCCGTTCGCTGTATTCTTCCCACATCGTCGGGGAATGCGAAGTCACGATCAACTGCCCGCCCCGCGCTTCCACAACCTGTTCAAGCGCATGGATGAACTGACGCTGTAACGACACATGCAGATGTAGGTCAGGTTCATCAATCAGGACGATTCCACCCGGCATCAACCAGCGCGACACCATGAACATCAAAATTAAGCACTGGCGTTCACCGGAACTCAGATCATCAATGGTGTGGTTGTTGCGGCGGTTGTTGCCAATTTGCACCTGCAAGCGCAGGTTATCATCGAAATCGGTGATTTTTTTGTCGCCACCCAAAAATAGGCTGATCTGTTTCACCACCTGCTTGAAGGCTTCGGGGTCGCGGATTTTCAGGTTACGCAGCATCGTTTCGATGTGACCTTCCCAGCGGTCACGCGGTTCGTAGGTCACAACCCACTGGTACAGCGACTCGGCATACACTTCACCGCCGCCCCGTTTCGGGGGCATGGTGATGATGCGCGTTTCGGCTTCCAGAAACAACAAATTCGGTAGCGGTTGTGCCTGTGGCGCACCCACTTGCAACCGTTCTTTGTTGGCCTTCAACTGCATCAACCAGTCCGGTTCATCGCGGGGTTCAAACTGCGGACGGCCTTGCATCCCGCGAATCTCCCCGACAAACTGCGCGGTGGGGTCACTGGCAATTTGGCGCAGTTCGTCCCGATTTTCGGGCGTGGAAGCCGTGAACAGCCAGACGGGGCATTCGAGCAAACCGCGAATTTCGACTGCGGCTAATCCCGCGTTGACCAAGAGATCACGCTGCGCCAGTTGGTCGGCGTTCAGCGTGCGCCGCAGTCGTAACCATTTTTCAAGATTTTCCCACAGGGCGGCGATCACTCTCAGCAGGGTCGTCTTGCCCGTGCCATTCGGCCCGGTGAACAGTACGGATTTTAGCGGTTCATCAGTCCAATCGTTTCGTAGTGTGATGTCCAGCGCCTTGAAATTCCGCACTTCACGCAAGATGACCCTGTTGATATACATGGATCGCACTCCTTATTTCTATCTTGTCATTGTATCTTCAACAATTTCCACATCAACTTGTCGTGAATTTCTCCGGGTACAACTGCTTCGCCAGTGCTTCTTCCTGTTCGACCAGCTTTTCCAGCGCCGCCAGCCCGTGATTCCAGAAGCCCAGATCGCTTAGATCAACGCCCACTTTGGCAAGAATCTGCTCCGGCCAATCCGAGTCGCCAGCCGCCAGCACCGCGAGGAATTGCGGCACAAACGCCTCGCCGCGTTCCTGATACAGGTTGAACAGCGCCAACACCAGCAGTTCACCGAAAGCATAGGCATACACGTAGCCGGGGGTGTTCAGAAAGTGCGGGATGTAACTCCACCATCTGCCGTAATTGTCGGTCAGTGTCAGGCTGTCGCCGAACATGGCCTTTTGCGTCTGTATCCACAACTCGCTAATGCGCTCGGTGGTCAGTTCGCCCTCGCTCCGGCGGGCGGTGTGCATGGCATCCTCGAAACGGTTCATCGAAATCTGCCGGAAGATGGTGGCGAAACTGTCCTCGATTTTCTTGGAGAGCATCGCCAACTGCACTTCGGGGTCGGCCTCTTTGCCGCGTAGGTCGTTGAACACCAGCATTTCGCCGAAGGTCGAAGCCATCTCAGCGGTGGTCAGCGGCGTATTCAGGCCGAAAATGCCATGCTCTTTGCCGGCGAGATAGGCATGAATGCCGTGTCCCAGTTCGTGCGCCAGCGTTTGCACATCGCGGGTTTTGCCTTCGTAGTTCACGAACACATACGGATGCGCCGAAGGCACGGTGAACGAGCAGAACGCGCCACCGCGTTTGTTGGGCAGGACGGGCGCATGAATCCAGTTGCCATCGAAGAACATCTGCGCCACTTCGCGCAGTCGCGGGCTGAAGGCTTCAAAGGCGGTCAGGATGATGTCCTTCGCATCCGTCCATGTGTAAAACACATCACTCTGCTTGAAGGGCAGCGGCGCGTAGCGATCATAGTCGGTCAGCTCGTCCAGACCGAGCAGCGCCCGTTTCAAGCGGTAGTGACGGGCGACCAAATCGTAGCGGCTGGTGACGGACTGCACCAGCGCATCCACCACCGCGTCCGGCGCTTTGTTGGCGAGGTTGCGCGAGGAAATCCACGACGGATAACCGCGCCGCCGATCATCGGAGGCTTTGTCCGCCGCCAGAATGTTATAAATGAAGGTCAGTTCCATGCTTTTTTCGCGCAGGCCAGCGGTGATGGCTTCGGCGGCCTTGCGGCGCGTGTCGCGGTCGCCGCTGTGCAGCAGCGTCAACACCTGTGTCATGGTGGCTTTGCCGCCCTCCCAATCCAGCCGGATCGCGCTGACCAACTGCGTGAAAAAGCGATTCCACGCCAGTCGTCCGGTGACAGCCTTCTCGCTCAAAATCTGTTCTTCCGATTCGCTCAACAGATACGGCTGGTAACGGCGGGTGGCTTCGAGCAGGTGGCGGTAAGGGGCGAGTAACGGCTGCTGCACGAGGGCTTGTGCCGCCGCTTCGTCCACCTTGTTCCATTCGAGATCGAAGAACACCATCTTCTGCCCCAGTTGCGAACCGTACTCGGTCAGCTTTTGCACCAGCGCCCCGTACTGCGGGTTGATGGTGTCGGTGGCGTACAGCAGTTCAGCGAAGTTATCCAAGCGTCCGGCGCGGTCATAGATCGTTTCCAGCGCCTTGATCGCCTCGTACATTTCCTCCGAATCCAGCTGTGCCACCCGCCCGCGATAGGCGCTGGCGAAAGCGTCCACCTCGGCGGCCACGCTCGCCATGTCGCGCTCAATCGCCGGATCATCTACGCCGGCATAAAAAACCGATAAATCCCAGAGGACGTTCTCTGCCCCGGTGGGTTTGGGTAACGTATTCGCAACCACAATTTTTCGCTTTCCCCTACCCATTCATGGGCGGAAATACTTTACAGGTCGAATATCACCATTGAATCCTAACGAAAAGCCGCCCCCGTTTCAACGGCGGCGGCTTTACAGCGATGAAATTAGTACGATTGACCTACTGCGCTTGCTGCTTTGCTTCCGGCGGGATGACCAGCGACACCAGCTGCGTGAGCAGTTCGCGGAAGGCCGGTTCGGGCAGCGCACCCGGTTGGCTGAACACCAGTGTGCGTTCTTTAATGCACATGATGGTGGGAATGCTCATGATGTTGAAGGCCTGCGACAGCCCCGGATTCTCATCTACGTTCACTTTGGCGATCTTCACTTTGCCGTCAAATTCTTTTGCCAGCTTTTCAAGTGTCGGCGCGACCGCCCGGCAGGGGCCACACCATTCCGCCCAGAAGTCCACCAGTACAGGCGTTTCGGAATTCAAGACTTCCGTCTCGAAGGTGGCTTCGGTCACAACAACGGGCTTACCAGCGGTCATTGGCAGGTCGTTCACAACGATACTCCTCATTATCACAGCGGTGGCTGCGTCCATACACTATCCTATAGACACCGCATCTGCGCCGGTCATTACCTCTGCTGCCGCAGTTGGTTTTCCGAAGGGGACGCGCCTAGAATGGAACAAATAACACAGGGTCAAAGACTATGCCAAACATGATTTCGCTCCTGCGCGGGATTAACGTCGGTGGCAACAAGCGCGTGCCGATGGCCGATCTCAAGCGCCTGTACGAGTCGTTGGGTTTCACGCAGGTGCAAACTCTGCTCCAGAGTGGGAACGCCGTGTTCACCGCCGACCAGACCGACATCCCCGCGCTCACCCGATTGATTGAGGACGGCATTCAGCGCACGTTCGGCTTCGAGGTGCGCATCATGCTGCGCACGCCCGAACAGTGGCGCACACTGATGCACGCACACCCCTATAGCGCCGCACAGATGGAAGCGCCGGATAAGATTCTGGTACTGTTTCTGGCAGACGCGCCCGCGCCGGAAGGGATGGCGGCGGTGGCAGCGGGGGTGAAGCCGCCCGAAACAGTGGCCTTCAACGGTGAGGAAGTCTACCTGTACTTTGGGGAAGGCATGGGGCGCAGCAAACTCTCGACGGCATGGATTGAAAAACAACTTGGCACAGCGGGGACAGGGCGCAATTGGAACACACTGGTTAAACTCAGGGCGCTGGTAGATGGCGACTGAGGTCTCGTTGCAATATGGCACTGCACTTGCCGGGTTTTCCCGATTTTATGACGTGGACATGGGATGACATCGCTCCGTTCTACGTCGAACTGGAAGCGCGTCCGCTGACCGCTGCCACGCTGGACGACTGGATGCGCGACTGGGGCAGGTTGGGCAAACATCTGGACGAGGCTTACTGGCGCAGGTGGTGTGGCATCACGCAGGACACCACCGACGCCGAAGTTGAGCGCCATTTCGATCATTTCTTGACGACGATCAAAGAACCGGCAGATGCCGCCGAGCAACGTCTGCGCCACAAACTGCTGGCAAGCGGCTTACAACCGGCTCAATTCGCGGCTCCGCTGCGCCATATCACGCTGGAAGTGGGCGCATATTCCGCCGCTAATCTCCCCCTGCTGACGACGGAACAAACCCTCGGCAATCACTACGACCGCATCCGCGCCGCGCAAACTGTGTCGTGGGATGGGGTGGAGCAACCGCTGGTGGCAGTAGCCGCCGCTGCCCTGAGCATAGATCGGGCGCGGCGCGAACGGGCATGGCGGCTTTCGATGGAACGCTGTCTGCAAGATCGGGAGGCGCTCAACATGCTGTGGCGTGACCTGATGCACTTGCGCCGCCAGCAGGCCGCCCACGCCGGACTGGTGGATTACCGCGCTCTGCGCTGGCGGCAGATGACCCGCGCCGATTACACGCCGCAGGACTGTATGCGCTTCCATGAGGCGGTGGCGCAGGTCGTCGTGCCGGTGGTGGAACGGCTGTCGGCGCGGCGGGCGCAGCGGTTGGGGATCGCCCGTGTGCGCCCCTATGATGTAGAGGTGGAAGTCTCCGGCGAGGCGCTACCGCCGCCGTTTTACACCAGCGCCGAACTGATTGAACGCAGCGAACACATTTTCAGGGCGATTGATCCGGCGCTGGCGCAATCGTTCGCGCTGCTGCGGCAGGACGGCCTGCTCGATCTGGAGAACCGCCCCGGCAAAATGCCCAGTTCGTACTGTGCCACCTTCCCGATCAGTCAGCGCCCGTTCGTGTTTATGAACGCGGTGGGGACGCATGAAGATGTGATGACGCTCTTTCACGAGTGCGGTCACGCCTTCCACACCTTCGCCTGCGTCGGCCTGCCGCATCATGAACAGGTGCGCGTGGGAACCGAATTTCACGAACTGGCCGCAACCGCAATGGAATTTATCGCCGCGCCATTCTGGTCGGTGGGCGGGTTCGCCACCCCGCAACACACGGCGCGGGTGCGCATTCAGCACCTCGAAACGCAGTTGCGCTTCTGGCCTTATGCCTCGGTGGTGGATGCGTTTCAGCACTGGGCGTACACCGCTGGCGACGCGGGCGCGGACAGCGCGGCCTGTGATGCGACATGGGATGCGCTGTGGGCGCGTTTTATGACGGGCGAGGATTGGGACGGGCTGGACGCGGCACGCATGACGGGCTGGCAGCGCAAGCTCCACATCTGGCGCGATCCCTTCTACTATATTGATTACAGTCTGGCGCAGGTGGGCGCGGTGCAAATCTGGGCGGAGTTCCAGCGCGATCCCGACAGCGCCATGCGTCGCTATCACGCGGCGCTGGCACTGGGCGGCACCGTATCGCTGCCCGAACTGTATGCGACGGCAGGAGCGCGGTTGGCTTTCGATGCCGGAACGCTGGCTGAAACGGTGACGCTCATCGAACAGACGATTGCTGAATTGGAACCGATTGCGTACCCCGCCACGCTCTGATCGTTTAATGAGGGGGTATAGAGATACAGAAAGGAGCGTGTGGAGATAGCAGAGTTCTTCTTATTTTATTGGGGTTAGGCGTAGCGATGATAGCGATGGGGATTGCGTGGTGTATTCAGAAGGTGGTGCGGTTCGTGATGTGGCTGGATGGAAGGGGGAGATAATGGTGACGAGTTTTCTCATTGGTGCTATGATCGCGGTGTTTTTCGTGGCGCTGCCTTCGGGTGTGGTGGTGGCGTGGCTCATGCGTGAAGACGTATCCTATGAAGAAATGAATAGGACATGGAAGCGCGTGTTTTGGGCTGGTACGGCGCTGGCTTCGGTGTTTTTGGTAGTGGTAGCTCGAATGGGATGACACGTTGTCATTTTGTGTGTTATAGACAGATATGGGTAAACTCATGAGGTCTATAGCATGCGTGACTCCGACTTACTGGAATTGCATCAGCAGGGATGGTCAGCGGGGAAAATAGCCAAGCACTACGGATTTAACGAAGCCAGTGTGCGGAGTCGGATTAACAAGAGCGAATCGCGGTTCTCAAAGGTAGGTTTTTTTGTTGGGAAGGAAAGAAATCAGCAGCGCGAATCTTTGTACAAAGAGGTTTGTTTTCCGTAGAAACACAGCGCAAGCTATGGACACTTGGATTTTACGATAGGCGCAACCAGACACGTCCCTACGAAGGCACGCTTGACCCCCAGAAACCTACCCTTGAAAGAGGGATGACGCGGCGAGCTACATCCCGCGCACGAGTCCGCAGGCTTCATCCACCACCATATTGAACAACTGCTGCATCGCGCCGTCATCCACCTGATACGGCCCGCCGAAGCTACCATCGCCCAGCAGGTCGCGCCCGCCGTTGCCATAGTCGCTGAGCAGGGTGGTATCCACATCCGGCTTGGTTCCAGACGGCGACTCAGCCACGCGGTTGAAGGGGAAGTTTTCGCCCCAGTTGGCATGGTTCAGCTTCAATCCGGTATGCGCCTCGAAGGCTTTGACGGCGGGCGAACGCCACCAGTTGTACCAGATCACCTTGATCGATTCGTCCCGCGTGAAATCCGAGAAGCGCTCCGGCACCGGATTGCCGCCGTGACCGTTCAGGAAGAAGAAGCGGCGGAAACCCTGATGCAGCAAGCACTCGAACACTTCGAGGATGACGAGTTCAAAAGTGGCGCGGGTGAGGGTGATCGTGCCCGGAAATTCCACAAAGTAGCGGCTGTAACCGAAGTTCAGCGGCGGCGCGACCAGCACTTTTTCGCGTTCAGACACCGCCAGCGCGAGGCGGGTGGGAATGAGAATATCCGTCGAAAGACTGAGATAGGCGTGCTGTTCGGTAGCACCGGTAATCAGGATAATCCGGTCATCGGTTTCTAAATACCGCTGCACGTCCATCCAGTTAAGATCTTCAAAGCGCATAATACACCTCTGCTCAAAGGCGCTCAGTGCCACAATATGCCCATTGTACCGCAACCCGCCGCAAGACTTTCGTACCAATTTCGCCACTTTAATATGAAAAAAGCGTTATAACCTCAACCTACCCTATAGCCAAAAACTCAAAATAGCTGTATTCTTTTCGTATTGACATCAGCATGTGAAGGGGTTACAATCTCTCTCACTTCGGGCCTATAGCTCAGTTGGGAGAGCGCTTCAATGGCATTGAAGAGGTCAAGAGTTCGAGTCTCTTTAGGTCCACTCTAGCCGAAGTTCCGCCAAAGCCCTGTACCCTTCCCCCTGATGTTTTTGTTCCGGGGGATTTGCTTTTCCCCCCCACCGTGCGTTTCTATCCAATGAGCGCCGGGGATATGAAAGGGTTCAACTAATGGGGAAGCCTAAGCGCAGTGTATTGGATAACATCGGCACCCGTCTCCGTGAGGTGTGGGATGATCTGGAACGCCTGATTAACCCGCCTCAGCCCAAACGAGTCCCCGTTCCCATTCCGGTGCGCGTTCCGCGTCCGAATGATCGGCGCAACCCGTATGACCGCTAACTCGCAGCCCTAATCCGCCCTCCACAAACGCGGCAGCCGCCTTCCGGGGTGTGCGCCGCGTTTTGATTCACGGATGCGGTAGGCCGTTCTTGAAGAATCGCCCGCCTCTGCATAGAATCCGCCGCACCGAATGAGAAGGAAACGACAGGTCGCATGTTTTCAAGCAGCAGCAAACCCATTCTCGTCACCGGAGGCGGCACGTTCTTAGGCGACAATATCGCTGCCGCGCTGCTGGCGGAAGGCGCCGAAGTGACTCTGCTGGTGCGCCCCGGCGCTGAAGACAAACTCGGCCCGCTGGCGGATCGGCTGCACTGGCATACGGCGGACATCTGGAACCCTGCCAGTCTGCGCGGACGGGCGCGGGGACATGCCAGCGTGATTCATACGGTGGGCAGCATGAGCGCCGACCCCTCGCAGGGACTAAACCACAACTGGCTGAACTTCGTTTCGGCGCGGAACGTCGCCAATATGTGCGTGAGCGATGGCGTGTCGCAGATGGTGTTGATGAGTTCGGTACGCGCCCTGTGGGTGAACGGGCATTATCTACACGCCAAGCGCGAAGCCGAGCAGTATATGGAACGGGTGGGGCTGACCGCCACCATCATTCGTGCGCCCATCGCCTATGTGCGCGGGCAGCGCCGCCATCCGTTTTACGTGTTGATGACTCTGCTGGGCAGTATTCCGGTGGTGTCGTGGTTCGGCTTCGGGCGCGTCGCCCCGATGCCGATTGATATGCTGGCGCGGGGCGTGGCGCGGATCACGCTGGATCGCAACCGCACCAAAACGATCTACTACGCGGGGGATTTACGCCGCCGCAACACCGCCCGCGAAGCCCGCCGCGCCGCGCCGCTGCTCCCGCATGACCCCCTGCGCGGCAGCAAGAAGGCCGGCACGTTCGCGGCGCTGGACGAGGATACGCCCTTCGGCTGGACACCCCCCGACGGCAGCGACTAACCGAGCCATCCCGCCCGTTCTTGCGGGAACACGAAAAGAGCCGTTCCGGTTAAGGCGGCTCTTTTCGTTTGCCTATCCCCGAAGGGAAGCACCGGAGTGCTGAGTTGCGGGGCTGATGATGTATTGGATGGCAATCAACTTGTTTCAAATCCCCGAAGGGAAGCACCGGAGTGCTGGGGGTAAATTAATTACCCTACACCGCTAATCTACCGCAAAAGGCCGGTCCGCGCCAAATTTGCTGCGGCTTGCGGGAACTCCCCGAACGCGGGGGTCAGTGGGTTGCTTGATGCGATAGCGACTGACGCTAAGACCCTTTCAGAGACGCGCTGAGAAAATTACCGTTCTACAGACCGTTCCAGAGCAAAGGGCTGAACGATAAATCAGCAATCAAACACGAACCAGCAGTACGGATTCCGCAACCGCTGGTCATCGAGTACGAGTTCTCGTATCCCGTCGGGCAGTTGTGCGCGCTGCCATTGACATTCCATACGACCCGCTTCGATACGCGCCGCTTCAGACACCGCTGCGCGTGCCGCCCTGATCGCGTAGGCGGCTGCACCCAGTTCGTGCGCGGCCACATGAGCCACCACCGCAGCTTGCCCGGCAGCGTAGGCCGCTTCTCTTGCCGCGCCACGCAATGCTCTGGCAGCGCCCATCGCGTGTCCGCCGGCAGTGCGGGCTTGCGTCATCGTCACTTCACCACGCGCCCATGCGTGCGCCTGCTCAATCGCCCTGCGCGGACGATCGTCACCGGGTTGCGCTTGCTCGAAGAAATGCAGGACATGCTGTGCGCAATCCGCTGCCCACACCGCCAGCAGATGATGATCGGCATCCTGTAGCGTGCCACCATGCCGCACGGTGATCAATCGAGGGTCTTTGATCTTGCTGAAAATCACCTACCTACTCCCCCCACTCGGCGCATACGCTCAAAAGGCGTTTACTGCGGCTCAGGTAACGTCACACGTGATGTCTCCGATTGTAGTTTGCTTCACGCACACATCGTCTTGGAGCGAGGTACACCATGAAATTGACGCTCATCTCACTTTCGGGTAGTGAGATGAGATTATCTCGCACCTCCCGACAAGAACACCGGAGTGAGGAGAATCTCCCGAACTGACCAGCGGTGGTCGGTAAGGTTGAGTGCCATCGCCGGGGTGCGCGGCTCGAA
>Ga0172373_10001902_pt1 | contig 33047 bp, 29 predicted proteins | sample Lak10m_2_FD_114546 | JGI IMG/M metagenome (GOLD analysis project Ga0172373, IMG submission 114546) | Freshwater microbial communities from Kabuno Bay, South-Kivu, Congo - kab_092012_10m | ecosystem: Environmental > Aquatic > Freshwater > Lake | place: Democratic Republic of the Congo...
CTAGGCTTCGCGGATGCCGCTCAGGAAGCGGTCGACCTCGGCCCGCAGGTTGGCCGCCTGCATCTGCACCAGTTCCACCGCCTCCAGCACCTCGCGGGCGGCTTCGTCGGTCTGGTGGATGGCCCGGCTGACATCGTTGATGTTCTCGTAGACCTGATTGGTGCCGCTGGCGGCATGGTCGATGTTGCGGGCGATTTCCTGGGTGGCGGCGCCTTGCTGCTCAATGGCGGCGGCGATGGTGGTGGTGATGCCGTCCATGCTGGAAATGGTGGTGCCGATCCCCTGGATGGCGGTGACCGTCTGGTGGGTTTCCTTCTGGATGGTGGACACCTGGGTGGAAATGTCCTCGGTGGCCTTGACCGTCTGGCGGGCAAGGTTCTTGACCTCGGAGGCCACCACGGCGAAGCCCTTGCCGGCTTCGCCGGCGCGGGCCGCCTCGACGGTGGCGTTCAGGGCCAGCAGGTTGGTCTGCTCGGCGATGCCGGTGATCAGTTCGATGATCTCGCCGATCTTGTCGGCGGCTCCGGCCAGCCCGGTGACGCGGACGTTGACGCCGGCCGCCTCGTGCGAGGCGCTGCTGGCCACCTGATTGGACATGCCGACCTGCTGGGCGATCTCGGAAATCGAGGTCGACAGCTCTTCCGCGGCTTCGGCGACCATGCGGACGTTTTCATTGGCTTCGTTGGCGTACTGGGCCGCCGACTTGGCGTCGTTGGCCGCCGAATCGGCCACGTCGACCAGATGGCGGGTGGTCTTGGTCATCGCCTCGGCCGAGGTGGAAACCGTGTTCAGTGCGGTGGCGACGGCGCTTTCGAAGCCCTTGATCAGGCTTTCCAGGCGCTGCATCCGCGCTTCGCGGGCGGCGGCGGCCTTGCGGGCCTCTTCCTCCATCGCCTGCTTGGCGATGGTGTTTTCCTTGAACACCTGCACGGCGCGGGCGATGTCGCCGACTTCGTCGGGCCGGTCCAGGGATGGCACGTCGATGGATATGTCGCCGCCGGCCAGGCCGCCCATGCGCACCGTCATGTCGTGGATGGGCGAGGTGATGACGCTTTTCAGGATCCAGCGCACGCCCAGCACCGCCAGGATGGCGGCGACGATGCCGCCGATGGTCAGGAAGGTCAGGACCTGACGCAGCTTGGCTTCGGCCTCGGCGGTGGACAGGGACGACGACAGGACGGCGATGACTTCGCCGCTTTCCATGCCCATGCCGCCGTGGCAGGCGAAGCAGACCTCGTCCTTGGCACCCTCGGTGACGCCCAGGACGATGGGATAGGCATAGCGGTAATAGCCGCCGACCATGCGGCCGACCGGCTCCTTCAGGGTGAAGGCCTCGACGTCGATGGCGTCCTGCGGCTTCCTCGCCGGCTTGGACGGATCGGTTTCGGCCATGTGGGCTGCGACCTTGTCGCCCCAGGCGCTCCACACCTTGCCGGGATAATGGACGTTGCGGCTGCCGAACCAGTTGTTGAAGACCTGGATGCCGATATTGTCGCCGTCTTCCGGCCGTTTGGCCATGACGTTGAGAATCAGGGCATGGAGCGAGGTCATCTCGTTGAAGGAAAGCTGCTGGAGCTGCCGCTCCATCTCGCTTTTCTCGAAACGGGCGATGACCAGGACGACGCTTGCCACCAGGGCAATGACGCCGACGCCGACAATGATCATGAAGCGGCTGGACAGCCGCAGATTACGCCAGGCCTGCACGAGCCCCGTCCTTTATGTGATGCGCTGGGTGCCATCCCCCCACGGGCGGCCGTCGCGGTGATACTAAACCTGCGCCGAGATTATTATGAAAGGCCGGTATTGGGAATACCGGCCTTTCGGAAACGCACAAAAAGTTCTGTGGGTTAAGCGCGGACCAGCGCCTCGTAGTCGGCGATCAGCCGCTGCGAGATATCGCCGGGCGTGAAGGCATAGGGGCCGATTTCGCGCACGGGCGTGACTTCCGCCGCCGTTCCGGTCAGGAAGCATTCGGTGGCCTTGGCCATTTCTTCCGGGAAGATGGCCCGTTCGACCACCTTGATGCCGCGCTTCTTCGCCAGTTCGATCACCGTCTGGCGGGTGATGCCGTTCAGGAAGCAGTCGGGGGTCGGGGTATGCAGCTCGCCGTCATAGACGAAGAAGATGTTGGCGCCGGTGGCTTCGGCCACCTGGCCGCGCCAGTCCAGCATCAGGCTGTCCTCGAAGCCCAGCCCTTCGGCCTTGTGCTTGCTGATGGTGCAGATCATGTAAAGACCGGCGGCCTTCGACGAGGTGGGGGCGGTCTCGGGGTGGGGGCGCTTCCATTCGCTGATGTTCAGGCGGATGCCGCGCATGCGGGCCTCGGGCGACCAATAGCTGGGCCAGCTCCACACGGCGATGGCCACATGGATGCGGTTGGCCTGCGCGGCCACGCCCATCATCTCGGAGCCGCGCCACGCCACCGGGCGGACATAGCCGTCGACGATGCCGTTGGCCTTGATGGTCGCGTCGGTGGCCGCGTCGATCTCGGCGGCACTGTAGGGCACCTTCATGCCCAGGATTTCCCCCGACTTGACCAGACGCTCGGAATGTTCGGTCAGCTTGAACACCTTGCCGCCGTATACCCGTTCGCCTTCGAAGACGCACGAGCCGTAATGCAGGCCGTGGGTCAGGACGTGGACCTTGGCGTCGCGCCACGGCAACAGCGTGCCGTCGAACCAAATGAAGCCGTCGCGATCATCGAAGGGAAGGACACCAGCCATCGGAGAATCCATTCGCAAGAGGGGAGGTTGAGACATAAAGTTACCGTTCGCACTTGCATTGAGTAACATTTTGAGGCCATATATGTCAACATGACTGACATAAAGACCGGCATCAATCCCCTCTTCCTTCGCGAGGAGGAGCTGCGGCAGGGCATCGAGCTGCTGTTCTTCGCCTATCGCGATTTCACGGCCGAGCCCGATGCCATCCTGGCCGAGTACGGATTCGGCCGTGCCCATCATCGGGTCATCTATTTCGTCGGCCGCAATCCCGGCATGACCGTGTCCGAATTGCTGGACATCCTGCGCATCACCAAGCAGTCGCTGTCGCGGGTGCTCGGCCAGCTGGTCGATGAAGGCTTCGTCACCCAGCGGCCCGGCGTCCGCGACCGCCGCCAGCGTCTGCTGGCCCTGACCGAAAAAGGCATCGAGATGGAACGCCTGCTGACGGAGCGCCAGCGCGCCCGCATCGCCCGCGCCTATCGCGCCGCCGGGGCCGAAGCGGTCGAGGGATTTCGCAAGGTGATGCTGGGACTGGTCGACGAGGCCGACCATCCGCGCTTCCCCTTGCGTCTTTCCGTCCGGCGCTGACGGCAGGGGGCGGCATGGACGACAAGGCGCACATCCTGGTGGTCGACGACGACACGAGGCTGCGCGGCCTGTTGCGCAAGTATCTGGCCGACAACGGCTATCTGGTCGCCGTGGCCGAGGACGCCGCCGAGGCGCGGGCCAAGCTGGCCGCCCTGGCCTTCGACCTGATCGTGCTGGATGTGATGATGCCCGGCGAGGACGGCATCTCGCTGACCCGCGACGTGCGCCGCACCTGCGGCGTGCCCATCCTGCTGCTGACGGCGATGGGCGAGACGCAGGACCGCATCGCCGGACTGGAAGCCGGGGCCGACGACTACCTGACCAAGCCTTTCGAACCGCGCGAGTTGCTGCTGCGCATCGCCTCGATCCTGCGCCGCGCTCCCAAGCCCGGCCCCGAACCCGCCGTCCGGCCGCTGGCCCTGGGCCTGTTCGTCTGGGATCCGGCCAGGGCCGAGTTGCGGCAAGGCGACGAGCCGGTGCACCTGACCACCGCCGAGCGCGAGCTGATGACCATCCTGGCCGACGCCGCCGGACAGGTGGTGGAGCGCGACGACCTGGCGGCGCGCACCGGCAATGCCGCCAACGCCCGCGCCGTCGACGTCCAGGTCACCCGGCTGCGCAAGAAGCTGGAGGACGATCCGCGCATGCCGCGTTATCTCCAGACGGTGCGCGGCCAGGGCTACATGCTGAGGCCGGACTGACATGCCGCTGACCGGCGCCTGGCTGAAGCGGTTGGCTCCCCAGGGTTTGCTGGGCCGATCCCTGCTGATCATCGTCACGCCGCTGATCGTGGTGCAGCTGGTCAGCACCTACATCTTCTACGCCAGCCATTGGGATACCGTCGCCCGCCGTCTGGCCCTGGGGCTGGCCGGCGACATCGGCGCGGTCATCGAGACCCAGCGGGCCTTTCCCGATCCCGAAAGCCAGCTGCGCGTCATGCGCATCGCCGCCAACAAGATGGATCTGGACATCCGTTTCCAGCCCGGCGGCATCCTGCCCAACGTCCCGCCGCCGCCGGGGGTGGGGATGATGGAGGCCGCCCTGTACGATGCCCTGGGCGAGCGGGTGCAGCGCCCCTTCATGGTCGACGCCACCGGCTTCGAACGCGAGGTGGCGATCCGGGTCCAGCTGTCGGACGGATTGTTGGAAATCTTCGTGCCGCGCAAGCGCCTGTTCTCGTCCACCACCTACATTTTCGTCCTGTGGATGGTCGGGACGTCGATGCTGCTGCTGGGCATCGCCATCGTCTTCATGCGCAATCAGGTCCGCAGCGTGCGCAAGCTGGCCACCGCCGCCGACCGCTTCGGCCGCGGACTGGAGGTGGCCAACTTCAAGCCGGAAGGCGCCATCGAGGTGCGCCAGGCCGCCCTGGCCTTCAACGTGATGCGCGAGCGTCTGAAGCGGCAGATCCAGCAGCGGACCGAAATGCTGGCCGGGGTGTCGCACGACCTGCGCACGCCGCTGACCCGGATGAAATTGCAACTGGCGATGATGGGCGACATCGACGGCCGGGCCGAGCTTGAGGAAGACGTGGCCGAGATGGAGCGCATGGTCGAAGGCTATCTGGCCTTCGCCCGCGGCGAGGGCAGCGAGCCGCCGGCATCGGCCGACCTGGGCGCGCTGGTCGAAGAGGTGGCCGGCCGCTTCCGCCGCGAAGGCCGGGAAATGGACGTCCATGTCGAGGGACGTCTGCAGATGCCGCTGCGGGTCCATGCCCTGTCGCGGGCCTTGGCCAACCTGATCGGCAACGCCTTCCGCTATGGCGGTCACGTCTGGGTACGGGTGGTGCGCCAGGACGACGCCGCCGAGGTGATCGTCGACGATGACGGCCCCGGCATTCCCGCCGACAAGCGCGAGCAGGTGTTCAAGCCGTTCCTGCGGCTGGAAGGGTCGCGCAACATCGCCACCGGCGGCGTCGGGCTGGGCCTGACCATCGCCCGCGACATCGCCCGCGGCCACGGCGGCGACGTGGTGCTGGAGGACAGCCCCCTGGGCGGGCTGCGGGCGCGGCTGCGGCTGCCGTTCTAGCCGGCCAGGAATTCCAGCTGCCAGATCATCTCGTCCTGGGTCAGCGGGAAGCCGCCGTCACGGCTCCGCAGGGTCCGGCCCGGCGGCAGCTTCAGCAGGCGGGCCTGCAATTGCAGGCACAGCGCCATCGACAGGCCGGCTTTCCAGGTGATGGACACCATGCCCTTGGCGCTTTGGGTTTCCACCGTCTTGCGCACCACCAGCGGCGGCAATCCGGCCAGAACCGCCAGCGACGCGCAGACGAAGGCCAGATCGTTGCCGGCCAGGGCGGTATCGACGGTGCTTTCGTCCAACTGGCCTTGCGCATGCAGATGCCGGGCCCGCATCAGGGCGGTCTCTTCGTCGGCGGCGCGGCGGGCCTCGGCCTTGGCCGGACCGGAGACTTCCAGTTCGTCCAGCCGCTTGCGGACCACGGCGGCCACCGCCACCGTGGTTTCCTGGTCCAGATCGTGACGGGCGGCCAGTCCCTGCAGCAGGCCGGCGGCGACGAAACGGGCCAGCCTGAGCGTCGCCCGGGACGACAGGGACGGACGCTGGACCAGGGGAAGGTGCCAGGCTTCGATGTCGGCGGCGCGATCCACCAGCCGGTCCAGCGTCTCTTCGCGGATCTGGGCCGATTCGTTGCCCAGCAGGACGGCGATGGCATCGATGTCGTCGGTGGCGGCGATGGCGTCGGCGACCCGGACATTGACCCCCTCGCGCCGGGAAATCGCCGACAGGGCGCCGGGAATGGGGCTGGACCCGATGATGTCCAGCAGATCCTCGTCGGTCAGGATCGGGGAATATTGCAATACCGGCGCCGCCACGGCGATTTCGGCATCCCGGGCCAGCCGGCCGATCAGCTCGGGCGGGGCGTCGGCGACGTCCTTCAGGGCCTGGGCCAGGATTTCGCGAACCCTGGGGATCTGGTCGCGGGCCAGGGTTTCCAGCGCATCGTAGGTGCAGCGGCGCAGGCGGTCCTGTTCGTGGGCCGACAGGCCGGGGGCCAGACGGGCGATCTTGCCGGCCAGGTCCAGGCGGACCCGCTCGTCGCCGTCGCCGGCCAGCAGCAGGTCGGCCTGGGATGGCGTGCGGGGATTGGCGGCGACCAGACGGCGGACGTCGGGATCGGCATCCTCGGCCAGGAAATACAGGATTTCCGGCCGCATCTCGGGCGAACCGGCCAGCTTGGCCCGCACCGCGGGGTCGGCATCCGCGGCCAGATCGCGGGCTTCTTCATAGGTCACCTTGCGGTCGCCGCCCAGCAGGCGCTTCAGCAGTCCCAACACCATGACCGCCCCTCACGCGCCGTTCGGCGGGGGCGGGGGCGGGGGCGGGGCCAGACGCCAGTGCCCCTTGCCGTCGCGTTTGACCTCGTACATCGCCTTGTCGGCGCGTGCGATCAGCTCGTCCAGTTCTTCCCGGCTGGTCCCGGCATGGACGGCGACGCCCAGCGACATCGCCAGCGGCTTGTCCGGCGATCCCGAGAATCGGGCCAGCGGCACGCTGGCCTCCAGTATGGCCGCGCACCGATGGATCGCGGTCTGCTCCTCGGCGCCTTCCAGCCAGATGGCGAATTCGTCGCCCCCCAGGCGGGCCACCAGATCGGTGGGGCGGGTCGATTGCATCAGCAGGTCGCGCACCGCCAGCAGGGCCTGGTCGCCGGTCTGATGGCCGTGCACGTCGTTGACCGCCTTGAAATTGTCCAGATCGGCGTAGATCAGGGTTGCCGGGCGTTGTTCCCGGGCCAGACGGTGGAAGCGCCGGGCGATTTCCTCGAAGAAGGCGCGGCGGTTGAACAGGCCGGTCAGCGAATCGGTCCGCGACAGCCGCAGGATCCGCTCGTGATTGGCGATCTGCTCGTTGGCCAGGCCGACCTGATTGGCGACGTCGTCGATCAGCAGGCGGTCGTCGTCGCCCCACACCGGGCGGGTCTGGTCGCGCCACAGCAGGACGGCGCCGTTGATCTGGGAATGATAGCGGCTGACCGTGGCCAGCACCGGCCAGCCGTCGATGCTGCCGTCGAAATGGTCGGACTCGACGAAGCTGTCCAGAATGGCCTGCTCGTCGCGGCCGTCGCCGTATTGGGCCGCCAGGGCGAAGTCCGGATCTTCGGGCAGGATGCGGAAAATCTGGCAGCCGGTCGCCCCCAGGGCGCGGGCGGTGGCTTCGGCGGCGGCCCGCAGCATGTCGGCGGGATCGACCTCGTCGCGGATGGTCCGCACGATGTAGGACAGCAGGCGTTCGCGGCTGTTGGCCCGCGACAGGGCGGCGTCGCGCAGGCGTTCCTGGGTGACGTCGCGGCAGATGCCGCGGGCGCCCATCCAGGCGTCGTGTTCGCCCAGGATCGGCGTGGCCGACGCCAGCAGGCAGGCTTCCGCCCCGTCGGCCTGACGGATCCACATCTCGGCATCCTCGACCGGCTCGGCGGTCAGGAACGGCGCCGGCCCGGCCGGATCGGTGGCCGCCGAGAATTCCCGGGGGTGGCGCCCGACCAGCTCGTCGGCGCTGTAGCCCAGGGCGCCCTTGGGGCTGACGAAGACGAAGCTGCCGTCGGCGCCGACTTCCCAGGCGAAATCCGAACTGATTTCGACCAGATCCTTGTAGCGTTGCCGGGATTCCACCAGGGCCGAGCGCAGATTGCGCTCCAGGGTGACGTCGCGTCCCAGGACGATCAGATGGCCGTCATCCGAAACCAGGGCCGACACTTCGAGAATGATGCTGCCGCCGCCGGCCGCCGGCAGGCTTTCCATCATGCCGCAGGGCTGCCCGCTTTCGGCCGCCAGCAGGGCCGGCAGGGCCTTCAGCCGCCGTTCGGCGATGGCGGCGCGCAGCAGGTCGGCGCGGGCATTGGCGAACAGGACCGTCCCGTCGCGGCTCATCACCAGGGCCGGCCCGGGATAGGCGGCCAGGCCGGCGGAGCCCAGAACAACCGGACGGGGTTGGCTGCTATCCTGACTGGCGCTCATGACGTCTTGTCCTGCCCATCGTTTCTCCCCCCAGGAACCTTGAGTAGCATACTAATGCCGATGAAACGATCACGGAAAGGCCAAGCCATTGCTTTTGCCGGTCCGGACGCGCTACCTGTTGGAAATGACCGCGCCGTGCCCCCTCCACCGGGTCGAGACCTGGGTGTTCGATCTCGACAACACCCTGTATCCGGCCACCGCCAGCCTGTTTCCGCAGATCGACGTGCGGATGCGCCGCTTCATCGCCGACCGGCTCCACCTGCCGATGGACGAAGCCTTCGCCCTGCAGAAACGCTATTACCGCGAATTCGGCACCACCTTGCGCGGCCTGATGCTGGTGCACGGGATGGAACCGTCCGACTTCCTGGACTATGTCCATGACATCGACCATTCCGTCCTGGGGCCGGCTCCGGCCCTGGGGGCGGCGCTGGCCGGGATCGAGGGGCGCAAACTGATCTTCACCAACGGGTCCGAGCGTCACGCCGAGAAAGTGCTGGGCCGCCTGGGCATCGCCGACCAGTTCAGCGGCATCTTCGACATCGTCGCCGCCCGCTACGTGCCCAAGCCGCAGCCGGAATGCTACCGGGACATGGTCCGCCGTTTCGCCTTCGACCCGCGCCGCGCGGCGATGGTGGAAGACCTTCACCGCAATCTGAAGCCGGCCGCCGCCATCGGCATGGCCACGGTGTGGCTGCGCCAGGACGATCATCCCGATGCCAAGGTGGTCATGCAAGACGATGACGACCTCAGCCACGTCCATCATGTGGTGGACGACCTGACCGTCTGGCTGCAGAGGTTGGCCCGCCCCGGCCGGCAGGTCTGAATTCCATGCGGGCGCGCGTTGACTTGGGCGCCCGACGCGCTATGTTTCCCCGACGATTTCCCCGTTGCCCGAAGGACACGCCATGAGCTTCGCCGACCTGCAAAACGCCATCGACACCGCCTGGGAGGCACGTGACGGCATCAACGCCCAGACCGCCGGGGCGGTCCGCGACGCGGTCGAGACGGCGCTGGGCATGCTGGATACCGGCCATCTGCGCGTGGCCGAGAAGCTGGACGGCGAATGGCGGGTCAACCAGTGGCTGAAGAAGGCCGTGCTGCTGTCCTTCCGCCTGAACGATTCGGTTCCGGTGCCCGGCGCCCCCAACGGCTCCACATGGTTCGACAAGGTCCCCACCAAGTTCGAAGGCTGGGACGAAGGCACCTTCAAGGCGCACGGCTTCCGCGCCGTTCCCGGCTGCGTGGTGCGCCGCCCGGCCTTCATCGCTCCGGGCGTGGTGCTGATGCCCAGCTTCGTCAATGTCGGCGCCTATGTCGATTCCGGCACGATGATCGATACCTGGGCCACCGTCGGCAGCTGCGCCCAGATCGGCCGCAACGTCCATATCTCGGGCGGGGCCGGCATCGGCGGCGTGCTGGAGCCGCTGCAGGCCGGGCCGGTCATCATCGAGGACAACGTCTTCGTCGGCGCTCGCGCCGAAGTGGCCGAAGGCGTCATCGTCGAGGAAGGCGCCGTGCTCAGCATGGGCGTCTATCTCGGCAAGTCGACCAAGATCGTCGACCGCGCCACCGGCGAGGTGTTCTATGGCCGCGTGCCGGCCTATTCGGTGGTGGTCTCGGGCTCGATGCCCGGCAAGCCCCTGCCCGACGGCACCCCCGGCCCCAGCCTGTACTGTGCCGTCATCGTCAAGCGGGTCGACGAAAAGACCCGCTCGAAGGTCTCCATCAACGAGCTGTTGCGGGATTGATCGCCCTTACCGATCCCATCGGTCTGGCGGCCGAGCTGATCCGCCGTCCCAGCGTCACCCCCCAGGATGCCGGGGCGGTGGCGCTGCTGGCCGGCTGGCTTGACCGGCTGGGCTTCCGCTGCCACGTCATCGAGTCCGCCACCGGCGGCCCGGCGATCAGCAACCTGTACGCCCGACGGGGGGAAGGCGGACCGAATTTCTGTTTCGCCGGCCACACCGACGTGGTGCCGCCGGGTCCGGGCTGGACCGCCGATCCCTTCGGCGGCGAGGTGCTGAACGGACGGCTTTACGGCCGCGGCGCCACCGACATGAAGGGGGCCATCGCCGCCTTCGTCGCCGCCGTCGCCCGGCGGGGCGAGGCCCCCGGTTCGCTCAGCCTGCTGATCACCGGCGACGAGGAAGGGCCGGCGGTGGACGGCACCGTCAAGGTGCTGGACTGGCTGGCCGCCCGCGGCGAGGGGCTGGACGCCTGCATCGTCGGCGAACCGACCAACCCCGCCCGCCTGGGCGAGATGCTGAAGATCGGCCGGCGCGGATCGCTGAACGCACGCATCACCGTATTCGGCACCCAGGGCCATGCCGCCTATCCGCATCTGGCCGACAACCCCATTCCGCGATTGCTGGAAATGCTGCGCCGGCTGACCGCCGAGCCGCTGGACCACGGCTCGCCGCATTTCCAGCCGTCGACCCTGGCCCTGACCACGGTGGATGTCGGCAATCCGGCGACCAACGTCATTCCCGGCGAGGCCCGCGCCGGCCTGAACATCCGCTTCAACGACCTGCATTCCGGCGCATCGCTGGAAGACTGGATCCGCCGCACCCTGGCCGGTGTCGGCGGCGAGCACGAATGCCGGGTGGAAGTATCGGGTGAAAGCTTCATCACCGAACCCGGCCCGCTGTCGGCGGCGGTGGCCGACGCGATCCAGGCGGTGACCGGACTGCGCCCGGAATTCTCGACATCGGGCGGAACGTCGGATGCCCGCTTCATAAAGAACCACTGCCCGGTCCTGGAATTCGGCCTGACCAACCAGACCATGCACAAGGTGGACGAGCATGTCTCCCTGGCCGATCTGGAACAGTTGACGGTGATCTATCAGGCCGTGCTCGACCGTTTCTTCGGGGCGCGATGATCAGCCGTGCCGAGGTGGCCGCCGGCGTGACCGGCGCCTGGCTGCTGGCCCGGCGCAATCCGCTGGGCCTGATCTGCTTCGACGCCAGCCCGGACGGGGCCTGGAAGTCGTTCTGGGCCGCCGCCCTGGTGGCTCCGGCCTTTCTGCTGCTGGACATCCTGGCCGGCAATTTCGACGATCCCGGCCCGCGTCTGCTGGCGGTCAAGGCGATTTCCTACGTCATCGACTGGACCGCGTTTCCCCTGGTCATGGTCCATATCGCCGACAGCCTGGACCGCCGGCCGTTATGGACCCGCTATGTCGTCGCCTACAACTGGTCGGCGGTGGTGCAGGTCGCCGTCCTGTTCCCGGCGGCGGTCCTGGCCCTGCTGGTGCCCAGCGCCCCCACCGCCCTGCTGGCCCAGGCACTGACCATCGTCATGCTGGTCTACCGCGCCTATGTCGCCCATGTGGCGCTGCGGGTGGCGCTGCCGACCGCCGCGGGCATCGTGCTGCTGGACGTGCTGCTGGCCGGATTGCTGAAAACCGTTTCCGACCGGCTGGCCGGCTGAGCCCATGTGGCGCCCGCTGACCGCCGCCGATCTGCCGGCCCTGGCGGACGTCGCCGATATCGTCCACCCCGCCCACCCCGAACGGCCCGAGGTCTTTGCCGACCGGCTGGCGCTGTTTCCCGCCGGCTGTCTGTGGGCCGAGGCGGACGACGGGTCCCCCCTGGGCTATTGCCTGTCGCATCCCGGCCGCCTGGGGCAGGTGCCGCCGCTGGATACGGTGCTGGGCCGTCTGCCGCCGGACCCCGACTGCCTGTACCTGCATGATCTGGCCCTGCTGCCGGCGGCCCGCGGCCGTGGGCTGGGGGCGGCGGCGACCGGGATGCTGGCCGGCGTGGCGGGCCGGGCCGGGCTGGGCTTTCTGGCGCTGACGGCGATCGGGAGCTCGCCGGCCTTCTGGGGGCGTCAGGGGTTCATCGCGCAAGCGGACGGCCCCGCCGATTACGGTGCGGCGGTCTACATGGTGCGGGAGCTTGGCGCGGCGCGCCTCAGAATTAAGGCGCGACGCTCTCAATCGGCATCACGCAGGCCGTCGTGCCCAGGGTGATCGCATTTGGCGTTATTTCATGTCCGCTTCAATCGCCGGCGGGGGGCATCCGCCCCCTTAGGCTTCCTCGCTTTCCCTCCGGGGCTCTGCCTCTCAGGCCGCTGTGGCGCCCGCAAGGGGCACAGCCCCCGCCACGCTCGTCCAAAGGCGATCCCCTGGCGTCGTGCCTCACAAGGCTCGCCGGCCTTAAGGGCTGACGATCAGCGATACCGCCCCGCGGACGCGGTCGACGGCATCACGCATCTCGGCCTGGAAGCGGGCGCTGACTTCCTTGGCGGTCTGCGCCTGCTGCTGGGACATGGTGCGGAACATCTGCTCGGCCGAGGCCTGGGTGCCGGCCAGCCCGGCCTCGACGGCGTCGACGGCCTGCCCGGCTTCACGGACCTGAACCGAAGCGCCGGCCAGGGATTGCGGGTCCAGGGCCGACAGCAGATGGCCCAGGCCGCTGACGGCATTGCGCAACTGGGCGCCGGTCTGCGACACCGGCAGGGCGGCGCCCTGCTCGACGGCATTGTCGTTGAGGGTGCGCACGGCGGCGATCATCGTCTGCAATTGTTGCGCGATATCGGCCGGAGAGGCGCTTTGGCGCTGGCGTTCCTGCTCCTGCTGCGGGGACGAGGCTTCGGTCTGGCGCAGGGATTCCGGCAGCTCGCGATCAGACGCCGCCACCGCCGCCGTAGACTCGGATGCGGGAGACAATGAACTCAGGAACGAGGCGATTCTGCCGATTCCCATGAGCAAACCCCTACTGCGCGCCCTTTGGGCGCCGGAACCATTCCCCCTTAGAGCATTCAGCTTAACGCAAATGCCAGCCGAATTTCAAGGCCGGCGGAACCGGGACGGGCTCCGCCGGCCCTCTTATTCCGCCGCCACCGCCCGGACCGGCTGCTCCAGGCGGGTCAGCATCTCTTTCGGGACCACCTGGACGAAGCGGGCGCGTTCCCGCTCCCAGTCGGCCAGCAGTCCCTCGGCCCATTTCGACTGGGTTTCCTGGGCGTGTTCGCGGACCAGTTCTTCCAGAAGATCCTGCCAATAGGCGGTTTCGACCTTCTGCCAGATCACGCTTTCCGGGTTGACCTGCCGGCGGAAGGTGTCGTCGGCATCGTAGACGAAGGCCATGCCGCCGGTCATGCCGGCGGCGAAATTGGCGCCGACCGGACCCAGGATGACGGCGGTGCCGCCGGTCATGTATTCGCAGCCGTTCGATCCGCAGCCTTCGATGACCGCGACGGCGCCGGAATTCCTGACGGCGAACCGTTCCCCGGCCTGGCCGGCGGCGAACAGCCTGCCGGCGGTGGCGCCGTACAGACAGGTGTTGCCGATGATGGTGTTGAGGTTGGACGCCAGGGTCGACGACACCGACGGCCGCACCACGATGGTGCCGCCCGACAGGCCCTTGCCGACATAGTCGTTGGAATCGCCGAACACTTCCAGCTTCAGCCCCTGCACGGCGAAGGCCCCCAGCGACTGCCCGCACGAGCCGCGCAGGCGCACGGTGATATGGCCGGGATTGAGGCCGGTCATGCCGTACTTGCGGGTGATCTTGTGGCTGAGCTTGGTGCCGATGGCCCGCTGGACGTTGCGGACGTTGTAGGCCAGCTGCATCTTCTCGCCGTCTTCCAGGGCCGGGCCGGCATCCTGGATCATCTGGGCATCCAGGGTTTCCGGCACCTCGTTGCGTCCCTCCAGGGTGCAGTGGCGGGCGAAGCCGCCGGCATCTGCCTGGGCCAGCAGCGGGTTGAGGTCCAGGTCGTCCAGATGGGCGGCGCCACGGCTGACCTGCTTCAGCAGGTCGGTGCGGCCGACGATCTCGTCCAGGCTGCGCACCCCCAGCGAGGCCAGGATCTCGCGCACTTCCTCGGCGATGAAGGTGAACAGGTTGACCACCTTCTCCGGGCTGCCGGTGAACTTCCGGCGCAGGTCCGGGTCCTGGGTGCAGACCCCGACCGGACAGGTGTTGGAATGGCACTGGCGCACCATGATGCAGCCCAGGGCGATCAGGCTGGTGGTGCCGATGCCGAATTCCTCGGCGCCCAGCATGGCGGCGATGACGATGTCGCGCCCGGTCTTCAGGCCGCCGTCGGTCCTGAGCTTGACCCGGTGGCGCAGGCGGTTCAGGGTCAGCACCTGATGGGCTTCCGACAGGCCCAGTTCCCACGGCAGGCCGGCGAACTTGATCGATGTCTGCGGGCTGGCCCCGGTGCCGCCGACATTGCCGGAAATCAGGATGGTGTCGGCCTTGGCCTTGGCGACGCCCGCGGCGATGGTGCCGATGCCCGACCGCGACACCAGCTTGACCGTCACCCGGGCTTCGGGGTTGATCTGCTTCAGGTCGTAGATCAGCTGCGCCAGGTCTTCGATGGAATAGATGTCGTGGTGCGGCGGCGGGCTGATCAGCATGACGCCGGGGGTGGCGTGGCGCAGCCTGGCGATTTCCACCGTCACCTTGAAGCCGGGCAACTGGCCGCCCTCGCCGGGCTTGGCGCCCTGCGCGACCTTGATCTCGATCTCGCGGCACATGTTCAGATATTCGGCGGTGACGCCGAAGCGGCCCGAGGCGATCTGCTTGATGGCCGAATTGGCGTTGTCGCCGTTGGGGCGCGGGCGGTAGCGGTCGCGGTCCTCGCCGCCCTCGCCGGACACGCTTTTGGCGCCGATGCGGTTCATGGCGATGTTCAATGTGCCGTGCGCCTCGGCGGACAGCGCCCCCAGGCTCATGCCCGGGGTCAGGAACCGCTTGCGGATCTCGGTGATGGATTCGACCTCGTCCACCGGGATGGCCGCCGCCGCCGGCTGGAAATCCAGCAGGTCGCGGATGGTGATGGGGGCCAGCCGCCGGATGCCGTCGGAATATTTCTTGTAGGTGGTGTAGGAATCGGTGGACACCGCCGTCTGCAGCAGGTGGATCAGCGTTCCGTCGAAGGCGTGCGCCTCCTGTCCCCGCCGCACCCGGTAGAAGCCGCCCACCGGCAGGACTGCGGTGGCGGCGACGAAGCCCCTGGCATGCTGGGCGATGGTCTTCTTGGCGATGCCCGACAGGCCGATGCCCGAGATGCGGCTGGTCATGCCGGGGAAGAATTCCGCCACCGCCGACCGGGACAGGCCGATCGCTTCGAAATTGCAGCCGCCGCGATAGGACGAAATGACCGAAATGCCCATCTTGGACATGATCTTCAGCAGGCCCTGGTCGATGGCCTTCTTGTAGTTGCGCACGCACTCTTCCAGGGTCAGGCCCGGAAACAGGCCGCGCCGCCAGCGGTCGGCGATGGCTTCCTGCGCCAGATAGGCGTTGACGGTGGTGGCGCCGACGCCGACCAGGACGGCGAAGTAATGCACGTCCAGCGCCTCGCCGGACCGGACGTTCAGCGAGGTCCAGGTGCGCAGGCGCTCGCGCACCAGATGCGAATGGACGCCGCCGGCGGCCAGGATCATCGGCACCGCCGACCGGCAGGAATCCATATTCTTGTCCGACAGGATCAGGTGGGTGCAGCCGGCGCGGACCGCTTCCTCCGCCTCGCGGCGGATGCGGGTCAGGGCATCCTTCAGGGCGTGCTCGCCGGCACCCGGGTCGAAGGTGCAGTCGATTTCGGCGGCGGCGGCGCCCATGTGGCGGCGCATGGCGTCGAACTCGGCGGTGGACAGGACCGGGCTGTCCAGCGCCAGCACGTCGCACTGGCTTTCATGCTCGTCCAGGATGTTGCCCAGGTTGCCCAGGCGGGTGCGCAGGCTCATCACGCGGGATTCGCGCAAGGAATCGATGGGCGGATTGGTGACCTGGCTGAAATTCTGCCGGAAGAAGTGGTGCAGGCCGCGATACTGGTCGGACAGCACCGCCAGGGGGGTGTCGTCGCCCATCGATCCCACCGCTTCCTTGGCCTCTTCGACCATCGGCTGCAGGATCAGCTCCATGTCTTCCATCGTCAGGCCATAGGCCAGCTGGCGGCGCTTCAACTCGTCGGCGGACAGCTCCACCGGCTCGGGGGCGCCGGTCTTGACCAGGCTGTCCAGTTCGGTGATCAGGCGGGTCCAGTCGGCATAGGGGCGCCTGGCGGCCAGCATGTCCTTCAGGGCGGCGTCGCGGTACAGCCTGCCCTGTTCCAGGTCGACGGCGATGGTCTGGCCGGGGCCGACCCGGCCCTTTTCGACGATGTCGGATTCGGGCACCCGGACCATGCCGGTTTCCGATCCGACGATCAGCAGGCCGTCGCGGGTGACGGTCACCCGCATCGGGCGCAGGCCGTTGCGGTCCATGCCGGCGATGACCCAGCGCCCGTCGGTGGCGCAGATGGCCGCCGGCCCGTCCCACGGCTCGATGACCGCGTTGCAATAGCCGAAGAAGGCGCGGTGCGCCTCGGGCATCAGGGCGTTCGAGCTCAGGGATTCCGGCACCAGCATCTGCTTGACCATCGGCGCGCTGCGCCCGGCGCGGACCATGATCTCGAAGACGTTGTCCAGCGCCGCGGAATCCGAGCCGCCGGCCTGGATGACCGGCTTGATGTCCTCCATATGGTCGCCGAAGGATTCGTGGCCCATGCGGGGCTCGTGCGCCTTCATCCAGTTCAGGTTGCCCGACAGGGTGTTGATCTCGCCGTTGTGGGCCAGCATGCGGAAGGGCTGGGCCAGCCGCCAGGTCGGGAAGGTGTTGGTCGAATAACGCTGGTGGTAGATGGCGAAGCGCGAGACGAAGCGGTCGTCCAGCAGGTCGGGATAGAACGAGGTCAGCTGTTCGGCCAGGAACATCCCCTTGTAGATGATCGACCGGCACGACAGCGAGCAGATGTAGAAATCGGTGATGTGTTCGGCCAGCACCCGCTTTTCGATGCGCCGGCGCAGGATGTAAAGGTCGGTCTCGAACCGTTCTTCCGGGGTGCCCCGGGTGTTGGCCACCATGATCTGCTCGATCTCGGGACGGGTGGCGTTGGCCTTCTCGCCGATGATCGACACGTCGACCGGCACCTGGCGCCAGCCGTAGATGGCATGGCCGAAGGACAGGATCTCGGCCTCGACGATGCAGCGGCAGCGTTCCTGGGCGCCCAGGTCGGCCTTGGGCAGAAAGATCATGCCGACGGCCAGGTTGCCGGGCACCGGCTCGTGGCCGGAATGGCGGATGTGGTCGCGGAAGAAATCCTGCGGCAGCTCGACATGGATGCCGGCGCCGTCGCCGGTCTTGCCGTCGGCGTCGACGGCGCCGCGGTGGAACAGCACCTTCAGTGCCTCGATGCCGGCGACCACCACGTCGCGGCGGGGGCGGCCGTCCAGGGCGGCCACCATGCCGACGCCGCAGGCGTCGTGCGGCGCGGTGTCGATGCCGGCGGCTTCCAGCGTGGCGGCGTTCTTCAGGTACTGGGCTACGAATTGCTCGCTCATGGCTGGCTCCCGGTAATCAGGTACGCGTCGCAATCAGGTACGCGCCGCAATCAGGTACGCGTCAGGGGTCTGGATCGAGGCTCACTCGGCCGCTTTGCTTCGGGCCTTGGCCTTCAGGTAGGTTCCGATGCTGTCCGCCGCGTCGCGGCCGTCCTTGACGGCCCAGACCACCAGACTGGCGCCGCGGACGATGTCGCCGGCGGCGAACACGCCGTCCAGGCTGGTCATCAGGCGGTCGTCGACGGTCAGGGTGCCCCAGCGGCTGGCCGCCAGGTGCGGCTCGCCGAACAGGGCGGGGACGTCCTCGGGCTCGAAGCCCAGCGCGGTGATGACCATGTCGGCCGGCACGGTGAAGCCGGACCCTTCGATCACCGCCGGGCTGCGCCGGCCCGAGGCGTCGGGCATGCCCAGATGCATGCGGTGGGCGCGCAGGCCGGTGGCCCGGGTTTCGCCGACCACCGTCTCCGGTGCGGCCATCCACACGAATTCGACCCCTTCCTCCTCGGCGTGGGCGACTTCCCGCTGGCTGCCGGGCATGTTGGCGCGGTCGCGGCGATACAGGCACTTGACCGACCGGGCGCCCTGGCGGACGGCGGTGCGCACGCAATCCATCGCGGTGTCGCCGCCGCCGATGACCACCACGTCCTTGCCCCTGGCGTTCAGGGTGCCGTCGGCGAAGGCGGCGACCGTGTCGCCCAGATCGACGCGGTTGGCGGCGATCAGGTAATCCAGTGCGGCATGGACCCCGCTCAGGGTGTGGCCGGGGCAGTCCAGCCCCCTGGCCCGATAGACGCCGGTGGCGATCAGGATGGCGTCGTGGCGCTGGCGCAGTTCGGCGAAGGACAGGTCGCGGCCGATCTCGGTGCCGGTGACCAGGGTGATGCCGGCCTGGGCCAGCAGGCGGGTGCGGCGCTCGACGACGCTCTTTTCCAGCTTGAAGCCGGGGATGCCGTAGATCAGCAGGCCGCCCATGCGGTCGTGGCGGTCGTAGACGGTGACCTGATATCCCTGGCGGCGCAGGGCTTCCGCCGCCGCCAGCCCGCCGGGACCGCCGCCGACGATGCCGACCGACTGGGCGATCTCGCGGGTCGGCTCGGCCGGTTCGACCCAGCCCTGGGTGAAGGCGAATTCGGTGATGTGCTTTTCGATGGCGCCGATGGTGACGCCGCCGTGGCGGGATTGCTCCAGCACGCAATGGCCTTCGCACAGGCGGTCCTGCGGGCAGATGCGGCCGCAGATTTCCGGGAAGGTGTTGGTCGAGGCGGCCATCTGGTAGGCCTCCTCCAGGCGGCCGGTGGCCGACAGCATCAGCCAGTCGGGGATGTTGTTTCCCAGCGGGCAGCGGATCTGGCAGAAGGGGATGCCGCATTGTTCGCAGCGAGACGCCTGATCGATGGCGCTATCGGCTTCAAAGGGGCGGCTGATCTCGCGGAAATCGCCGCGCCGCTCGGCGGCGGGGCGCTTGGCTGGCTGGCAGGGATCCAGCCGGGTGAATTGCAGCATCTTGCGCGACATGGCGACGGCCCTTGCAGAACTATGGCTGACCATTTGTTTACGACAGAAATGCTGTCCGATTCCACAGGTTTCCGCATTTATGACAGTTTTATTGCCATAAATTGGCAAATCTCGGACCCGCAAGGATGGAAAGCCGTTTGCTACGGGTCATATTGGTTCCGATACGGGACTATATCTGAGATTTCCTCATGTGCGTTTCGAATGGTATATACGGTTGATCCATGCATTGAGGTGTCTCGTGTTGTTCCTCGACGTGCTGCTGGTGGCCCTGATCCACGCTGTCGCCGAAGTGCTGCCGCTTGGCGGGCCGGGGTCGATCGCGCTGTTCACGCGCATGGCGCCCGGTTCGGTCGAGGCCTCCATGCTGGCCGTCGCGGTGCAGATGGGGATTCTGGCCGCCCTGACCTGCTATTTCTGGCGCGACGTTCTGGGCATGATCGTCGGTGTCGGCCGGCTCCCCAAGGGGCGGCTGGACCCCGGCGGCCGCCTGGCGCTGCAGCTGGCGCTGGGCAGCCTTCCCGCCCTGGCCCTGGTGGTGTTCGCGCCGGCCTGGGTGAATGGCGGCATGGGGATGGCCGTGCCGGTCGTGGCCGGTCTGGTCGCATTGTTCGGCCTGCTGCTGCTGCTGGCCGACCATCTGGGGGTCACCGTTCACCGCATCGAACATCTGGGCTGGAGGCAGCTGGCCGTGGTCGGCCTGCTGCAGGCTTTCGCCTTGCTGCCGGGCATCGGCCGGGTCGGGCTTGGCGTTACGGCCGCCCGGCTGCTGGGCTACGAGCGGCGTGATGCCGCCCGGCTGGCCTTGCTGCTGCTGCTGCCGCTGCTGGCGGCGCAGGTCGTCATGACTTTGCGTCTGCTGTCGGGGGCGGTCGACCTGCATTTTTCTCCGGACATGCTGCTGGTGACGGGCGGAGTCTTCGTCGTCGCCTGGGGGCTGGTCGCCGGAATGATGGGATGGTTGCGGCGGCACGGCTTCGGGCCGTTCGGCTGGGCACGGGTCGCCGTGGGCGCGGGATGTGCGGTGTGGATCTTCATCTTTGGTTAAGGGTTTGCCCGCAACCCGATGAGTCTAATCAATTTTCGTGACTTTTTGCCGTGCCGATCCTTAAATGTCCCCCTGACCGATCGTTCAGGGGGGGTGGATTCGTGCCGTTGCGTCGCCTTGCCGTTCTGGTCGTGCTGACCGTCCTGTCCGCCTGCGCCCGCACGCCGCCATCGGCGGTGGTCTTCGGGCCGCCGCCGGCTCCGGCCGTGCTCGACCCGGACAGCGCCTGCCTGCAGGAACTGTCCATGATGCGGGTGGCCTATCAGCCGATCCAGGCCTTCGGCGATCCCGACCAGGGCTGCGGCATCGTCAATCCGGTCAGCGTCAGCGCCTCGGGGGCGGCGCTGAACCGTCCGGGAATCATGACCTGCAACCTGGCCCGCACGGTGGCCCGGTTCGAGGGCGAGGTGGTGCAGCCGGCGGCCCGCGCCCGCTTCGGGCAGGCGGTGAAGAAGATCCACCATGCCGGAACCTATGATTGCCGCATGCGCCGCAACGGCACCACGCTGGCCGCCGCCGGTTCCAGCGCCAGCCGGGGCGGGCGGCTGTCCGAGCACGCCAAGGGGCAGGCCATCGACATCGTCGCCTTCGAGCTGGAGGACGGAACCCAGGTTTCCGTCAAGAAGGACTGGCGCGGGGCCGGAGTGCGGTCGGCGTTTCTGCAGGACGTGGCGCGGGCGTCCTGCACCTCGTTCAACGTCGTCCTGACCCCCAATCACGACCGCCTGCACCAGGACCACCTGCACCTGGATATCGGACCCCATACTTTGTGCGGATATTGATGGTGCGTGCCGCCTTGTGCTATCGCCGTCAGGTGTTATGATTCGCAGCTGTCCGCAACAATAACAAGCCGAAGAACGCGGGCCGGCCAGAACCCTTTTCAGGGGCGGAGGAAAATTTGAGATCGTACTGCGCGCCGGCCTGTGGCCGGGCGGGGGGGTGGCGTTCATGCTGATCGCCAGCGCCCTGCTGTCGTTGCCGTTGCTGTCGCTGTTCGTCATCGCCTTCGGACGATGGGGGCGGGCGCATTCCGTCGCCTATGCCGGCTGCTTCGTCGCCGCGGTTTCGCTGTTTTCCGGCGGGCTGGAACATCTGGGCGGGGTGTGGGGGGCGCCTTCCCTGGTCCTGCCCATCGGATTGCCGTGGCTGAAGGCGCATTTCCGCATCGACAATTTGTCGGCCCTGTTCCTGCTGGTGGTCAATTTCTCGGCGGCCGTCGCCTCGGCCTTCGCCATCGGCTATTCGGCCCATCTGCCCGAACGGCGCCGGGTGACGCCGTTCTATCCGCTGTTCCTGTTCGGCATGAACACCGTGCTGGTCGCCGACGACGCCTTCGTCTTCCTGGTGGCCTGGGAGTTCATGTCGCTGGCTTCGTGGCTGATGGTGCTGGCCGATCACCAGAAGGCGGAAAACCGCCGGGCCGCCGGCATCTATCTGATCATGGCGGTGTTCGGCACCTTCTGTCTGCTGCCGGCCCTGGGCCTGATGGCGGGTCCCGGCGGCGATTATACCTTTGCCGCCATGCGGCTGCGCGACATGGGCGGCGTGGTCGGGTTCCTGGTGGTGCTGCTGACGGTGCTGGGGACCGGCTCCAAGGCCGGGCTGATGCCGCTGCACGTCTGGCTGCCGCTGGCCCATCCCGCCGCGCCCAGCCATGTCTCGGCGCTGATGAGCGGGGTGATGACCAAGGTCGCCCTGTACGGGCTGATCCGCGTCCTGTTCGACCTGCACGGCGAAGTCGGCTGGCAATGGGGGGCGGCGCTGATGGTGGTGGGCGGCGTTACCGCGGTGATGGGCGTGCTGTACGCGGTCATGCAGGACGACCTGAAGACCCTGCTGGCCTATTCCACCGTCGAGAATGTCGGCGTGGTGGTCATCGGACTGGGCCTGGCCCTGGCCTTCAAGGCCGACGGCGAGAACCTGCTGGCGGCGCTGGCGCTGGTGGCCGGGCTTTACCACATCGTCAACCATTCGGTATTCAAGACCCTGCTGTTCCTGGGGGCCGGCGCGGTGATCTCGGCGACCGGGCGGCGGTCCATTTCCGCCCTGGGCGGGCTGCTCAACCGCATGCCGTGGACCGGCGCCGCCTTTCTGGTGGCGGCGGCCTCGGCCTCGGCACTGCCGCCGCTCAACGGTTTCGTGTCGGAATGGCTGATCCTGCAGACCCTGTTCAAGGGGCCGGGCCTGCCCCACTGGGCGATGAAGTTCGGCGTGCCGGTGGTCGGCGCCCTGCTGGCCCTGGCGGCCGCCCTGGCCGCCACCTGTTTCGTCCGCGCCTATGGCGTCGCCTTTCTGGGCCGGCCGCGCAGCGACGCCGCCCGCGAGGCCGGCGACGTCAGCTTCGGCATGCGCATGTCCCTGGTGGTGCTGGCCGTCGCCTGCGTGGTGCTGGGAGTGATTCCGGTCACCGTCACCGACGCCCTGTCCCATGTGGTCCAACCGCTGACCGGGGTGTCGTTCGCGGTGTCGGCCGATCTGGGCTGGCCGTGGCTGTCTCCGGTTTCGTCGCATCGCGGATCTTATTCCGGCACTCTGCTGGTGATGGTCGGGCTGGCGCTGTTCGGGGTGGTGGTGGTGCTGGTGCACCGTTTCGGCACCGAGGCGCTGCGGCGCTCCGACGCCTGGGATTGCGGCCACCGCGAGGACATCCCCCAGACCCAATATACCGGGCCGTCCTTCTCGCAGCCGCTGCGGCGGGTGTTCGGCGGCACCGTCTTCCGGGCGCGCGAAAGCGTGCAGATGCCGCCCCCGGGCGACGATTCCCCCGCCCGCCACAGCGTTTCGATGATCGATCCGGTGTGGGACGGCCTGTACGCCCGCCTGGGGCTGGCGGTGGAATGGGTGGCCGATCAGGTCAACCGCCTGCAGTTCCTGACGGTGCGCGGCTATCTGCTGATGATGTTCTGCACCCTGGTCTTCATGCTTCTGGTGGTCGCGATGAGGCAGCAATCATGACGGCGGTCCTGTGGCAGATGGTCCAGGTCGTCCTGGTGGTGGCGCTGGCGCCGCTGGTCACCGGCTGGGTGCGCTGGGTCAAGGCGCGGCTGAACGGGCGGCGCGGGGCGTCGCCCTGGCAGCCCTATCGCGATTTCTACCGCCTTTTGCAGAAAGAGGCGGTGGTCGCGCACTCGGCGTCGTGGGTGTTCCGGGCCGCCCCCTACATCACCTTCGCCTCGGTGTGGCTGGCGGCCTGCATCATTCCGACCTTCACCACCAACATCTTTCTGGCGCCGGCCGCCGACCTGATCGCCCTGGTCGCCCTTCTGGCCATCGGCCGGTTCTGGACGGCGCTGGCCGGCATGGATGTCGGCACCGCCTTCGGCGGCCTGGGCGCCAGCCGCGAGATGATGATCGCCTCGCTGGCGGAACCGGCCATGCTGATGGTGTCGTTCTCGCTGTCGCTGGTGTCGGGGACCACGCAGCCGGCGCAGATCGTCGCCTTCGTGCTGACCGGCGAAATCGGTATCGAGGTCAGCCTGGGTCTGGCCCTGGCCGCCCTGTTCATGGTGGCCATCGCCGAAAACGGCCGCATTCCCATCGACAATCCCGCCACCCATCTGGAACTGACGATGGTGCACGAGGCGATGGTGCTGGAATATTCCGGCCGCCATCTGGCGATGGTCGAAGCGGCGCAGATGGTTCGGCTGACCCTGTTCATGGCGTTGATCGCCTGCCTGTTCGCTCCGTGGGGCATGGCCATGCCCGGGGCCGGGCCGGTGGGGGTGACGGTGGGCATGCTGGCCTTCCTGGCCAAGATGTTCATCCTGGCCACCGCCCTGGCATGGTTCGAGACCGCCATCGCCAAGATGCGGGTGTTCCGCTATGCCGACTTCCTGGGCGGCGCGCTGCTGCTGGGGCTGCTGGCCACCATCTTCCTGTACGTGTCCGAGGCGGTGTGATGGCTCAGCAGTTCTCTTACGATCTTGCCCACCTGATCGGCGCCACCGTGCTGATGGCCGGGATGGGGCTGCTGTATCAGCGCCGCCTGTTCGCCGTGCTCAACACCTTCGCCTTTCAGGCGGTGGCCCTGGCGGCGGCGGCGGCCTGGCAGGCCCATGTGCAGCATGCGCCGCACCTGTACGCCACCGCCGCCATCGCCCTGATCTTCAAGGCCATCGCCGTGCCGTTGGCCCTGCATTGGCTGGTCGAGCGCCTGGGCATTCACCGCACCGTGGAAACGGCCCTGTCCATCGGCTGGACGATGATCGTCGGCGTCGCCCTGGTGGCGCTGTCGATCATGCTGGTTCTGCCGGTGACGGCCAAGGCGGCGGCGCTGACTCGCGAATCGCTGTCCATCGCCATGAGCGTGGTGCTGCTGGGCATGCTGATGATGATCACCCGGCGCAACGCCGTCACCCAGGTGGTGGGGTTCATGGCGCTGGAGAACGGCCTGATCCTGGCGGCGGTTTCGGCCAAGGGCATGCCCCTGGTGGTCGAGATTTCCATCGCCTTTTCGGTTCTGGTGGCGATGACGGTGTTCGGAATCTTCTTCTTCCGCATCCGCGAGCGGTTCGACACGCTGGATCTCAATTACCTGGAAACCTACCGGGGAGACCGGCAATGACCGTGTGGGCGGCCCTGGAGGCCGGAGCGGCCAACCCCTTGATGTGGATTCTGGCCATTCCCCTGGGATCGGCCGGGTTTCTGGCCGTGCTGCCCCATTGGCGGCTGGCGGCGTGGCTGAACGTCGCGGCGGCGGGGACCACGTTCCTGGCTTCGCTGGTGCTGTTCCGGCACCGGCCCGAGCCGACGCACCTGCTGTTCATCGACGATTTCAATATCTATCTGGTGGCCCTGACCGCTTTCGTCGGCTTCACCACGTCGATCTTCTCGGCCGCCTATATCGGCCGCGAGACACAGGCGGACCGCCTGTCGGACGTGCATCTGCGGTTCTACCACGCGATGTACCAGGCCTTCCTGTTCACCATGCTGCTGGCCCTGGTGGCCAACAATACCGGGGTGATGTGGGTGGCGGTCGAGGCGGCGACGCTGACCACCGTGCTGATGGTCAGCCTGTACCGCACGCGCGAGGCCATCGAGGCGGCGTGGAAATATTTCATCCTGTGCTCGGTGGGAATCGGGCTGGCCCTGTTCGGCACCACCCTGGTCTATCTGGCAGCCCAGCCGGTGATGGGGGACGGCGCCGACGCGATGGCATGGACGCTGCTGATCGGCAAGGCCCATGCCTTCCATCCCGACCTGCTGAATCTGGCCTTCGTCTTCCTGCTGGTCGGCTACGGCACCAAGGTCGGGCTGGCGCCGCTGCATGCCTGGCTGCCCGACGCCCATGCCGAGGGGCCGACGCCGATCTCGGCGGTGCTGTCGGGGCTGCTGCTGAATGTGGCCCTGTATGCCCTGCTGCGCTTCAAGATGCTGCTCGCCGCCAACGGCAAGACCCTGGAGCCCGGTCCCCTGATGATCATGATGGGGCTGTCCAGCCTGTTCCTGTCGGCGTTCATGCTGTATCGCCGCGGCGACATCAAGCGGCTGTTCGCCTATTCGTCGATCGAGCACATGGGGGTCATCACCTTCGCCTTCGGCCTGGGCGGCCCGGTGGCCAACTTCGCCGGGCTGATGCACATGACCATGCATTCGCTGACCAAGTCGGGAATCTTCTTCGCCGTCGGCATCATCACCCAGAATGCCGGCACCAAGCGTCTGGCCGACATCCGGGGCCTGACCGCCAGCCATCCGGTGCTGGGCTGGGGTTTCGTCATCGCCGTGCTGGCCATTGCCGGGCTGCCGCCGATGGGGGTGTTCATGAGCGAGTTCCTGGTGGTGACATCGGCGTTCGCCCGTCAGCCGCTGCTGGCTTTGCCCCTGGCGGTGGGGCTGCTGCTGGCCTTCGGCGCGCTGGCGATCCGGCTGCAGGGCATGGCCTTCGGCGCGCCGCCGCCGGCGCGGCGCGTCCACAGTCAGGCCCGGGTCGGACTGATGTCGACGGTGCTGGCCTATGTGCCGCTGTGGCTGCATGTGGCGCTGGTGGTGGTGGCCGGCCTGTGGCTTCCCGGACCGCTGGTGGCCTGGTTCGAAGCCGTGGCGAAATTGTTGGGGTGACGGGTCATGATGGGAAACATCACCCTGATGGAGTTTCTGTCGGCGGGACGCGAGGTGCCGGGGCACCGGCCGTGGCCGCGCTATCAGCTGGACGCCCGCACCTGGCGCCGTCTGGCCGAGCAGATGACGGTGTCGAACTGGGAGATCCTGGCCGAATGGGGCGAGCCGGCCGAAGTGCACGTGCTGCTGCGCGGCGAGGATTCAGGGGCCATCGCCGTGGCCTCGCATCCCTGCCCCGACGGCAAGTTCTTCGCCCTGGGGCAGGCGCGGCCATCGGCGATCCGGCTGGAACGGGCCATCCGCGACCTGTGGGGGCTGGTGCCCGAAGGGCTGGAGGATCAGCGCCCGTGGCTGGATCACGGCCGCTGGGGGGTGCGCCACCCGCTGGGAAAGCCGCGCGAGACCGATGGCGTGCCCCATGTCTATCGCTTCCACACCGCCGAGGGCGACGGGCTGCACCAGATCCCGGTGGGGCCGGTTCATGCCGGGGTGATCGAACCCGGGCACTTCCGCTTTCACTGCCAGGGCGAGACGGTGGTCCGTCTGGAAGAGCGGCTGGGCTATGTCCACAAGGGGATCGAGGGTCTGCTGGCCGGCAAGCCGGTGGCCGATGCCGCCCGGATCGTCGCCCGGGTTTCCGGCGATGCGACGGTGGCCTATTCCCTGGCCTTCGCCCACGCCGTCGAGGCGGCGCTGGGGCACGAGCCACCGCCGCGGGCGGTCTGGCTGCGGGCGTTGATGGCGGAATGCGAGCGGTTGGCCAACCATCTGTTCGACATCGGCGCCATCTGCAACGACGCCGCCTTCGCCATCATGCTGTCGCACCTGGGGGCGCTCAGGGAAAAGGTGCTGCGGGCCAATCAGGCCTGTTTCGGCCATCGCCTGCTGATGGACCGGGTCGTTCCGGGCGGTGTCGCCGCCGACCTGCCCGACGACGGCGTGCCGATCCTGCGGCGCATGGCGCACGAGGTCGGCAAGGGCTTCGAACGCGCCATGCAGCTTTACGACAACACGCCGTCCCTGCTGGACCGCACCACCGGCACCGGCGTGCTGACCGGCGCCCTGGCCCATCGGTTCGGGGCCGGCGGCTTCGTCGGGCGGGCGTCGTCGCGCGGGCTGGATGCCCGGCGCAATCCCGGCTATGCCCCCTATGACGATCTGGCCTTCACCATTCCGGTGATGGCCGACGGCGACGTCCATGCCCGCCTGACGGTCCGGGCCGAGGAAATCCGGGCATCGCTGGGGTTGCTGGATCAGATCCTGACCGCGTTGCCGGCCGGGCCGGCGGCGGCTCCGCTGGCCCTGCGCGGCGCGGGGGAGGGGTTGGGAATCGTCGAAAGCTTCCGGGGCGAGGTGGTCGTCTGGGTCCGGGTGTCGGAAAGCGGCAAGGTGGTCCGGTGCCATCCGCATGATCCGTCGTGGTTCCAGTGGCCGCTGCTGGAGGCGGTGATCGAGGGCAACATCGTGGCCGACTTCCCGCTGTGCAACAAATCGTTCAACTGTTCCTATTCCGGCCAGGATTTGTGACATGCCCCTGATCCCGCCCATCGCCCGGATCATCGCCCGCCACCTGCTGAAGGGGCCGCTGACCATGAAGGGCGCCCCCGAGCCCGACCCTGCCGGTCTGGTGGAACTGGGCGACGCCCTGGGGTTGGAAAGCCGGGTCCGCCTGGGGCGCTCGCTGTCGATCCGCGCGGTCGATGCCGGCAGCTGCAACGGATGCGAACTGGAAATCCATGCGGTCAACAATCCGGTCTACGACCTGGAACGCTTCGGCATCCGTTTCGTCGCCAGCCCGCGCCACGCCGACGTGCTGCTGGTGACCGGGCCGGTCAGCTGGAACATGGCCGAGGCGTTGCGCCGCACCTACGACGCCACGCCGGCGCCGCGCTGGGTGGTGGCGATGGGCGATTGCGGCAAGGATGGCGGCTGCTTCGCCGGTTCCTACGCCGTGGCCGGCGGTGCATCGGCCGTCATTCCGGTGGACCTGCACATCCCCGGTTGCCCGCCGACGCCGACCGCGCTGCTGTCGGGGCTGCTGGCCCTGCTGCAGACGGTGTCGGCGAAATAGCGCGGATCAGATGGCGAAGGCCCGTTCCGCCTGACGGATCTGGCCGATTCCCTGGATCATTTCCGAGGCCATGAAGTCGGCGCGCTTGACCGGGCCGCCCATGTTGGGGTGCGGGAACATCCGGGCGAACGAGTTCATCTTCACCGTCAGGCCGCACAGCACCGACCCGATGGTGACGTGATAGCGTTCGATCATCGTCTTGACCTGACGGAATTCTTCCTGGCTCAGGTTGCCCCACATCTCGCGGGTGCGGCGTTCGAAGATCTCCAGCCGGCCGGTGATGGCCGCCGACATGTTGTTGATGGTGTCCTCGATGGTGTCGCAGGTCTTCATCAGGCCGGGATCCTGCTTCAGCTGGAAATGCGTGCGGATCGGCTTCAGCGATTCGACGCAGGCGGTGAAATAAGGTTCCAGCCGGTCCAGGCAATGGCGGAAATAGGACAGCGACAGGAAGGTGTCGCCGTAATCCTCAAGGAAGCGGGGGACCTCGAAAATCTCGATGTTCAGGCTGGCGGCCATCTGTTCCAGCCGCTGGCGGGCCTTGCGCACGTCGGGATCGCGGAACAGGTGCAGCAGGTCCTCGTAGGTGTCGATGTTCACCGCTTCGTCGGCATAGATCAGCTTCAGCAGCGGCCGGGTAAACAGCATCATGTACTTGGTCAGCTCGGTGGCTTTTTCCGGCGACAGCTTCAGGGCCGAATAATCGTTCACCGGAATGCCGTGCTCGCGCAGGCTGATGCGCAGGGAATAGACGTCGTAGCTGGGCAGCAGGGCCAGGCGGCGCAGGACGGCGTGGTCGGGATGCAGTTCCATGTCCGGCCAGTTGAACATGCGCGGCAAGCTGTCGATGTCGACCTGACCCGAGCCGGTCTGGGCATCCTGAAAGATTTCGATCACGCTTTTCAGGCGCACGTTCTTGATGAGTTTGGCGCTTTGCAGCGCAGGAGTTTGCAGCGGTATGATCGAAAGCGGCAGGACGAACATGGAATCCATGTCGCTGTCTGCTATCGGACTCAGCTCGTCGTCCATCGAACCCCGGTGCCCCCATCAATTGCGCGGCCATATTGCCGTGAAAAATCCCGGCGGGAAACCGGGAAGTTTCAGTATTGAATAAGGGCAAAACCGGATGGCCGGCGGTGCCGGGCCGGACCGGCGCCTCGGCATCCGGCCGGGGCGGCTATGCGGCGTGCTGGCGTTTGGCGGCGCGGGCCCGTTCGGCGTCTTCGGGGGAATAGGCCTTGCCCTGCCACAGCAGGTGATAGCCGGTTTCCTCGTTGCCGTTCTCGCACAGGGCCAGAACGTCGGCGAACAAGGGCTGGAAGGTTTCCGAGCGGTGCGATTCCTCGTGTTCGGCGAAGCTGCGCCAGAAGGTGACGATCAGGGCCTCGCGGTCCTTCAGCGGCGATTCCACCGTCTGGCCGATGGTCGATCCCTCGTTCGAGATGAAGCCGGCATTCAGGCAGACGAACCCGCCGACGAACCCGGTGTCGGAATGGTAGGTCTTGACGTTCTCACACAGCAGGGCGACCCGCTCCTGCAGGTCGTCGGTGTCGAATCCGGGCTTCAGCAGGACGCGGTTGACGGTGATGACGCCATCGGCGGGAAATCCGGAAATCAGCATGGCGGGCTCCTTAAAAAGAATTGTCTAATATATTTAAGAAACTAATTCTTATTGTCAAGTCGGCGGCCAACTCGCCCTTGCACCCTGGGGGCGGGGATAGGAAAATGACCGGGCAAGGGGGGAATACGTGAGCGATACCGCAAATGCCAATATCCGCCTCGACGCGGGACGGGCCCTGGCCGATGGGGCGCGGGCGTGGGGTGACGGCAATATCGACGCGGCGCTGAACGCCTTTGCCCGGGCGGCGCAGCTGGCGCCGTCCATGCCGCTGGCCCACATGAATCTGGGGGTGGCGCTGCGGCGGCAGGGCCGGGTCGCGGCGGCCATCGCCAGCCATCGCCGCGCCCTGGCCTTGGGCGGGGCGGATGCGGCGCTGCATTCCAACCTCGGCAACGCCCTGCGCGAGGCCGGGCATCTGGCCGAGGCGGAAACGCATCTGCGCAAGGCGGTCGAGGCGCAGCCGGACAATGCCTCTTTCATCTACAATCTGGCCCTGCTGCTGCGCGACCGCCGCGACCATGCGCGATGCCACGAACTGCTGACCGCCCTGGTCCGCCGCTTTCCCGACAATGGCGATTACGCCTGGGATCTGGCGCTGTCCGACCTGTACCGGGGGGATTATGCCGCCGGTTTCGCCGGCTATGAGGCGCGCTGGCGGCTGGCGCGCTCGCCGGAACGGCCGTTTCCCGGGCCACGCTGGCGGCCCGGAGACGAGATCGCCGGCAAGACGCTGCTGATCGCCGCCGAACAGGGCTTCGGCGACGCCCTGCAGTTCGCCCGCTTCCTGCCGCTGCTGGTGCGGCGGGGGGCGCGGCTGGTGGTGGAATGTCTGCCCGAACAGCGGGACCTGTTCGCCGCCATCGACGGCGTCGGCCAAGTGATCGCCAAGGGCGAGACGCCGCCGCCTTTCCATCTGTGGGCGCCGGTCATGAGCCTGGCCGGGCTGCTGGGCACGACCATCGACGCCATTCCCGACCGGGTTCCCTATCTGCGGGCGCCGAAGGCGCTGTCGCGGCCCCTGGGGCGGCCGCCGGGAACGGTGCTGAACGTGGGCCTGATCTGGGCCGGCAAGACCACGCCGCGCGATCGGTCATGGCCGCTGGAGCGGCTGCTGCCGCTGATGGTCGACCCGCGCATCGCCTGGTGGAGCCTGCAGATGGGTCCCCGGGTCGCCGACCTGGCGGCCAGCGGGGTCGGGCATCTGGTGCGCGACCTGTCGCCGGCCATCGGCAGTTTCGGCGATACCGCGGCACTGATGGCAGACCTGGACCTGATCGTCACCATCGACACCTCGGCGGCCCACTTGGCCGGCGGCCTGGGAAAGCCGGTGTGGGTCCTGTTGCGGTACGTATCGGACTGGCGATGGCAGGATGACGGCGAGGGCTGCCCCTGGTATCCGACCATGCGGCTGTTCCGCCAGTCCGATCCTTTCGATTATGACGGGCCGGTGGCCCGCATGGCGGACGAGCTGAGCCGTGCCGCCGACCGGCCGGCGGGACCCTGGAGCAACGCGCCTTGAACAAGGGGCGCGCCGCTCCAGTGCCCGCCGCGGGCAAAACATAAGGTCGGGCCGGCATGCGTCATATCCGGCGCACGGCGGTCTAGCCGGTCTGCCGGGCCTTGTCCTGGCTGCGCTTGACCACGGCGACCCCCAGCACGCCCAGGGCGATGCCCCAGATCGGCGCGGTGTTGACCAAGGCGGCGATGATGGCCGGAGCCTGGGCCGGTTCGGCGACGATGGCCCACGAGACGGCGATCATGGTGGCGGTCCAGGTCAGGGCGACGGCATAGCCGAAGGTCGGCCGCCAGCGCCTGACATAGACGTCGTCCGAGCGGATTTCTGCCCGCAGCGAGGAATTGACCTGGGCCAGGGTGGCTCTGGTTTCGGCGCTGTCCAGATCGGTCATGCGTTCCAGGTGGCGGTTGGCCTCGGCGACCTGTTCGGGGGGAATGGCCTGTTCGCCCAGGGCCTTGCCGACCTGGGTCAAGGCCCCGGCCGCCGCCCTGGCGGCGGGGTGGTCGACCGATTCCAGGGCCTGCCCCACCGCCTTGACCAGCAGCGGCAGGCCGATCGAGGCCAGAAAAGCGGGAAGCATGGCGGTTACTCCACGTCGTTGTAGAACAGGTGGTGGCCGATCTCGGCCGAAGGGTCTACCCGTCTGGCCCAGGCCGGCAGGCTGCCCCGGCGGTGATAGTGGGTGGCGCCGCCGGTGGGGTCGTCCAGGCTGCCGCCGATGGCGCGGCGGGCGATGCGGATGCAGATGCGGAACTGGCGGTCGGCCGGTCCGACCTGCCGCAGCTTGGCGGCATTGGGGTCGGTGTCGTTCCAGCACGAGAACTGCCAGGGCTTGCGGCATACCGTTTCGACCGAATTTCCCCACCAGTACTGGCCGTTGCGCTCCTTGGCCCGGGCGACGCGGTTCAGCACCACGGCGGCCACGGCTTCCTTGCCGCGCACCGGCTCGCCGCGGGCTTCTCCCCACAGGGTGCGGGCCAGGATGTCCACCGCCGATCCCGGTGCGGGGGCGGTTTCCTGGGATTCGCGGTCGGGTTCGACGGCGATGTCGATGATCGGGTTCATCCGCGCCCCCCGCCGCCCTGGGCGGCGTCCAGCTTGGCTTCGATCCGCACCAGATGTTCGGTCAGCCGGCGTTCGACATCCTTCAGATAGCCGGTGGTGGCATAGCTTTTCGCCACTTCCAGCTTATAGGCGGCCAGGGCTTCGCGCAGTTGCGCCAGTCCCGAGGCCAGCCTGTCCTCGATCAGGTCGTCGCGGCCGTCGCAGCTTTGGCGGTTGGTCCACACCAGCCACAGCAGGCCGCCCAGGGCCGGCAGTTCGACGGCGCTGACCCACCACATCAAATCGGCGCTCCAGTGGTCCATTGCGGTTTCTCCTTGAGGATTGGGGTTACGGTGTGAAATCGCTGTCGGCCACCACGCCGCCGCCGCCCGGACGCCAGTCCCGCCGGTCGGCGCTGCCGGCCGGGAGGAGCCGGCCCAGGCGGACCGGCTGGGACAGCAGGCAGCCGGCGACGGCGTCCAGACCGTCGTCGCGGCACTTGCCGCCGGGCTGCCATTCGCGCATTTCGGCGACGAACGGCGTATCCCAGA
>Ga0172373_10001903_pt1 | contig 33027 bp, 24 predicted proteins | sample Lak10m_2_FD_114546 | JGI IMG/M metagenome (GOLD analysis project Ga0172373, IMG submission 114546) | Freshwater microbial communities from Kabuno Bay, South-Kivu, Congo - kab_092012_10m | ecosystem: Environmental > Aquatic > Freshwater > Lake | place: Democratic Republic of the Congo...
GATAGTGTGGCAGTTTGCCATGCGAAAGTAGGGAATTGCCAAGCGCTTAAACCAAAAGCCCGCTCAGTTTTACTGTGCGGGCTTTTTTTATGCGCGGAAATGGTTGACAAATAGGCGGCTTATAATAGAAACTAGCGCTTCTTTTCTTACCTAAAGGTTGGTGTCGTATGAAAAACGTATTGTTTTTATTGATGTTATTTTCAGCTAATGTCTTCGCAACGCCTGTCAATATTAATACGGCGGATGCTCAAACAATTGCTGATTCGTTGAGCAATATCGGCTTGAAAAAAGCCGAAGCGATTGTCGCTTACCGAAACAAGAATGGCGCTTTTAAAAGTGTTGATGAATTAGGTGAAGTTTCTGGTATTGGCAATAAAACTATTGAGAAAAATAAGATGGATATTTTACTGGACGATCCTGCTTCCGCTACTGCTGTCAGCGCAGGTGAATCTGCAGATAAACCAATTAAGAAAAAATAGAATTACTTTTGCATAAGCCATGTTATTTTATAAATCTATCAATAACATGGCGCGCTTTGCCAGCATTGTGTAGATACGTATTGAGAGAAGAGCCGGGAAGCTCTTCTCTACATCGTGCTTATTCTCATCAGTTACAACACATCGAGTTTCGCATAAGCGAGCATAAGCCATTTAACGCCGGCGGCTTTTTCCTCTCCTTTTGGGGCGCAGTTAAAGTTAATTTGGACTCTTTCCTGCGCGCCTTCGCCTTCTATTTGCAGTATGATGCCTTCGCCGAACTTTGCATGGCCGACCCTTTGCCCGTGTTTATAGCGTCCGACTGCTTGCGGTGCTTCCTTTTTCGGCTTTATTGCCGTTACCTGCTGCTTGACATGGCTACGCATCCTGATTTCCTGCATGCATTCGGCAGGAATCTCGCGCAAGAAACGTGATGGCCTGGGATAAGTTTCGCGTCCATAAAGCCGCCGGGATTCCGCATAGCTTAAATATAATTGCTGCATTGCCCGAGTGATACCGACATAGCAGAGCCTGCGCTCTTCTTCCAGGCGTCCCGCATCGTCAAGCGATTGCTGGGATGGAAACAGGCCTTCCTCCATACCGACTAGAAAGACCAGTTTAAATTCCAGGCCTTTTGCCGAATGCAAGGTCATTAGTTGTACGCAGTCGTCAAAATCATCGCCTTGCATATCGCCGGACTCCAATGCTGCATGTGCGAGGAACATATCCAATTCGCCCAGATATTCTTCGTTTTCTTGGTTAAACACAAAAGACCGGGCGGCGTTGACCAATTCTTCGAGGTTTTCTACCTTTTCCTCGCCGTTATCAATCTTGGCTTTCTGATAAAATTCAATCAAGCCGCTTTTTTCGATAGCCAGTTTTACTTTTTCGTAAAGTTCCAGGCCTTCTGTCTGCTCAGTCACACATTTAATCAGGTGTAGAAAGCCGCTTAGCGCATTGCTGGCCCTTGCCGATAACTGCCGCTGATTAATCAGGTCGATGGCGGCGGCCCATAGGGAAATGCCGTGCTCCTGCGCGATACCTCGTATATCGTCTATCGTTTTTGTACCAATGCCGCGAGTCGGGGTATTGATGATGCGTTCAAATGAGGCGTCATCGTCACGATTGGACATGAGCCGCAAGTAGGCCAGCGCAGTTTTAATTTCCGCCCGGTCAAAAAATCGCAAACCGCCATAAACCCGGTACGGTATGCCGGCGGTCATCAGTTTTTCTTCAAATTGGCGGGACTGGGCATTGGAACGGTACAGAATGGCGACATCATTACGGGAGCCGTTTTTGCCGATCCAGGCCCGGATACGTTCGACAACAAAATAAGCTTCGTCTTGTTCATTAAAGGCGGTATATAGCGAGAGCAGTTCGCCTGCGCCGGAATCCGTCCATAATTCCTTGCCCATGCGTCCTTCATTGACGCTGATGATGTTATTGGCCGCTTTAAGGATATTGCCGGTTGAACGGTAATTTTGTTCCAGCTTGATGACTTGGTGATTAGCGTAGTGCCGTTGAAAATTATAGATATTTTCTATTTTTGCACCGCGCCAACCGTAAATGGACTGGTCGTCATCGCCTACGACAAACAGGTTATCGCGGTCCCTGGTCAACAGTCGTAGCCACGCGTATTGTATCGTATTGGTGTCCTGGAACTCATCGACATGCACTTGCCTGAAACGCTGCCGATAAAAGTCAAGCACGTCGGGGTTGTCGCGGAGCAATTCATGCGCCCTGAGCAGCAATTCAGCAAAATCGACCAGGCCGGCTTGGTCACATTGCTGTTCATAAGCTCGATATATCGCCAGCATTTGCTGTTGATAGATATCGCGTGTTTCAATAGTATGCTTAGCCCTGACGCCTTCGTCTTTTTGTGCGTTAATATGCCATTGCACTTGTCGTGGCGGCCATTTATCTTCAGCAAGGTTTAGTGCGTTCAGCAGGCGTTTGATCACTCTTAATTGGTCAGCAGAGTCCATAACCTGAAAGGTTTCCGGCAATTTCGCCTGTTTTGCATGTCGCCGGAGGAGGCGATGCGCTATGCCGTGAAATGTCCCTATCCACATGCCCGAGGGCGCCGAGGTGGAACCGGCGGAAAACTCGAGTAATTCCTCAATTCTGCTGCGCATTTCCTTAGCGGCTTTATTGGTAAACGTAACGGCCAGGATGCTATGCGGCGACAGGTCTTCGACCTGGATTTGCCAGGCGATACGATGCACCAGTACGCGGGTTTTGCCGCTGCCGGCCCCTGCCAGAACCAGCATGGCTTGTGACGGGGCGGTGACGGCCTTGCGCTGGGCATCATTTAAAGGGTCTATAATTTTGGTAATATCCATCTGTTATATCTATCTATTATCGCTTGCACATTTTTTGGAGCTGTGTATAGTTGCTTCGGCTCATTCGAGCTGTAACATATTGCTTTGCTAAAGATAATAACTACTACACAGAGAGAGGATTTAAGATGAATTTTGATTTTAAGCGTATGATTAAATTTGAACATAATGTTTGCGAAAAAGAAAAAAAGTACCGCATGTATGCGGGTGCGGCACTTATTGTCATTTCAATTTTCACGGCATCCATTATCTTATTAGTGGTTGGCCTGATCCTGGTTGGAACCGGTTTCTCCGGCTGGTGCCCCGTATATTCCGGGCTTAACAAAAATACCTGCACCGAAGCCGTTGCTGAAGAAGCCGGTCCTGAAGACAACGCTGCAAACAGTTAATTCAATGGGGGGCTACAAGGATGTAGTTCTCATCCCATATTACTCTTCTTTATGAAATTCACCTTCCAGTACATTATTGTCGCTGGCTTTGTTGCGCTGAAAGCCGCCTGCGACAGTCTGGATGAGATGATGTTCAATAAGATATTGGGCAATTTTCCTGCGCAATGGCGGAACCAGGCAGATAAATCCCAGTATATCGGTTATAAATCCAGGCGTTAGCAACAATAAGCCGCCCAATAAAATAATGGGTCCTTCGATAATTTCATAGGCGGGGACTTCGCCTTGCGCCAAGCTGAGCTGGAAGCGCTGGAATGTCGCCAGCCCTTGCTGTTTTAATAAAAAAGCGCCTAACAGCGCGGTAAGAACGACTAAAAAAATAGTCGGCAATGCGCCGATAATTCCACCGACTTGCAATAATAAATAAATTTCTGCGAAAGGCACAATCAGCACTACCAGAAACAATAGCTGGATAATATTCATTCAATTCTCCCTATATAATTGTTCTTCACAATATAAGGGTAATTGCTGTTAATTTCTAGGATAATATCCAATCTCAAGTTTTAATGGGCTGTAACTATGTCATCCGCCTTCGAAATTATTTTCTGTACCTGTCCTGATAAAGATACCGCAAAAAAGCTCGCCCGCTTATTGGTGACTAAAAAGCTGGCCGCTTGTGTGAACATTTTGCCGGGCATTACCTCTGTTTATACGTGGGAAGAGCAAATAGAATCGGTTCAGGAGCATTTGCTGCTGATCAAATCGAGTAAAGAGTGCTATCAGGCGATTGAAACCACGCTATTTAAACATCATCCTTACGAAGTTCCTGAAATAATTGCCGTATCTATTGAGCGCGGTTTACCTGAATACCTGGATTGGGTCGATACATGCCTTTCTTTAAAATAATTTTTTGCCTTTTTTTTGCGCTTGTCGGTCAAGCGGTCTTTGCTTTCGAAAATGATGAATTTTTACCCCCAGAACAAGCGTTTACAGTTTCTGCAAAAGCAATAAGCGCTGACAGGCTGGAAATTTCCTGGGATATAGCCGAAGGTTACTCGGTTTATCGCAATAACATGCGCTTTGTATCTAAAACAAGGCAAATCGAATTAGGCTCTGCTGTTTTCCCCGATGGAAAAATTAAACACGATGAATTTTTAGGTGATATAGAGCACTATCATAATCGCCTAAATGTATTGCTGCCTTTAACCAATACCGACAATGTGCCGTCGATGCAGTTATCCGTGCAGTACCAGGCCTGTGCCGATAAAGGCGTTTGCTATCCACCCCAGAAGCAAACCTTGGATATTGTTTTACCGGGTACATCGACTGTCAAGGCTAATCCATTAGCGCAGCTAGTCAAAAGCTTTTCCGGTTTCAATTTTAACCAAGCGCAAAATGAGTTATTGCAGCCGGAACAGGCGTTCCGGTTTTTTGCATCGGTTAAAAATGCTAGCACCTTGCATCTGAACTGGGAAATCGCACAGGATTATTATCTCTACCGGGAAAAAATCCAGCTTGCCTTGATTGACGCCGATGGTATCCAATTAGGGACGTACAGTATCCCGAAGGGGGCGCCTAAACACGATGAGGCGTTCGGCCAGGTTGAAATATTCCATAACGAACTCGGCTTCGATGTGCCGCTCATGCGTTCAAATGCCGCAACGCAAGACATTATGCTGGAAGCCAGGTATCAAGGCTGTGCCGATCGCGGCGTGTGCTATCCGCCGATGAGCAAAACCATCAAACTGGAACTACCTTTGGCGCAGGAGACGGGCGTCCAGCCTGCGTCGACTGAATCCAGTCAGGCGCTTTCGGAGCAAGACCGGATTGTGCAATCCTTGCACAAAGACAGTTTGGCGATGACGCTGCTGAGCTTTTTCGGGTTCGGATTATTGTTATCGCTGACGCCATGCATTTTTCCCATGATCCCGATTTTGTCGGGCATTATCGTCGGCCACGGGCATCGCATAACGACAAGCAGGGCCTTTTTACTGTCACTGAGCTATGTAGTTGCTTCTGCGCTTACCTATACCGTGTTCGGCATACTCGCTGCGCTATTTGGCAGCAATTTGCAAGCGACTTCCCAGCAGCCGTGGATTATTGCGTTGTTCAGTGGGGTTTTTGTCGTGCTGTCTTTGTCGATGTTCGGCTTTTACCATCTGGAACTGCCTAAATCGCTTCAGGTTAAACTGCATAATTCCAGTGAACGGCATCGTGACGGTTCGCTTTGGGGCGCCGCTATCATGGGCGCCTTGTCGTCGCTGATTGTCGGTCCTTGTGTCGCCGCGCCGCTGGCCGGGGCATTGATTTTTATCGGCCAGACCGGCGATGTGGTGCTGGGAGGCAGTGCATTATTCGTCATGGGTTTAGGTATGGGGCTGCCGTTGCTGCTGTTGGGTGCATCGGCCGGAAAATTCCTGCCTAAAGCCGGAAATTGGCTGAACTCAACGAAGGCGGTTTTCGGTGTCATCATGCTGGCTGTTGCCGTTTGGATGCTCAGCCGTATTTTGCCGCCTGAAGTCACGATGCTGCTTTGGGCGATGTTGCTGATCATGCCGTCAATTTACCTGAGTGCGACAGATCCCCTGCCACAGCCGTGTTCCGGCTGGCGCAAGTTATTTAAAGGCATCGGCCTGATGATGCTGGCTTATGGCATGCTGGTACTCATCGGCTTCAGCATGGGAAACACTAACCCTTTGAAGCCGCTGCAAGGCTTTGCCGCCAATAACGGCAACATGCCGGCAAAAGAGCGGGGAATTCAGTTTGAACGTGTTGCCTCACTCGCAGAATTGGATGCCAAAGTCCGGCAAGCTGCGGCAAGCCATAAGCCTGTTATGCTGGATTTTTATGCTGACTGGTGTATCTCGTGCAAGGAAATGGAGGCTTATACGTTTACCGATCCGCGAGTTAAAGCCTCTTTGGCAGGTTTTGTCCTGGTCCAGGCCGATGTCACCGAGAATTCCGCCGACGATAAAGCGTTGCTGGCGAAATTCAATTTAATCGGCCCTCCCGCCATTTTATTTTTCGGCACTGATCGCGAGGAAATCGCAGGGCAACGGGTTATCGGTTACCAGGATGCGGATGTCTTCATCGCAACATTGCAGCAGGTCAAACGATGATACGGGTGGCTGCATATATTTTAGTTGCCGTACTTGCGTTAGCAGGCGGCGTTGCCGTTAAGGTTTTTTTATCGCGGGTGGAGCAATCCGCGGCGGCGTCTTTGCCATTGTCCAGTTTCCCGGATTTGTCGGGTAAACAGCATAGCCTTTCGGAATGGCAAGGAAAAATACAGGTGGTCAATTTTTGGGCGACCTGGTGTCCGCCCTGCCGCAAAGAAATTCCTGATCTTATAGCGTTACAACGGGATTATGCGGACAAGGGTATCGTTGTTATCGGCATTGCGATAGATGACCGCCAGGCGGTTGCCGATTATCTTAATGAAACTAAAATCAACTACCCCGTATTGATGGGAACGGATGAAGGCATTGCGTTTGCGCGTTTGCTCGGTAACAGCGTCGATGCGGTGCCGTTTACGGTGATTGTCGGTCGGGAAGGGCAAATCATATACAGGCAGCCGGGCGAATTTTCTAAAGAAAAAATGCTGGGAATTATTGCGCCGTTAATTAATTAACCAGAAAGCGGGTGACTGTTCAGTTCCTTGCCTGAAGCGTAGGGCGTGCTGCGCGCGCCTTCTCTGGCGTGTGGATAACGCGCCAGAGGAGGCGCGCGCAGCACGCCCTACAGCAAGGGGCTGAATAGTTACGAAAGCTGTTGGATAATGGCGGCTTTTTTTGACAAGCTGATCTTTACTGGCTTGACCCCATTTAGATGTTTCCTTTGTTAGTCCTCCGTGCTGCTGCGTGGAATGGATAGTCCTTTATCAAATAATCCGTGCCTGCAGGATTTTTGTTTTTTTTATAGTGAATAGTTACGTTGTTATGCTGGAAAAACGGCTATATATTGGCATCGGTTTCTGGGGCCTGTTTCTTACATCGCCCGTCAATCCGTTGGTAGGGGATAAGAGGGCAGGTCAATCCGTAGCATAGAGATAGCCGGATTGGTTTTTTGCGCGTCATATCGGTTATAATTGTTAATTAATTTTACAGAAAGGACAGATTTCTGAGGATGCATAGACGCGTTGCACTTATAGCTTATTCGCTCCGCTTTCCAGGTACAGATATACAAAACTTCTGGAATGATCTCCTGGCAAAAAAAGACCTGGTCACAGAAGTTGATTCAACGCGTTGGTCTAAGGACAGTTTCCTGCATCCGGATAAACGCCATCCGGGCAGTAGCTACACCTTTGCGGCGGGTAGTCTCGGTGATATATCCGGCTTTGATGCGGCATTTTTCGGCATCTCGCCGCGTGAAGCGTCGCTTATGGATCCCCAGCAAAGACTGCTGTTGGAGCTGGCCTGGGAAACGTTTGAAAATGCCGGTATTGTACCGTCGTCGTTACGGGGCAGCGATTGCGGGGTTTATGTCGGTATTTCGAATGTCGATTATGCCTACCGCCTCGCCGATGATTTGGCGGCAATCGATTCCTCTGCCGCAACCGGCATTATTTCCAGTATCGCTGCAAACAGGATTTCCTACGTCTTTGATTTACATGGGCCGAGTATCTCTATGGATACCGCCTGCTCATCGTCGCTGGTCGCCTTTCATCAAGCCTGCCTGGCCATTCGCGCCGGCGAAATCTCAGCGGCCTTGGCCGGCGGTGTCAATCTGCATCTGCATCCTTATGGGTTCATATCATTTTCAAAAGCGACCATGTTGTCAAAAACAGGCCGTTGCCATGTCTTCGACGAGTCCGGTGATGGCTATGTGCGTTCCGAGGGCGGCGGCTTGTTTTTGCTTAAGGATTATGAACAGGCGATTGCCGACGGCGACCCGATTCTTGCCGTGGTTGCCGGCAGTGCAATTAATACCGACGGGCATAAATCCGGCTTGACGATTCCCAATCCCAATGCCCAGGCGGCATTGATGACGCGTGTCTATGAACAGGCGGGCATAGCGCCTGACGCTATCGATTATTTTGAAGCGCACGGTACCGGCACAGCAGTCGGCGATCCGATAGAAACGCATGCCATCGGCCTGGCGCTGGGCCAAAAAAGAACAACACCATTATTAATCGGTTCGATAAAAAGCAACCTGGGGCACCTGGAGTCGGCTTCCGGTGTTGCGGGCCTCGTTAAGGCGCTAAACTGCATCCAGCATCGCGCGGTGCCCGCTACCATCAATACTAAGCATATTAATGCCAATATCAATTGTGTCGACTGGAACCTGAGTGTCGTCACCGAAACGCTGCCGTTAAAGGCGACAGGCGATTTGATTGTCGGCGTCAATTCGTTCGGCTTTGGCGGGGCCAATGCGCATGTGATTCTGCAGGGCCATAGTGAAGCCGTTGCCGCAACAGGGTCGGCACAACAAACAAAAGCCGACGCGCGCTGTAATCCCAAGACTATAAACAGCACGGGTAAATTACCGCTGCTCTTGTCGGCCAGGGATGCCGTCGGACTTAAACAGGCGGCTTTGGAAATGGCCGAATATCTTGACGGCTCGGCAGATACGGCGCTCTATGATATTGCCTATACGGCTTGCTTCCGTCGTGAGCATCACCAGCATGGACTCGTCGTTTTTACCGATACGCTTGCTGATGCCGCTGAGCAGCTCAGGCATTTTGTAAGCTCGGCAGATCAACAAGATAAAGCGGCTGCATCGCCGAGCATTTATAGCGGCAGCCGCGTGCCGAATGCCGGCGGGCCTGCTTTTGTTTACTCAGGCAACGGCTGTCAATGGCCGGCGATGGGCAGGCAATTGCTGGAGCACTCCATCGTCTTCCGGAACACGATTCTTGAAATCGATAAACTGTTCAGCGAATATGCCGATTTTTCCTTGCTCGATGAATTGTCCGGTGTTAACGGCAATCGTTATGACTATACGGAACAGGCGCAGCCGGCACTCTTTGCATTGCAGGTAGGGATTACCGAAATATTGAGGGCGCACGGTATTCAGCCGACGGCAGTCATCGGGCATAGCGTCGGCGAAGTGGCGGCGGCCTGGGCATCAGGCGCCCTGTCGCTGGCGGCGGCCGTTAAAGTGATTTTTTACCGCAGCTACCACCAGGGCAAGACTAAAGAGCTGGGCGGCATGACGGCGGTTGGTATGGGCGCATCCGATGTGCAGGCATTACTCGACAAATCCGGGCTGGCCCTGGCGGGTATCAATAGCTATCGAGGCGTGACCTGCGCCGGCGGCGTTGAGCAACTGGCGGCGCTTGAAAGTGAGCTGGCGGCAAATAACACCTTCTTTAAGCGCCTGGACCTGGATTACGCGTTTCACAGCCCTGCGATGGATGCTATCGAACCAGGCATCTGCGCCGATCTTGCCGAACTTGATGTCAATACTCCAACGATCCCGTTTTTTTCAACGGTAAGCGGGGCACTATTGCAAGCAGATAAGCTGGATGCTGAATACTGGTGGCATAACATCAGGCGGCCGGTACAGTTCCAGCAGGCGGTAGATGCGATGCTGGATGCCGGTATTAATACGCTGATTGAAATCGGCGCTCATCCGGTCTTGCAATCCTACCTGAATGACGGGCTTAAAGCGGCGGAAATGCCGGGCATAGTGATTCCTACCGTCACAAAAAACAATGATTCAATGGCTCAAGTGATGAACAGCGTGGCATTGACGCTGTTGTCGGGGGTCGATTCCAATTACAGGAACTGGTTTCCCGTTGCGGGACGATTTACGAGCTTGCCTAACTATCCCTGGCAGCGCGAAAAATTATGGCATCCTGTTACATCGGAGTCATACGGTTTATTGGCGCGAAAAAAAGTGCACCCGCTATTAGGTTATCCGGTGCCGCAACACGAATTGCTCTGGGAAAATCAACTGGATACCCAGATGCAGCCTTTTTTGGCCGATCATAATGTCGGCGGCGCGGTCGTATTTCCCGGCGCCGCTTTTGCGGAACTTGCCTTGGCGGCGGCCCTGCAGGCGCACCCCGATGAGTTCATTGAAATTGAAGAGTTGGAAATCCGCTCGCCGCTGCTGCTGAGTCATGACCACAGCAAAGTGCTGCGGTTTTCCCTGAAGGCGGCGGACGGCCGGTTTACATTGCGCAGCCGCGAGCTTGCCAAATCGTCGGATTGGCTGCAACACAGCGTCGGCCGGGTGCTTATCGAAGCCAGCGGCAAGGCGCTTGATCTGGCGGCCCCTGATATTCCCAACAGGGCGCCTGATTTTGACCATGCCGGTCACAGCCGATTGACGGAAAGTGTGGGCCTGGAATACGGCGCTGCTTTCCAGGCGATCAGTCATGGTTGGGTCGACGGCAACCAGGCTTTCGGTATGTTCACGTTGCCTGAAACGATTCGTGCGGATTTTAACCGCTATTACCTGCATCCGGCTTTGCTCGATTGCGCTTTTCAACTGGTTTTCCAGATACTTAAAGAGGCTATTGCGCAGCATGAAGGCATGGCGTTCGTACCCGTCAAAATCGGCAGGATACATTTGCGCAGCAATAAAGCGTTGCCTGTTTGCGCGCAGGCCACCGTATTACATCGTGCGCCTCATTCGCTGAATGCCGAATTCATCCTTTATGATGCCGATGGACTCGCGATTGCCGTTGTCAACGATGTCCGTTTTCGCGCCGTCAGGTTGCACCGGCAACATGCGCAGCATCTTTATTATCTCGACTACCACCTGACCGCCGCGCCGCTGCCTGGACTCAAGGCGGCGCTTGAAGCGCCTGTGCAAGTCATTTTGGATAATATGGCAATAGGCGCTCCATCCGGCGGCATGCTTTCGGGGGCGCAAGCGGATGCCGCGGCAATCCACCGTTACAGCGACGAAGTAGAGCCGTTGCTGGACAGCCTTTGTAACCAGTTTATGCTCGAAGCGCTAGTCCCATACGTCGATAGCAGCGGTTATTTATCGGAGTTTCGCGTCAATGAGCTTGCCGCCAATCATCCCGAAGCGGCTGAGTTACTGCATGCGGTGATTGCGGTTGCCGAGGAAAACCAGGTATTGGTCGCTGTTGCCGATGCGATGCCTGCCAAGGCCTGTACATCGATGCAAGTTGCTGCGTCGCTGCCGGTTGACGGCAAGGCCGGCTGGCAACTTAATCAAGAGCAGGTGCAGCAAGGCATACCCGCTACCGCTATTTGGAATACGCTGGTCCAGGAATATCCCGATTATTTTTACCCGATTCATCTGGCCGGCCGGGTAGGCATGCAGTTGGCGCGGCTGCTAAGCGGCGAACTTAAGGCTGAGCAAATAGGCATAGCACCGGCGCTTTACGCGAATGTGACCAGCCATATCCTGGAACAGACGGCTAAAAAGAAGCTGACGGCGGCATTTATCGAGCAAAGCCGCCAACTCCTGCAAACCTTGCCGGTCGGCGAGCGGCTGTGCATTTTGGAAATCGGCGCGCATAAGCCTGAGTTCGCCGCATTAATGTGCCCGCACCTCGACTTTAACCGTAGCGACTATTGCTACGCCAGTTTTTGCGATGACGCGCTGAATGCAGCCGGGGCCTTGCGGGATTATTTTCCTTTATTGCAAACGCTGCGTTTGTCCGATGAGGGTTCAGGACATGCCGAGGCGCCGTTCCAGAAGGTATCGCCTGCAACTATCGCGATAGTCAACCTGGGGATGGGCAATGTGCAGGACGTGCAACAGTTGCTTAACCAACTCCCGTCGCTATTGATGCCGGGCAGCCCGGTGTTTTTTATAGGCCAGCAGCCTGCACGCTGGATCGATATGGTGCTGGGTACGGCGCAAGGATGGTGGATACGGCACGGTGACGGGCAACTGCTGTCGCCGCAATTATCGCTTGCTGCCGTCGTCGAACAATTGCAAGCGCTGCCGTTCAAGGAAATACGGAGGTATGAATTTATGCCGGAACATCATTCCGGCGTTTATGTACTGGCCGCCCGCAGGGACGCAATGCCCGATACCGCAGTCCGGCCCGATGCCGAGGTTAAAAACTGGTTGATACTGGCCGGTAGCCGGGAGCCTGAATTTGCGCTCGCACGCCATATAGCCGGGCAACTTCGCGCCCGCGGACATCGCGCGGCATTGCAGGACCCCTATGACGGCGTTTCGCTACAACAAGTGTTTACCGACGCGAAGACGGATGCTGGCGCCTATGAGCATATCATGCATTTGTCGGGATTAGGGCATGAGGATGCCGCTGAACAAACCAGGCGCTGCTGGCTGGCCGCCAATATTATCCAGGCCTGTGAGGCCACCGCAACCGATGCCGCCGTGTGGCTGTTAACCCGCGAAGTCGGCTCGCTATTGCCTTGTGACCAGGACCATGCCTTTATTGCCGCGTCCGCCATCGCTAATGATGCGGCATTATGGGGGTTTGGCCGCAGCTTGATGAACGAGGCGTCGAATTATCGTGTGCAACTGCTTGATCTCGGCGGCGATGCTTGCCTTCCGGAATTAATGGACGCCGTGATGAGCGAATTACTGCACGGCGACGCCGAGCAGGAAGTGGTTTTGAATGCCGACGGTAAACGTTTCGCACCGCGCTTGCGCAGTAGGGACAGGATAGCCAAAGGCAAACCCGTCGATATATCCGCGCATGATCAAACCGCGCAATTATCGTTCAAATTACCGGGACAACTGCGTAATTTGCAGTGGCAAGTTATCCCGGAAAAAGCGCCGGCCGATGATGAAATCGAAATCGAGGTCAAGGCGACCGGACTCAATTTCCGTGATGTGATGTACACATTAAGGCTGTTATCCGACGAGGCCGTCGAAAACGGTTTTGTCGGGCCTACGCTGGGCCTGGAGTTTGCCGGCAGGGTGACGCGCATAGGAAAGGAGGTTATCGCATTCAGGCCGGGCGACCAAGTCGTCGGCTTAGGGCCGGCGAGTTTCAGCAACCGGGTGTTGACCAAGGCCAACGCGATTGCGCTGATCCCGGACAATATCGGCTATGCGGCCGCGGCGACGATACCCAGCACGTTTTTTACCGTTTATTACGCCTTGCATTACCAGGCGCGTTTGCAGCCGGGGGAAAAAGTGCTTATCCACGGCGCGGCCGGGGGCGTAGGGATAGCGGCTATCCAGGTTGCCCAGTGGCTGGGCGCGGAAATCTATGCGACGGCAGGTTCGGATGAAAAGCGTGATTTCCTGCGTTTAATGGGTATCGAACATATCCATGATTCGCGTTCGCTTAGCTTTGCCGAAGAAATCCTGGCTAAAACCAATCATCGCGGCGTCGATGTGGTGCTGAATTCATTGGCGGGCGAAGCGATTAACCGCAATTTCCAGGTTTTAAAGCCGTTCGGCCGTTTCCTTGAGCTGGGCAAGCGTGATTTTTATGAAAACACGCCGATTGGCCTTCGGCCTTTTCGTAACAATATCAGCTACTTCGGTATCGATGCCGACCAGTTGATGCAGGAGCGTCCCGAGCTGACGCAGCAATTGTTCAGTGAAATGATGCAGTTGTTCCGTACCGGTGTGCTGCACCCATTGCCGTATACGGTATTCGACGCCAACCAGGTGACCGATGCCTTCCGTTACATGCAGCAAGCCAGGCAAATCGGCAAGATTGTCGTGACCTATGACAATGGCATTCATGCCAAACCCGCCTCGCGAATAGCCGATAAATCACCGTTGCTGCTTTCCGGCGATGCCAGTTACTTGGTAAGCGGCGGTTTAGGCGGTTTCGGTTTACGGACCGCTCAATGGCTGGTCGAGAAAGGTGCACGGCATCTTATCCTGGTCAGCCGCAGCGGTCCCGTGTCGGTTGACGCCAAAGCGGCGCTGGACGGGTTCAGTAAACAAGGCGTGGCGGTTTATGCGGCAGCCTGCGATGTGGCCGACAAAGCCGCGCTTGCCGGCTTGCTCAAACATTGCGATAAGGCGATGCCGCCGCTCAAAGGCATTGTCCATGCCGCTGCGGTGATCGATGACGGCCTGGCGCGCAACCTGACTTATGAACAGGTACATCGCGTTATCGAGCCTAAAATACAAGGCGCCTTGGCGCTGCATGAGCTGACGCTGGACAGGCCGCTGGATTTGTTCGTGCTGTATTCGTCAGTGACGACGCTGTTCGGCAATCCGGGGCAAAGCAATTACGTCGCCGCTAACCTGTGGCTGGAAGCCTTGGCCGCATACCGCCGCCGGCAAGGCTTAGCGGCGACCTGTGTGTGCTGGGGACCAATAGACGATGTCGGTTACCTGACCCGCAACGAGAAAATCAAGGAAGCCCTGCAAAGCCGCATGGGCGGTGCGGCGTTGTCCGCGGATTTAGCGCTGGCCGTGCTGGAACGGCTGTTGGCAGGGGAGGGCGCTAAATCGGCGTTGGGCGTCATGGAGTTCGACTGGCGTGCCTTAAGCGCTTTCCTGCCGGTTGCGCGCTCGCCGAAGTTCCGCGAATTGGCGATGCAGGCGCCTAATGCCGACAACAATGACGACCATCGCGCCGACATCAAGCGTTTGCTGAGCGAGTCATCCGATGACGATTTGCGGGTCGCTTTTATCGACATGCTCAAAGAAGAGTTGGGCCAGATATTGCTGGTCAACAAGGATAAAATCGACCCGAATCATTCGATGTACGATATGGGCCTGGATTCATTAATGGGTGTTGAATTGATGATCGCGATCGAAGCGCGCTTTGATGTGCAGATTCCGGTGATGGCGTTAAGCGAAGCGCCGACGCTGAACAAACTGGCGGACCGCTTGATTACGCAATTGCGCGGCGATAGTACGGCGCAAGCGGAAGTGGCGAATACGCTGGCGAATATTAATGATTTGTCGAAGCGGCACGGCTCGGCGGTGACGGCGGATGAAATCTCGGCGCTGGTTAAAGCCGTTGAGGCGGATGGCGGCGGCAGGATTATCCACTGATATGGCCGGCAAAAGTTTACCGGGACAGCTCAAGGACAAGCTGATTCAGCAGGCGCTCGAACGCAAGCTGAAAAAGGCCGAGTCCGAACAGCATGAGATCAATCCGCTGAAGGCGCGCGCGGATATTCCCGAGGCCTGGTACCGGTTTGACCAGTATCCGGGTTACAAACAATTGCAGATCATCTATAAAGGCGGCGCGCAGTTCGGCATAGCGAGCCCGTTTTTCCGGGTCCATGAAGGCATCGCAGGGGCTACCACGCGGATCGACGGGCGCAGCTATATCAATTACGCCAGCTATAACTACCTCGGCCTGTCCGGTGACAGTCGTGTATCCGGTGCGGCCAAGGAAGCGATAGACCGTTACGGAACCTCCGTTTCGGCCAGTCGCCTAGTGTCCGGCGAACGCCCGATACACCGGCAACTGGAAGCCGCCCTGGCGGAAACTTACGGGGTTGACGACGCCGTCGTCATGGTCAGCGGCCATGCCACGAATGTCACGACCATCGGTTACCTGTTCGGAGCCAATGACTTGATCCTGCATGATGAATGGGTGCATAACAGCACCCTGGTCGGCGCGCAGTTATCGGGCGCCAAGCGCCTGTCTTTCCCGCATAACGATTACGCCGCGCTGGATAAGCTGCTGGACGAACAGCGCCGGCATTATGAGCGCGTGCTGGTCGTCATCGAAGGGCTTTACAGCATGGACGGCGATTATCCCGACCTGCCGGAATTCATAGCCGTCAAGCAAAAGCATCGCGCCTTCTTAATGATAGACGAAGCGCATTCGTTCGGCGTAATGGGCGAACATGGCTTAGGCATTCGCGAGCATTTTAATGTCGACGGCAAGGCCGTCGATATTTGGATGGGCACGCTCAGCAAATCATTAGCCGGCTGCGGCGGCTTTATCGCCGGCGAATCCGCGCTGATCGAACACTTGAAGTTTTTGGCGCCGGGCTTCCTGTACAGCGTCGGCATGCCGCCGCAAGTCGCGGCGCCGGCGCTCGCGGCGCTGGCGATACTGAAGCGGGAACCGGAACGGGCGCAACAGTTACAGGCCCGTTCCCGTTACTTTTTAGCTGCCGCCAAAGCGGCGGGCATTGACACCGGACACAGCTTGGGATTAGCGATTATCGCCGCGATAACCGGCAGCTCGATCAGCGCGGCACGGCTATCGCAGGCGCTTTTTGACAAAGGGATTAACGTCCAGCCTATTTTGTATCCCGCCGTTCCTGAAAAAAGCGCGCGGCTTCGATTTTTTATTTCCTGTGAGCATACTGAACAGCAGATTGACGAGACCATTCAAGCCTATTGCGAAGAAATGTAAGCCTTTATCTTCCAACAATTAATAATACTTACAAACCAGGAGTAAATCTTGAGTGCCGACAAACGCTCTTTTCTTTTTTTGCAGGGACCTTGTTCGCTATTATTCGCCAGGATTGCCGACAGGTTGCGCAATCACGGGCACGCTGTCCATAAAATCAACTTCAACAGCGGCGATGTTGCCTATTGGTCGCCGCGAAAAGCCATCTGGTTTCGTGACAAGCTGCAGGACTTGCCCGAATTATTGGAGACTATTTGGGTAAAGCACGGTATCAGCGATCAAATCCTGTTCGGCGATTGCCGCCCTGTACATAAAGCCGCTGCGATGCGCGCCGAACGCTTCGGCGTTCGCAGCTATGTCTTCGATGGCGGCTATTTCCGGCCTCTTTGGATTACGCTTGAACGCGAAGGCGTCAATGGCCACTCCTTATTGCCGAGAGACCCGGACTGGTTCAGGGAAACGGGCGGACGGCTGCCTGAACCCCCGGCCCCGCAACGCTTTAAGCCCTCTTTTACCACCCAGGCCACGCATGATGTGCTGTACCACTTGGCCGGCATCGGCAACCCGGTACTGTTCCCGTATTATAAAAACCATGTCCCGGTCGCCGCGCCAATAGAGTATGCCGCTTACCTGAAACGTTTTTCGCTATTAAAACTGAATAAGCCCAAGGAAGAGCGCATCATCGGCAGCCTGCTCAGTGATGCCGCGCCTTTCTTCCTGCTGCCGTTACAGTTGAACAGCGACGCCCAGATTATTAATCACTCGCATTTTGAGAATATGTCCGAAGTGATCGCGTTTGTCATGCGCTCTTTTGCCGGGCATGCGCCGACTCATACGCGCCTGGTCATAAAAAACCATCCGCTGGATATTGGGCTGGTCAATTACCGGCAAAACATCGCCCGGCTTGCCCACGAACTGGATCTTGTCGGGCGCATCGTTTATATCGAATCCGGCAATATCACCGATTTATTGGCGCATGCCGCCGGTACGGTCACCGTTAACAGCACATCGGGAAGCGCTGCACTGGCGCTTAGTTGCCCGATTATTACGCTGGCCGACCCTATCTACAACCTGCCTGGACTCACTTTCCAGGGGCGCCTGGATGAGTTCTGGGCGGTGCTGCCGAAACCCGATGCCGAATTGTTCAGTTGTTTTCGCAAGACTGTCATGTACGCTACGCAAATCAATGGTAGTTTATATTGCAATTACGGGACAAACCTGGCTGCTGAAAATGCAGCGCGGGTTCTTGAAGCTGAAAAATCCCCCCTTGAGGAATTGCTATGAATTTACCCCCCCCGGCAACGATATTGATTACCGGCGCGACAGGCGCTATCGGTTGCGCGCTCGCCGGCTATTATGCAAAGCCGGGTGTCCACTTGGTATTGCAAGGACGCAATACTGAAACGCTGGCCAAGATAGCCGACACCTGTAAGGCGCAGGGCGCCGAGGTGTCGACCCGCGCGATGGACTTACGCGATATACCCGCTTTGCAACAATGGCTTGCCGAAATAAGCGCGACGCGCTTGCCCGACCTGGTTATCGCGAATGCGGGCATGAATACCAATAACGGAACCGGCCGGAAGGGCGAGGACTGGCAAGACATAGAAGCCCTGCTGGACCTTAATGTCAAATCGACGATTGCGTTGGTCAACGGCCTGGTCCCTGCGATGCGCCGGCGCGGCCGCGGGCAATTGGCGCTGCTTAGCTCGCTGGCGGCGTTTTACGGCTTGCCGGTGACACCGAGCTATTGCGCCAGTAAAGCGGCTATCAAGGCGTACGGCGAAGCCATGCGGGGTTGGCTTGCCCGTGACGGCGTTCATGTCAATGTCGTGATGCCGGGTTATGTTAAATCCGATATGTGCGCTGCGATGCCGGGGCCTAAGCCGTTTTTAATGACGCCGGAACGAGCGGCGCGGATTATCGCCGAAGGCCTGGCAAAAAACCGGGCGAGAATCAGCTTTCCTTTCCCGCTTAACATCGGTACCTGGCTATTGGCGGTACTCCCGGCCGCGTTGTCGCTCAAATTTCTGCGTCTACTTAACTACGGAGGCTGATATGGCCGTGTTACTGCTGTTTTTACCGGCGATACTAACAGGATTAACCGCGTCATTTTTAATCGAGCAATGCCTCTCGCCAAAACCTAGTCCGGTAACACAACGCCCCTTATCCGCATTACAATTGCATATCGGCACCTGGCTGTTTTTGTTTGCCGTCGTGTTATTGCCGGTGCAGAGGCCCTGGTTTGCGGCGATCATGTTGTTGGCTTTCCAGCTTTTGCTGGTGTTGGTCAACCATGCCAAATACGACAGCCTGCGCGAGCCGTTTATCTTCCAGGATTTTGAATATTTTACCGATGCGATCAGGCACCCACGGTTGTACCTGCCTTTTTTCGGCATCGGGCGCACGCTGGCCGCGACCGTAGGCTTTGTCGGCGCGCTGGTGATAGGCGTCATGTTGGAAACGCCGCTGAACGAAGCCTTGCCGTTATCGTCATTGGCGGCATCCTGGCTGTTTATATTGACGGCGAGTGGCTTACTGATACGGCAGGGGCTGAAAAACTGCCCGGTGATTAGCCTCGATCCTGCCGAGGATTTGCTGAACCTGGGCCAGACCGCTTTTTTTTGGGCGTACCGGCAAGCCGAAAAACACTCTGGGATAGATTCGACAGGGTCGTTGTTTGATGAATTGCCGCTACGCACTGATAAAATCAAACAACCGCATATTGTCGCCGTACAAAGCGAATCGTTTTTTGATCCGCGCAGCTTATCCGGCAACATCAGGGCCGATGTCCTGGAACATTTTGACCGGATAAAAACCGAAGCCGCCTACTTCGGACGCTTGCGGGTGCCGGCCTGGGGCGCCAACACCGTGCGCACCGAATGTGCATTCCTTACCGCTTTACTGCCTGAAAAATTAGGAGTGCACCGCTTTAATCCTTACCGCTCGCTTGCCAAAAAAAGCATACCCAATTTGGCGGCTTACCTGAAACGCTCGGGTTACCGGACGATTTGCATACATCCTTATCCGGCCAGTTTCTACTTGCGCGACCAGGTTTTCCCGCGCATGGGATTCGACGGGTTTATCGATATTAGCGGATTTAACGAGCAGCACAAAGAAGGGCAATATATCGGTGATTTTGCGGTAGGCAAAAGGATAATCGAGTTGTTGTCAACGCCGGACGCCGACGGCGAGGAAAAGCCGTTGTTTATTTTTGTTATTACGATGGAAAACCACGGTCCGCTACATCTTGAACGGCCGGAACCCGCCGATAATGAAAGGTTTTACGAGCAAACACAGGAGCCCGCTTGCGATGACCTGACGGTTTACCTGCGGCATTTAAAAAACGCCGACTTGATGATAAAAAGCCTGACGGAATGCCTGCAAGCCCAGGCCGACCTGGAGCATGGCCGGCCTGGGCTGTTGTGCTGGTATGGCGATCATGTGCCGATTATGACAGGTGTTTATCAACGATTCGACGAGCCGGACGGATTGACCGATTATTTTATCTGGGAGACCTCAGCGCAAGCGCGGTCGGCAACGCCTATCCGGCTGGGGATAAACGAAGCAGTTGCTGGGTGTTGGATAGACGTTAGTGAACTCGCCGGCCTGATGTTAAAAACTAAAAGTCTTCCCATTTAAGCAGGACGTTTTTGGTATGTGCCCTCTCGGGCATGTGCGGACCATTAGCGGATTAACTGCTTCGTGTTCATTTTCAAGCTTAAAAAGTTAACCGCAACGTAACTATTCAGCTCCTTGCCCTACAGCAAGGGACTAAATAGTTACACCGCAACATACCCCGCCTAAACGTATTGATAATGGATGTCCCCGCCTTAATTGGGAAATCGATCTAACGACTTATTCTTGCCTTGTAGCCGTTGAAATATTGTTTTAAGCGTTCTCCTTTACCGTAACGCGCAATTGCTGAACCGCAAGGATTCAGCCTTGCATGAAAGCGAACAGCGGGCCAATGAAATCATCGACAATACCCTGGACGGCATCGTTACGGCGAACGAGCTAGGCGTCATCGAGAGTTTCAATACCGCCGCCGGCCTTATGTTCGGATACAGGCCCGACGAAGTTATCGGTAAGAATGTCGCGCTGTTGATGCCGGAGCCTTACCGGAGCAAGCATGCCCGCTATATTACGGATTACCTGCGTACCGGCGTAGGGCGCCTGATGAATGGCGGGCGCGAGGAGTTGTACGCAATACGCCGGGATGGCGGACTATTTCCGATACAGTTGGCTCTCGCCGAGGCCTGGTCAGGGAAACGGCGGTATTATCGCGATGGCTCACGGCATGCACCGCATTGCTATCGCCGAAGGCGTCGAGACTGCCGAACAGTTGGACTTCCTGCGTTCCGAGGGCTGCGATGAGATTCAAGGTTATTATTTCAGCCAGCCCTTGGAGGATGCGGGATTGGTGCGTTATGTCAAGGAACGGGGCTGGTCGGCGCAGCATCTTCCGGCGTAGATGCGCATCGCGTGCCTTCTTGCTGAGCGGCTTAGCGTGGTTTAATGATGAGGCTCATGATAAAATAGCTGCCTTTTCAATCGGCAGATGTCTTTTAACTGCCGGTCATCCAATCCAGCACCCTCTACCACCGCTCCAGAGAATAGCTAATGAAAATCCGCAGCATCCTTATTTATTCACTTTTATTGACCGCCGGTGCATGCAACGTTTATGCAACGACGTATACCTTGCCGCCGACCAGCGGCGACACCGTTATCACGCAATTTCATGATGATGTGCCGTTGACACGCGCGGAACAGGATGAAACCCTGCTGGATGTCGCTAGACGGTTCCTGTTAGGACAAACTGAAATAGTCAGGTTAAATGCGGACATGGATCGCTGGCATGTCAAGAAAGGCGAGGTCGTCCGCTTGTCTAACAAACGGATTTTGCCGGATACGCCGCACAACGGCATTACATTGAATATTTCCGAATACCGCATGTACTATTATCCGGCCGATCAACCCGGAACAGTCATGTCGTTCGCGCACGGCATAGGCCGGCAGGACTGGAAAACGCCGCTAGGCAAAACCAGTGTGGCGCGAAAAGTCAAAGATCCGTCTTGGCATCCGCCGGAGTCCATCAGGCGCGAGCATGCCGCGAACGGCGACCCCTTGCCGGTTGTGGTGCCGCCCGGTCCGCATAATCCGCTCGGTGCTTATGCGCTGCATTTGAATCTTCCAGGAGAATATCGCATACACGGTACCGACATCGATAAGATTTACGGTATAGGCATGCAGATTACACATGGCTGCGTGCGCATGTACCCGGAGGATATTGAGCAGTTATACCATTCGGTCCCGGTAGGGACGGCGGTTTATATCGTCAAGCAACCTATCAAGGTCGGCTGGCTCGATAATGTGCTGTATATCGAGGCGCACCCCGACCTGGAAGGCGAAGAAATGACGAAGGATCAGCGTTATGCGGTTGCACTGGCGCTTATTCAAAAAGCCAATGAAGGGTCAGGAGAATCTAATGAGCTGCCCGAATTTGACCAAACCCTGCTGAATGATGCGCTTAATAAACTCGACGGCGATCCTGTTGCGATTTATGAACGCTTACCGCCTATAGAAGAGATTTCCGATACTGAGCAGGAAACCGCCGCCGTACCCGCACCCGTAAAACCAATCGCGGTAAAACAGGCGGCAGCTAAGCCTGTGAAAGCATTATCACCGGCCAAGCAAACAGCGGCCAAGCCCGTGAAAAGCAAACCGGCAGTCGCCAAGTCGATACCTGCCAAGCAGGCAAAAAACAAATTACCACCAGCCAAGCAAGCGCCCATTAAACAGGCGCAAATTAAGCGCCAGGGTTCACCGGGCGGTTATTATCACGGTTATTGAGACAGCAGGTTAAATCCCTGGACGCCGGTGTCCTGTCCGCAAACAAAGCCGGGCAGGATTAATCCATCATTCCGCCTGCGTTATCAAATAGATACCTCGCAGATCATGTTTACGGCTAATGCATAAAAAACCGAATTGTGACCGTTCAGCGTATTGCCGTCGCTCTATTCATAAATTCACCTCCCATCACAGTAACGGTATTTTACAGCTGTATGACGTTTCATAAAAATAACTGGAAACTGTAACAATTCATCAGCCGCTTTTTTTATATACTTCGCGGTTTTTCACGGCACTGGCTTTTGCTTTGCGGTGTAAAAAATAAAAACCTATAACGTAAACTATCGTTGAAAGCAATGAAAAATCAACTTTCATTTCGACCCTATCAAATGTTGAAATGCTATATACCAGACGATTGAGTCTGTAAGATTTTGGGGGGACCACAGGCAGCCCCGGCCCGTTACGGACTGCTGGGGTAGCATTGTGAATGGCTGCATTGAATATATACCCGTCTGTTCGCACAACTAAATGCTTGATTGCAAGAGCTGGCTCCAGTGATAGGCGGTAATGGATGAGGCTCGACCCGAGCGTATTCCGGAAAGGTCGATTGGGCTTATAGCCTATTGATTATTTCGACAATACCTCAAGCAACTTTTCCGTTTGTTTGATTGATGTTTCCTTATCTTGAATCGAAATCGTTGCCGATAAATGATAATCCGCCACGGTTCTAAGCCCTGTTAACTGTTCAAGCACGTACCCAATTTTTCTATCGTTAATATCGACACTTGCTTTCAGGCCGGAAATCAGTTTTGCATGCACACCGCCTTCAGCTGATCCGTCTATATTGTAAACTTCAAGGCAAGCATGAAAAGCCGCGTAATACGCCCGGCTTACAGCGTTTCGAATTTGAATTTCGGTATCTTCGGGCAACGATTTCGCAAATTGCAAAAACTCTTGTTTGTCGATCGGCATTACTGATGGCAGGCCCTGAAAGCAACTGTCATATTACCGAGATTAATATCAGATTGGCTGGCCAGTAATTCACATAATTCCATGTTCATCTCGACTGTGGTATCGACGTCCGATGTTGTTTCGATCCAATTAAACAAGCCCTGGGTTTCTTCCATCTGAATCAAAGAAAGATTGATCTTTTTTATACCGGCATCATGCTTTAAACGAATGGACTCTAAAATATCGGATAATTTATGCAAACTTGATTCTGGTATTCCCAATCCTAAAACACGCTTGGCGTCATGAACAAAATATTCCGCTTGTTGCTCCATGCCGACCAGTTGCAATGGGATCAACGCTTGATAATACTCAACGACTTTATCAAACAATCCCAAAAAATAAGCCGATTCGACTGCTGATAAAATCAGCTTAGGCGCATGCGGAAATAAGCTTAAACCTTTTTGAACCCTAATGATAGGCATTCCGAATACGGCCAAGGTTGTAAAGCGACGTAAAATAAGCTTCGTAATGTTCGACAGAACCGTCTAAAAGAATGGCTAGTTCGTGCTGTTTTTTACATTCCACTACGTCATTATCTAGGCATGCAATCATCCCCATAATAGCGGCATAGCTGGCGCGGTTACCATTTTTCAGTTTGGCCGCTTCTCGTTTTAGCCGGACGACTTCGAGCTGAGAAGGCGTTCTGCCACCGTTAATGTAGCGACAAAGCTCTTCAATTAGCTGGTTTTTTATCGTATTAGGCTGTAAGGTCATTTAAATAGTCCGGCAAACGGCATGAAGCAAACAGTGACAGAACGGTTTGCAAGTATTTTTTCTTATAAAGTGTAACCACTATCTGCCGGCAAGTAAAACAAGCCTTGTGGTAAATAGAGCCTGCACGCCGACCATAAATTCCTATGTCACAGGGGGGGCAGCTCTTGCAATCAAGCATTTAGTTGTGCTAACAGACGGGTATATATTCAATGCAGCCATTCACAATGCTACCCCAGCAGTCCGTAACGGGCCGGGGCTGCCTGTGGTCCTCCCAAAATCTTACAGACTCAATCGTCTGGTATTTTACCTAGGTAGCTGTCATAATTATCGGAGGATATTTCGATTGGAATACTCATTAAGTTCGAAAATCAGGAAAAATAGCCTTCTTTCTTCAACCGATTTATGTATTAAAATCCAATTCAATGCACAAGCCGCCTTGCGCATTTGCCCTGCTCAGTTTAAAACGTGCGTTATGCAGTTCAGCAATGTCTTTTACGATGGCTAAGCCGAGGCCACAGCCATTTCCTGGACTACCGGGAATCCGGTAAAAGCGCTCGAAAACCTTAGGTATTTCACGTTCGGGTATGCCGGGACCATCATCACAGATCGTTAAGCGAGGCATCGCTTGCTGGTCTAGCTTGACGGCGATATTGCCGTGTTCATAGCCGTAAGCAATAGCATTATCCAACAAGTTAACCAGTAATTCCCTTAACAGCACGTCATCGCCATTGACAAATAGCGTTGTTTCTGGGCATTCAAAACTGATTTCTATATTGCGCTGCAACGCTTTCGGTACCCAATCGATACAGGTTCTCCGGGTCAGTTCACAAAGATCGACGGGACGTAATTCATAACCGCCGTTTATCGGCTCCGATTGCGCTAATATCAGCAATTGCGAGGTCAAATGCGACATGCGGTCGGCACAGTTCTGGATTTGTATCAGCGCCGGTTTTACTGCCTGCATATCCTGGCTGCGTGATGCACGCTCAGCCTGCAATTTCAAGCCTGCCAGCGGCGTGCGTAATTGATGGGCGGCATTGGCGATAAAGCGTTGTTGAGTTGCTATCGCTTGCGTCAATTGTTCCAGGACAGCATTGATGGTATCGGTCAACGCGCGCACTTCGACAAACACATGGCTTTCGGGAATGGGGCGGAGGTCGCGCGATGATCTTCCTGCGATATGTTTTGCCAGGATATGTAAGGGCTGCAGGCCTCGCTTTAAACCCGATAACAGGTAAATGCCGGTCAAGATGACCAGGATGATTTGCGGGATCAGGTCGGCCAATAAAATATCGGTCATCATCGCCTGGCGTTTATTCAAGGTTTCGGCGACATGTATAAAAATCCTTTCCGGCGCATCGTCCAGCGTGACGAGCATCGACACGATGCGCACGGGTTCACCATAAAGCGTGTCGTTGAAATAGACCGGGTGTGACCAGTCCGTTTCCGGTGACAAGGGTTCCGGCACCCCTTTGTCGCCGGCCAGGGTCTCCTGTTCGGTTGAGATGATTTTAAAATAAGTCTTGTCCTGTTCGTCCCATTTGAAGATTTCCAATGCGGCAGGCGGCAGTTCAACGACGGCCTTGCCTTGCCGCACCTTGATTTCCTGCGCCAAAGAGCGCGCCGAATCGAGCAGCCAGCGGTCATAAGCCTGGTCGACATAATGCAATGTGACAAAATAAGACAGCACGGCATCGACGATGACGAAAAAAATAAGCGGGATAACCAGGCGGAAAAGAATTTCTGTTTTGAGGCTCCGGTTTTTATTCATGGGCGGCGCTCTCCAGCAGGTAACCTAATCCGCGCACCGTGCGTATTGCGACGCCGTATGGCTCGATATGCTTGCGCAGCCGGTGGATATTGATTTCTATCGCATTATCGCTAAGCCCTTCGCTATCATAGGACAAACGCTGGGCGATGCGTTCCTTGGTGACGACTTTTCCGGCCTGCATCATCAGGATTTCCAGTACGCCATATTCCCGTGCCGGCAATATAAAGGCTTGGTTGTCCGCCAATAAGCGGTGCTGCTGCGTGTCCAGCGTCAGCCGGCCGATGGCGATGTTATCGTCGAAGCCGCCGTAACATCGCCGGATTAGCGCCTGGATGCGGGCTTCCAGCTCCCGGAGCTCAAACGGCTTGGTCAGGTAATCGTCGGCCCCTTGCTTAATGCCGTCTATCCTATCGTTGACACTGTCCCGCGCCGTCAAAATAAGGATCGGCAACGACAGCTTGCGATGCCGGAACTTGCGTAATAATTGCAGTCCGTCCAAGTCGGGCAAACCGAGGTCCATTACGATGAGGTCGAAGTCCTGGGTTTCGACCAGTCGCTCGGCAGCCAGGCCGGTTGTCGCCGAGCTTACCGAATAGCCGTTGTTACCCAGTGTGTGAATCAGGCCATCGGCCAGCACAGCGTCGTCTTCTATCAATAAAATCTTCATGATGGGAAGTCTTGAAAGGTTTCTGAAAGGTTGGCAGGGTAAGCTAAAGATTACAGCAGTTAGACAAATATGCATGGATGTAGGGGGTAGAGCAACGCCACCACAAGGGTGGTCTATGGACAGGTCAGTTGCCGAGAACGCAGATGATGAACACTGGGAATCTTAAGGCGGCGCTCAATTTCTCTGGATGCCGGACGGGGTATGTTACTCCGTCTCGCGTGCAGCGGCCCTACAGTGGCAACTTTACCAAACTAAAGGTTACAACATCTTACACATCATAATGATAGGCGTCATCTGCGTTCCATTGTTTTTGATGGCTGAATTTACAATTATAAGGAATATTGAACATGATACATAAACACGCGCAATATTATTTCCAGCATATCAAAGACGACCTGCCGGCCGGTCTCGTCGTATTTTTAGTCGCATTACCGCTGTGTTTGGGTATTGCGTTGGCATCGGGCGCGCCTTTATTTTCAGGCTTGATTGCAGGCCTTGTCGGCGGCCTGGTCGTTTCGTGGTTAAGCGGTTCGCAACTTGCGGTTTCAGGCCCGGCCGCAGGTCTTACCGTGATTGTTTTTAATGCGATAGAAACGCTGGGCAGCTTCCAGGGCCTGCTCGTGGCTTGCATATTAGGGGGCATGATGCAACTTGCATTGGGTTATTTACGGGCGGGGATTATCGGCGCTTTTTTCCCCGCCGCTGTCATTAAAGGCATGTTGGCGGCAATCGGTTTAATCTTGATCATCAAGCAGATTCCGCATGCGACCGGTTACCATGCCAGTTTTGAGGGCGATGAAAGCTATATGCGCGAAACGGCGGAATCCAGCTTTTACGAGGTTTTTGAAGCGGTTAACTCAATCTCCCCCGGTGTGACAACGATCAGCATCGTTGCGTTATTGATGCTGATTGTTTGGGAAACGCGCTGGGTTAAGCGGCAATCGCTGTTGAAACTGATTCCCGGCCCATTGCTTGCGGTAATTTGGGGCGTCAGCTATAACCTGGCGGCTACCCGCTTTGCACCGGATTGGGCGGTTAAGGGGGAGCATTTGGTCAGTTTGCCTGTTTCAGAAAAGGCGTCCGATTTTTTCGGCAATTTTATTTATCCCGACTTTAGCTATCTGGCTAACCCAGAGGTTTATGTGGTCGCAGTAACGCTTGCCATTATCGCCAGCCTTGAAACCTTGTTAAGCCTGGAAGCGACCGACAAGTTGGACCCGTTAAAACGCCTTGCACCGACCAATCGTGAACTGAAGGCGCAAGGTGTCGGCAATATCATCAGCGGCCTGCTCGGCGGTTTGCCGATCACCGCCGTTATCGTGCGTAGTGCGGCCAGCATCAATGCCGGCGGTAAAACCCGGATGGCGTGTTTCGTACACGGCTTGTGCCTGTTGTTAAGCGTGATGTTTTTCGCGCATTTTTTAAACCAGATTCCATTGGCCTGTTTAGCGGCGATTTTGCTGCATACCGGGTATAAACTGGCAAAACCGTCGTTGTTTAAGGAATATTACCGAAAAGGCATGAGCCAGTTGCTGCCTTTTGTCATTACCATCATCGCGATTTTAGTGACTGATTTGCTGGTAGGCATTGCGATTGGCATGGTTATCGGGCTGTTTTTCGTTATCAAGGCCAATTATCACGCGGCCATTACGCTGGTTCAGGACGGTTCGCATTACACCTTGTTGCTGAATAAAGACGTTTCTTTCTTGAATAAGGCTTTGCTGAGGAAATTTATCCTGCACATACCGGATAACAGCACCGTGACGATAGACGCGAGCAAGGCCAATTTTATTGATCACGATATTGTGGAGACGCTTGAGGATTTCCTGTCGACGGCGCCTGATGACAATATCCGCGTCGAGCTTATTGCGCTGTACGGCAAGGAAAAAATCAAGAAGCATGAAGCCATCGTGATCGTGCAGTGAATGCAACCTGCGGCCTGGGTTGCTGTCCTAGCTCTTTTCCCTGGCCTTGATTAACGCCGTGATACGCCTCAATGCCTGCCCCCTGTGACTCAGCGAATTTTTGATGTCAGCCGTTAATTCAGCCGAGGCGCATTGCTTGTCAGGCACCCAGAATACAGGGTCGTAGCCGAAGCCGTTGTTACCGACGGCATGGTCTAATATTTTCCCTTCCCAAACGCCTTCGGCAATCACCGGGCAGGGATCGTCGGCATGTTCGATAAACACCATGATGCAGATAAACCGTGCCGTGCGCTGTGCATCGGGCACGCCGTCAAGGGCCTTGAGCAATTTGTCCAGGTTGTCCCGGTCGTTGGCGCCGGGTCCCGCATAGCGGGCGGATTTTACGCCCGGCGCACCGTTTAAGGCATCAACGATTAAACCGGAATCGTCGGCTATCGCGGGCAGCCGGCAATGCAGCGCCGCATTCCGGGCTTTTAACAGTGCGTTTTCTACAAAAGTACAGGCGCTTTCGTCACATTCCGGTACGTCGAACGCCGATTGCGGCACAATAAGATGCTGCGCCAGCATGGCCTGGATTTCTTTAATCTTGCCGGCATTGCCGCTGGCGAGCACGATGTGTTGCGATGACGGAAACATTAATCATCCATGCCCAACGCGATGCGCTGCTTTTCCATTAACTGCTTGATGCCGTTGCCGGCCAGTACCAGCATTGCGTCCAGCTCATCTTTCCTGAACGCATGGCCCTCGGCTGTGCCCTGGACTTCAATAAAAGCGCCGGCGTCATTCATCACAACATTCATATCGGTCTCGGCGTTGCTGTCTTCGGCATAGTCCAGGTCCAGCACGGGTACGCCGTTATAAATGCCTACCGACACCGAAGCGACCTGGCCATGCAAGGGGCTGGACTTGATCTGTTTGCGTTTGAGCATTTTTTGTACGGCCAATGACAAGGCGACAAAGCCGCCGGTAATCGAGGCCGTCCGGGTGCCGCCGTCAGCCTGCAGTACATCGCAGTCAATCGTGACGGTATGTTCGCCCAACGCTTTTAAATCCACCGCGGCCCGTAGCGAACGACCGATTAAACGCTGAATTTCCAGCGTCCGCCCGCCCTGTTTGCCGTAACTGGCTTCCCGTCCCATCCGGCTATGCGTTGAACGCGGCAACATGCCGTATTCGGCGGTCACCCAGCCTTCGCCTATGCCTTTAAGAAAGCGCGGTACGGACTTGTCGACGCTGGCGGTGCACAGCACCCTGGTATCGCCAAATTCAACGAGAACAGAGCCTTCTGCATGTTTGGTGTAGCCACAGGTAAACGTTATGTCTCTTAGTTGATCCGGGTTGCGTCCGCTAGGTCTCATGTTATGTTCCGCCAAAATGAAAAACCGCACAGTATACCTGAACTGCAAGTAATTCCTGCTTAATCATTTACAGGAAATGAATAGATGAGTCCAGATATGCTAATTCTTGTTTAACCATAGTATAGTTGCTGCCATTAAACTGAATATTAAATAGTCGTCACAATAAAACCACACAGGTGAAAAATGATAAGAAGCATGACCGCTTATGCCGGCAGTGAGGCAGATATAGGTAATTTAACCGTTAACTGCGAATTACGCTCGGTTAATCACCGCTATTGTGATATTACGTTGAAATTGCCGGATCGCTTGCGTTTTATCGAGGCGGAACTGCGTTCGGTTATTGCGGAAAAAGTCAGTCGCGGCAAGATAGAATGTTCAATCAACTGTAAAAAGCAGGCCAAAGACGGGCAAGGCTTTATTGTCAATATGGAAGCCGTTTCAGCGCTGCTGGCGGCAAGCGAGCAAATTGAAAAGCTCATGCCGGCCCCGCTGTCATTTTCGGCGTTGGATATTTTGGCCTTCCCCGGCATCCAGCAGGAGCCGGATGTCGATAGGGAAGAAATCGCACTGGGCATCACGAGGCTGGTCCAGGAAACACTGGTGCATTTCCTGGATGTTCGGGAAAGGGAAGGCATCCAGCTTAAATCCCTGATCGAAGAACGCTGCGTGAAAATGCAGGGTTTTGTCGCCTCGGCAAGCCGGCGTATGCCTGAAGTCCTGCTGCTGATTCGCAACAAACTCAAAGACAGGATTATCGAACTGGTTGCGCAACCTGATTTCGACCGTTTGGAGCAGGAACTGGTGTTATTGACGCAAAAGCTGGATGTCACCGAAGAACTGGACCGCCTGGATACCCATATCGCCGAAGTGCAGCGTGTACTCAAGCAGCCCGAGCCGGTCGGCCGGCGCTTGGATTTTCTAATGCAGGAATTAAACCGCGAAGCCAACACGCTGGGTTCAAAATCGGCCGACAAGGAAATGACGCAAATAGCGATTGAGCTTAAGGTGTTGATTGAACAAATGCGCGAGCAGATACAGAACATAGAGTGATGTTTCAACCAGAATTCACGTATCTCGCGGTTTTGTTGTTTCATACCGCACGAAAACCGCTACGGCTATTTCAAGTGTAACGAAAATAAAACCTGTACTCGGCGTTATACGTTATCAAGCGAGGCCGTCACGGCTGATTTTTTTTGCTTTCTTGCCGCCCATTTCTTCGTTACATGCTGATGCCAAAAATAATTAATACCGAAATAGCCGGCTGCGGAGCAGCTGATGCCCATGATAAAGCAGCCTAGCAGGAAAGGTTCCCAGGTATTTCCGAGGCCGGATGTGACCCCTTCCAGTGAGAACTTAAAATTTTCTGCAGGCGATGGCCGGTCCATAAACCAGAGTCCAACCCGGTAAGCAAAGTAAAACAGCGGCGGCATCGTAATCGGGTTGGTAAGCCAGACCAGTGCAACGGCAATAGGCAGGTTGGCCCGGTAAGAAAAAGCGCCCACCGCGGCAATCGCCATTTGTCCCGGAACCGGGAGCCATGCCGCAAACAGGCCGATTGCAAAAGCCATCGAAACAGAACGCCGGCTTAAATGCCAGAAATTGGGATCATGCAGCTTGTCACCCAAAAACTGGAGGTTTTTATGGTTTTTTATCAGGTCGGGGTTGGGCATGTACTTTGATAGCAGGTGTTTTGGCATCGTGATCACATAGAAGATGAGAGTTATTTTCCAGTCTATCAGTTTTTTGTTGCGCTAAACATTAAGGCTCCCAATGATACTTTCCGCGTCGGCATTTTTAGCAGGTGTCTTGCTGGCCCAGCAGTTCACCGCGTTGCCGGATAAGCCGTTGCTGATAGCCTTGGGCTTTTGCGCGGCGCTCATGGCTTGCTTGCGTTACCGGTACTGCGTTTTTTTTATAATCGGCTTAGTATGGGCGATAGTGTTTGCTGTGGCAAGGCTGGCAGACCGCTTGCCTGAGCATTTGGCCGGCGTTGACGTAGAAATCAGCGGTGTTGTCGCCGATTTGCCGGAGCAGGATGAGCGGCGCGCACGCTTCGATTTTATCGTCAAGGATTCGGCGCAGCCCTTGCCGTTCAAGTTGAGGCTAAGCTGGTATCACCCTGGCGTTGATATAAAAGCCGGCCAACACTGGGCGTTTACGGTGAGGTTGAAGCCGCCGCACGGCACTTTGAATCCGGGCGGCTTTGATTATGAGCGCTGGTTGTTTACGGAAGGGATTGGTGCGACCGGTTATGTGCGCCCCTTTCCCAAACCTGTTTTAAGCGGACGCGATACGCCCTGGTCGAGTATCGCCGTATGGCGGCAAACGATCAGCGACCGCTTGTCGTCTTTACCGGGCGAACGTGAACATCTCGCACTGTTAAAAGCGCTGACTATCGGTGACGGCAGCAGCATTACGCAACAGCAATGGGATATTTTCCGTAAAACCGGCACGACGCACCTGGTCGTTATTTCCGGCTCGCATATCGGACTGGTGGCCGGCTTGGTGTATTTGCTGACGCTCAGGTTCTGGGCATGGACGGGTTATTTAGCCTGGTCGCCGCAAAAAGTGGCGGCTTTGGCCGCTGTGCTGGCCGGTGTTGGCTATGCCGGGCTTGCGGGCTTTTCGGTGCCGACGCAGCGCGCCGTCGTCATGCTGGCGATGCTGATGTTCGCGATCATCCGGCAACGCAATATCCAGCCCTTTAATACACTGGCCGTCGCGCTGCTTGCCGTGTTGGCGTTTGACCCGTTCGCCGTGTTATCGCCGGGTTCCTGGCTGTCATTTCTTGCCGTCGCCGTGATTGTCTACGCTGTTGCCGGGCGTTTGGGCAAATCCGGGTATTTTACCGAAGCCGTCAGGATAAACGGGGTGACGTCGCTAGGCTTGGCGCCGTTGCTGTTGTTCTTTTTCCAACAAGTCTCGATTTGTGCGCCGCTGGCTAATTTTATCGCCGTACCGCTCATCAGCCTGCTGGTGGTACCGCTCGCGTTATTTTCCGTGTTGTTGATGCTGGTCTTCCAACCTGCCGCAGAGCCGTTGTTTTTTGTGCTCGACAAGCTTTTACAGGGTTTGTATTGGCTGTTGGAACGCTTGGCGATATTGCCGTTTGCAACGCTGAACCACCCGCAGCCCTCGTATTGGGCCTTGGCTTTTGCCGTGCCCGGCATTTTGATCTTGCTGGCACCAAGAGGCATGCCGGCGCGCTGGGCAGGCTTAGTGATGCTGTTGCCGCTGGTATTTACCGAGCCGGAAAAACCCGGAACAGGCGACATCACGCTGAGTTTGCTGGATGTTGGGCAAGGCTTGGCGGTTGCCGTGCAGACGGCTGGGCA
>Ga0172373_10001904_pt1 | contig 33022 bp, 32 predicted proteins | sample Lak10m_2_FD_114546 | JGI IMG/M metagenome (GOLD analysis project Ga0172373, IMG submission 114546) | Freshwater microbial communities from Kabuno Bay, South-Kivu, Congo - kab_092012_10m | ecosystem: Environmental > Aquatic > Freshwater > Lake | place: Democratic Republic of the Congo...
GTCGGACATGGTACTGTGGAAACCTGTCAGGTCTTTTACGTCCCGTCTGGAAGCGGTGTACCAGTCCAAGCTCGAGGCGGTGGAGGAGTTGAGGAAGTCCGTGCTGGGGAAGGCGTTTGAGGGTGAAATCTAGAGCGCCCCATCCGCCCTTCGGGCACCTTCCCCAAATGCGACGAAGATCACATCGAATTTGGGGAAGGAATACACGTAGAGTATTTATGACAGCAAATTATTTCACCCATCACGCACCAGTCCCTCCCCTGTTTTTGACCCGCATGGTTTTGCGGGGCACAAACGGGGGAGGCTAGGAGGGGGCGCACGAATGCCACGACCACCAAGAAGCAATCCCAACACCATGCACCGCGCAGGCGAACTTCGCAAAGCACTAACTCCCGCCGAACGAAAACTCTGGTCGCGTCTGCGTAATGATCAACTTAACGGCGTCAATTTCAGAAGACAGCATGCTGTAGGAAAATACATCCCTGACTTTTGCTCGCCCCAAGAAAAACTCATCGTTGAACTCGACGGCAGTCAACACCTTGAACAACAAGAGTATGATGAAGAACGCACAAAATACTTTGAATCACTGGGGTACAGAGTCATTCGTTTCTGGAATAACCAAGTCATGAACGATATGAATGGCGTTATACTTGCCATCACATATGCAATCGAGGAAATAAAAACAGGGAAAACTGCATGAACGAAGCCGAAACCAGAGCCGAATTGATCGACCCCCAACTGCGAGCAGCAGGCTGGGGCGTTTTAGATGGCACCAAGGTTTCGCGTGAATACCATATCAACGCAGGCAGAATCAAAGCAGGCGGGCGCGGTAAACCGCTCATCGCCGATTACATCCTCACCTATAAAAATCAGAGATTGGCCGTCATCGAAGCCAAGAGCGATCAATATGGCGTGGGCGAAGGTGTGGGGCAAGCCAAAGAATACGCCGCCAAACTCAACCTGCAATATGCCTATGCCGCCAACGGCAAAGAAATTTACGAGATCAACATGCAGGGCGGCGAAGGGCTCGTCGCCAAATTCCCAACCCCCGAAGAACTCTGGAACAGAACATTTGCCGAGGCTCCGCGCAACTCGTGGAACGACTCGTTTGACCTCATCCCCTACGAAGATGTCGGCGGCAGTAAGTCTGCGCGCTATTATCAAGAGATCGCGGTCAACAGCGTCATGCAAGCCATCGCCGAAAACAAGCAACGCATTTTGTTGACTCTCGCCACAGGCACAGGCAAAACCTTCATCGCCTTTCAGATCGTTTGGAAGTTATTCCACACGCGCTGGAACTTAAGACGAGACGCCTCACGCCGACCCCGCATCCTGTTTCTGGCCGACCGAAACATTCTCGCCGACCAGGCATTCAACGCCTTCGGCGCCTTTCCAGAAGATGCGCTGGTGAGAATCAAGCCGAATGAAATTCGCAAGCAGGGCAAAGTCCCCACCAACGGCAGCATCTTCTTCACCATCTTCCAGACCTTCATGTCTGGCCCCAACGACACCCCGAATTTCGGAGAGTACCCCAGAGATTACTTCGATTTCATCATCATCGATGAATGTCACCGTGGCGGAGCCAACGATGAATCCAATTGGCGAGCCATCATGGAATACTTCTCGCCTGCCGTGCAGCTCGGTCTCACCGCCACGCCCAAACGCAAAGACAACGTGGATACCTACAAGTATTTCGGCGAACCCGTTTACATTTACTCGCTCAAAGAAGGCATCAACGATGGCTTCCTCACCCCCTACAAAGTCCGCCGCATGAAAACCACCCTCGATGAATATATCTACACCTCCGATGATACGATTATCGAAGGTGAAATTGAAGAAGGTAAAGTCTATAAAGAGTCAGACTTCAACCGCATTATTGAGATCAAAGCCCGCGAAGCCAAACGCGTGCAACTCTTCATGGATGAAATCAATCAGAACGAAAAAGCCATCGTCTTCTGCGCCACGCAAGAACACGCGGCTGCGGTACGCGATTTGATCAATCAATACCGTCAGGAAACCCTCTCCCGCTCTGGGAGAGGGCAGGGTGAGGGTAACCCGATGTACTGCGTGCGCGTGACTGCCAACGATGGCGAGCTTGGCGAGCAATACCTGCGCGAGTTTCAAGATAACGAAAAGACCATCCCCACCATCCTCACCACTTCGCAAAAACTATCCACGGGTGTGGATGCACGCAACATCCGCAATATCATTCTCATGCGCCCCGTCAACTCGATGATCGAATTCAAACAAATCATCGGGCGGGGTACTCGTCTCTTTGAAAATAAAGACTTCTTCACCATCTACGACTTTGTCGATGCTCATCATCACTTCGCCGACCCTGAATGGGATGGCGAACCTGAAGAGCCAGTCGAAAAGCCAGACCCCACCGATCCGCCCAAAAGAAGAACACAGGAACCGCCTGATGGCTATCAACCGCGTGTAAAAGTCAAAGTGAAACTGCGCGACGGCAAAGAGCGTGAAATCCAATTCATGTCCACCACCCTGTATTACAGCGCGGATGGGCGTCCCATTTCAGCCCAGCAGTTTTTGGAGAACCTGTTTGGCGTCCTGCCTGCTTTCTTCAAAAGCGAAGAGGAATTGCGCACTATCTGGTCCAACCCCGTTACGCGCAAGGCTTTGCTGGAGAAACTGGAGCAGGTTGGCTTCGGCAAAGAAGAATTGTCCATGATGCAATCGCTCATCAACGCCGAAAAGAGTGATCTGCTGGATGTGCTGGAATATATCTCTTTTGCGGTTGCACCTATTACAAGAGAAGTGCGTGTCGCTCAAGCCCAGTCCGCCATCTTTGAGTCCCTGAACAGCGAACAAAAACAGTTCCTTGAATTTGTCCTCTCCAAATATATTGAAACAGGCGTGGAAGAACTCGATCAGGAAAAACTTCCACACCTGCTTACTCTCAAATATAGAGCCATTGAAGATGCAAAAGAAATCCTGGGAACGGTGGAAGCGATCCGCAGCATATTTATAGGGTTTCAACAATACCTGTATCAGCAGTCCGCTGGCATATAAAGTAATGCAATATATAAAAAAGAGACAGTCACCTTTACCCACAGGGCACGAGGTGACTGTCTCTTTTGGTTTTAGTTTCGGGTTTATCCCCAGCGCCAGATCGTGCCGTCTTTACTGTCTTCGATGGTGACGCCCATCTCTTTGAGCTGGTCGCGGATCTCGTCGGAGCGTTTCCACTGCTTTTGTTTGCGGGCTTCGGTGCGTTCGGCGATGAGGGCGTTGACTTGTTCATCCTGTTCGCTGGAGCCTTGTTTCTCTTCGAGCTTGAGGCCGAGGACGCTTGCGAGTGCGCGGAAGGTGTCTTGCGCGGGTTTGAGTTCTGCGTCGGTGGCGCCGTTGTCTTTGGCAGTGTTGATGGATTTGGAAAGTTCAAACAGCGCGGCGACTGCGCCTGCGGTGTTGAAGTCACTGTCCATGGCTTCGGTGAAGTTTGTTTTGGCTGAGTCGCTGGCTGAGGCAAGAGCGGAAGCGGCTTCAGCGGAGAGTCCCTTTGCAGAGGGAGAGGCAGGCCGCAGGGCGGATTTGAGGCGCTCGACGTTCTTTTCGGCGGCGTCGAGGGTATCGTCATTGAACATCAACGGCGCACGATAAGTTCCGTTCAAGACGAGCATGCGCATGACATCGGCGGAGCGTTTGGAGAGAAATTCTTTGATGCTGATGATGTTGCCGAGCGACTTGGACATTTTTTCGCCGCCGAGCTGCAACATGCCGTTGTGGATCCAGTAGCGGGAGAATTCTTTGCCGGTGTAGCATTCGCTTTGGGCGATCTCGTTTTCGTGATGCGGGAAGATGAGGTCGTTGCCGCCGCCGTGGATGTCGATCTGTTCGCCGAGTTCGGCAAGGTTCATGGCCGAGCATTCGATGTGCCAGCCCGGGCGACCTTTGCCCCAGGGGCTGTCCCATGAGATTTCGCCTTCCTTGGCGGCTTTCCAGAGTGCGAAATCCATTGGGTGGGTTTTGGCTTCGCCGATCTCGATGCGCGCGCCTGCCTGCATATCGTCCAGTTTGCGGCCAGAGAGGCGGCCGTAGTCATCGTCGCTGGTGACGCTGAAATAGACGTCGCCATTCGTGGCGGCGTAGGCGTGGCCTTTTTGGATGAGTCCCTGAATGAATTCGATGATGAGCGGCATGGTCTGGCTGACCTGCGGGTTGGATGTGGCGGGCAGCACGTTCAGACTCTTGAGGTCGGCTGCGTAGTCGGCGATATAACGCGCCGAAAGTTTGAGCGGGTCTTCGCCGAGTTTGTTGGCGCGGTTGATGATCTTGTCGTCCACGTCCGTGTAGTTCATGACGTGTTTGACGGTGTAGCCGCGATGTTCAAGATAGCGGCGGATGATATCGAAGACGAGCGCGGACATGGCGTGGCCAACATGCGCGTCGTTGTAGACGGTGACGCCGCAGACGTACATTTTGACGAGGTTGGGTTCGAGGGTTTGAAATTCTTCGGTCTTGCGGGTGAGGGTGTTGTAAATTTTCAGCATGGTCGCCTTTTGTTAAACACGAAGGACACAAAGGTCACTAAGGTTTGATTTTTTATTTGGTGTGCCTATTATACACAGTTGAGTGTGGTGGGAGGGGAAAAAAGCATTAACCACAGAGTTCATAGAGATTTAAAAAGGTTTTCTTGGTTCAAGTGGTGGTCGAGTAGCCCCGCATGATCTTGGCGGGGCGTATCGAGACCACACTATTGCGGCAATCACTATTCACTGGTGGTTTCGGTACGCCCTTCGCAAAGAACGCTCAGGGCTACTCAACCACCGAGTTACTTTGGCAGCACTAGCGGACTATCCATGAAGGGGTGTTCGACGACGTGGACGGGGAGGCAGTAGGCGTGGGAGATTGCTTCGGCGGTGAGGACTTGGCGCGGGGCGCCGATGGAGGTGAGATGTCCGCCGACGAGCAGGGCGACCCTGTCCGCGTAGCGAGCGGCGAGGTTGAGATCGTGCAGGGCGATGAGCACGGCTAGGTTTTCGGTGTGTGCCAGTTCGCGAATCAACTCCAGCAGGCTGACTTGATATTGCAAGTCCAGATGCGCGGTAGGTTCATCGAGCAAGAGAATGGGTGTGGATTGACACAAGGCGCGGGCGAGCAAAATGCGCTGGGCTTCTCCGCCTGATAACTCGCCAACACGGCGATCTGCAAATGTCAAAGCGTTGACCTTGCTCAAAGATTGGCGAGCCAGCTCTTCGTCGTGGGAAGAGGCGTTGCCGAGAAATCCGAGGTAGGGAGTGCGTCCCATCAAGACCGTTTCCCAGACGGTGAAGGCAGGCGGCAGGGAAATCGCCTGCGGGACGACGGCCATGTAGCGCGCGCGCTGCATGGGGTCGAGGGAGTGGAAGTCATCGCCGTTCGTGCGGACATGTCCCGTGGAGGGAACGACTCCGCTCGCTGCGCGGATGATGGTGGATTTGCCCGCGCCGTTCGGCCCGATGAGCGCGAGCACTTCGCCATTTTTTACGTCGAAGGAAACATCGTGCAGGACTTGGTGGCCTTGATAAGAGGCGGAGAGGTTTTGGATTTTTAGCATGGTTATTTCTCGCGGGTCATTTTGAAAAATCTTTAGCCACTAATTTCGCAAATTTCCGCTAATTTTTTTAAATAATTCGCGTGAATTCGTGAAATTCGCGGCTGGCCTTGCGGTTTTGTGTAAGTCCTACTTTAAAACATCAAATACCAAAACAAAGCGGTTTCTCTTGTGTTGGGGTTGATGGCTTTGTAGACGTTGCGGTCGAAGCCGCTAAGGACAAATCCGCAGCTTGCGTAGAGCGTGCAGGCAGGTACGTTGTCATCCTGCGTTTCGAGCATCACGCCTGGGAAATTATTCTCGCGCGTCCATTGAATGCCGCGTTCGAGCAGCTTGCGCCCGATGTCCATGCCGCGAAATTCGGGATTCACAACGAGGTCTTCCACGTATCCAAATCGATTCCACCATTCCATCACTTTGATGCGCCCTGCGAGCTTTCCGTCCACTTCGGCGAAGAAGATCGTGGGTGCGTTCTCTGAAAATCCGTAGTCTGTATCTTCAGCGTGGACTTCTCTTTCGTATGGAGGTTCGACAGCCGCAATGGTGTATCCGAGTTTTTCATTTTCGATGTGCAGCACGAGGCGGGATGTGACAGGCGATTTGCGCGAGAAGGATTTCGTTTGCGGCGCTTCGTTCGCTTCTTTCTTACGGATGATGATGTCCATGATTACCTGAATTACGACTTTCTCAAAAGATTGGGTGTTTTTTTATATGAAGTAGAGCCTTAACGCAAATGACGCAAATGGAGCGAATGGCGCGAAAATTTTAAGAAATTCGCGCTGTTTGCTATATTCGCCAAATTCGCGTTAATCTTTTTTGACTTCGGGAAAGCCATGTTACCAATATCCTTGATTCTTTGCGGTACGCAAAACCCAGAGAAAGAAAGGTGCGCCAACCAACGAGGTGATGATACCAACGGGGATTTCCTGCGGTGCGAGGACGATGCGTGCAACCACGTCCGAGAATAGCAACGCAGATGCACCGCCGATGATGGATAAAGGAATGAGACGGCGATAGTCTCCGCCGAACCAGAGACGAAGGATGTGTGGAACGACGAGTCCGATAAAGCCGATGATGCCAGAGAAGGCAACGGCGGCAGCAGTTGCAAGGGATGCAGCAATCAATAAGATCGTTTTCGTGCGAGTGACGTTGAGCCCAAGCTGTTGAGCCTGATCGTCACCAAATTGTAGAAGATTGAATCGATGCCCGTTGATAAGCAAAATGCCCAACCCGATGATGATGTAGGGAAGGATGGCGAGGATGGCTGTCCAACCTGCCTGACTCGCTCCGCCCAGCAACCATCCCAGCGCACGGCGGACTTCGCTTGTGGATCGCAGCATGAGGAAGGATGTGAGCGAGGTGGCGAAGGAGGAAAAAGCAACGCCAGCGAGAATTAAGTTCGTGGTGGGAATAGTCTGCCCGACGCGGGCAAGAAAATAAACAATGAAGACGGTGATCAACGCTGCGATAAATGCGGACATTGGGATTGCCATCAACCCCCAAAAAGAATACGGCCATTGGATGGACATGGCGATGACCGCGCCGAGTCCCGCACCTGATGCGACGCCGATCAGAAATGGGTCAGCCAGCGGGTTGCGGAACAACCCCTGATACGCCGCGCCACTTCCGCTGAGGGCGGCACCCGTCAACGCAACGAGGACGGTACGCGGTAAACGAATTTGCCAGATGATGAAGGTAAATGTCTCGTTACCCAAGCCGCGCAAAATCTTCCACAACTCCACAGGGGAAATGAATACGGAACCGATCGCAAGGCTGAGGATGAAGGCGATCAGAAGAAGGAAGAAAGAGGAAAGATAGGGCTTGGGTTTCATGTGTTGTGAGTGCGTCGCACCTGTCTAGTACGACGCACCCATAATTGATTCTACTTAAACACGTCAGGATGCAAAATCTTTGCCAGTGCTTCAAGACCGTCCACGAGGCGGGGGCCGGGGCGGCTGATGAGGTTGTCGTCAATCGGGAAGATCTGCTTGGATTTTACGGCTTCGATGCTTTCCCAGCCAGCGCGTTCCAAAACGGATTCGGGAGTGACTCCCCACATCGAGTCACCGAGGACGATGATGGACGGATTTGCAATCACGATCTGTTCAAGGCTGAGTTGTGGATAGGCGTCTGTGGAAACGCTGCCCACATTGGTCCCGCCAGCGCGGGTGATGAGCAGGTCACCGAAGGTGCCAGGTCCGTAGGTGTACGGCTTGGATGGGTCGGATGCGTCAATTTCATAAAAGACATTCGGGCGTGCGCTAAGCGGCATGATCTTCTCGTCTACCGCAGCGACGCGGGCTTGCAGGGATGAGACCAATTCACTGACGTCATGTCCTGTCAACTCGGCGACGGTTTCGAGCTTGCCATACATCTCTTCGAGCGTGGTTGGGTTGCCCAAATAATACACCGTCACACCGAGGTCCTCGAGCTGCTTCACAAGTTCTGGGGTGTTGATTTCCGCCGCGATAACCAGATCGGGGTTAAGCGCAACGATAGCTTCCACGTTGTATTCACCGAAGGAACCGCCAATGCTTGGAAGAGCTTTGACTTCTTCGGGATAATCGGAAAATTCATCACGGCCAACCACTTGGTCACCTGCGCCGACGGCAAAGAGAATCTCTGTTGTGGAAGGCGCGAGCGAGACAATACGTTCGGGATTGCCAGCGAGAGTGATCTCGCGTCCCATGTCATCGGTGAAGGTTGATCCGTCCGTTGCGGCGGGAGCTTCGGTGGCAGGTGCTTCAGTTGCAGAAATTTCTGTAGCAACAGGAGCAGGCGCTTCGGTCGGGGTTGAGGCGGGGGCGCATCCAGTGATGGCGAGCGCGAGTAGTAAGGTCAAAATTAAAGTCTTGCGTATCATGTATTCTCCTAATTTTATTGCGTAGTAACGACTTAAGTCGTTACTACAAGAATCAAAATCCCCAGCATAGGCTGGGGAGGTTGGAGAGGCAATCTGAGAGTGCTGCCGTCATCCACCTCCTTTCCGCGAGAGTGTGGTGAACTGATCGGCAGCGGGCGACCTGACTTGGTTAGTTTGGTAGTTTATTAGTTTTATAGTTTGATAGTTGAACTACCAAACTGCGTAACTACATAACTACTCAACTAACCTCACAGTTGCGGGACAGTGCCAGAATTCACTTGCACCTCACTGTGTTCTGTACAGTGCAGGTGTCACTGGCTTCGCCGCTTGCTGATCGTTATTTAATTTATTGTACCACCAACGATTTTTAGCGATCTTCGCAGCTGATACACATGCCACGGATACAAACCATACCAATATAAAAATCCGCCGAGGCCGCGCGGGGCGAAGTATGTGGTTTGGGTCAGCTTGGAATCATGCACCTGCCATTGCGTCCACTCTTCGCCAAAGCTGAATTTTTTGTACGAAAGAGCGGGTGCTTCAATGGGCTGGTCAATTTTCATTTCGCGGTGGTGGATGAAGAATCCCTCGTGCTTGAGATTTTTCACATCGTCGAGACCATCCTCCCAAACATGCTCTATCTCAAGCGGATGCAAACGCCTCATTGCCTCGCGGACGGCTGATTCGTAATCGATAAGCATTACCTCAGGGAAGGTTTTTCGAGCGGTGTCATGCAGCACAATGCTGTCACTCGATAAGCCGCCGACCAATGCGTACGCGATTCTGCGCGGGACGGGGGTCATCAGGCCGATGCCGAAGGCCATGAACCAGATGGGGATGAAGGGCAGCAGGATGAACCAGCGTTTGTGTCCGCGGATCTCGGCGTAGAGTTTCATCAACTCCACGTAGGTGTACACCCTCTGCACACCGACTTCATACACGCCGCCGCGTCCGTTGGAGTTGGTGAGCGCTGCTAGTAAATAGTCGATCACGTTTTGAGTGGCGATGGGTTGGGATCTATTCTTCAGCCACGTTGGCCCTGGGATGACGGGGAAAAGTTCCGTCATGAAGCGGATCATTTCAAAGGAGATACTGCCCGAGCCTGCGATCACTCCCGCGCGAAATTCGGTGACGGGGACTTTCCCTTCTCGCAGTGTCCTTCCTGTTTCAATGCGTGAACGCATGTGCGGGGCGATGTGCTGTTCAGGATCGGCCAGCCCGCCAAGGTAGATGATGTGCTGCACGCCAGCTTCTTCCGCGGCTTGTGCAAAATAGCGCGCGCCTTCAATTTCGAGGGACGTGTATCCGTGCCCCGATGCCATGTTGTGGATGAGGTAATACGCGGTGTGGACTCCGTCCAATGCGCGGGTGAGGGATTCGATGTCCATCACATCACCTTGCGCCATTTCCACTTGCGAGAACCATGCCCGTGCCTTGAGTCTCTCGGGGTGGCGTGCCAACGCACGGACACGATATCCACGCTCGAGGATCTGTGGGATCAATCTGCTAGCGATATAGCCTGTGGAGCCAGTGACGAGGATGAGTTTGGAATTCAATTAGAAAACTCCGAAGGAGTGAAATGATTATAGGGGGTATGACATCCCTACGGGATTGGGAACGATGGTTACGCTATTTCTATAATCCTGTCATCCCTACGGGATTTTATCTTTCCACTTTGAATGGAGTTATATCTGGGTCAATGGCTTCATCAAATTCACGGGCGGCGAGGTGGCCGCTGAAGATGGCTTGAGCAATAATGTTGGGTGCTTCGGCGTCACCGATCAGGCGCAGGGATTTGAGTTTGCCTTCCGCGAGGGCGGGCTTGAGTTCGTGATACAGCGCGTCGTTGGGGATGCGGTCTGTGACGAGGACGATGGCGTCGCAAGGGAGAGTCGATTCAGCGGAGGTGATGGTATGGATGATGGTGGCCCCCTTCGGGGATGACACAGTTGTCGGGGAGAAAGAGGCGAGAGCGTGGTGTGGGAGCAGAGTCACGTTCAAGGCGAGGAGTCGCTTGTAGATGCGTTCCTGTTCAAGGGTGTATTCCGTCCACGCTGAAATGGTTTGCGCAGGTGTAACCAATGTGACTTCGCAGCCGTTTTCGGCGAGGAGTTCAGCGAGGACGCCGCCCATGTAGTAATGATCGTCGTCGTAGAGGAGGACTTTGCCAGACGGAATGTTGCCCCCTCCGGGGACGATGCCGCTCATGAGATCGTCTGGGGTAAAAATTTTTGCATCGCCAGAGATGGGGCGCGAGTGATAACGTCCCAAGCCGTCACGCCGCCATTTGGAGCCCGTAGCCAGAATGACATGCGGCGCACCTGCTTCGAGAATATCTTTGGCGGTCATGGGGCTGGATGGATAGAAAAAGATATTTTCGATCTTTTGAATTTGCGCGAGGCGCCAATCGATGACGCGGCGCCATTCGGTGAGGTTGGGGAGTTTAGATTCAAGCGCCACACGTCCGCCTGCTTCACGATTTTTATCGGTGAGGATGACATGGTATCCGCGCTGACCCAGTGCGCGTGCGGCTTCGAGACCGGCTGGGCCTGCCCCGACGATGAGGATTTCATCTTCTGATTTTTTCGGCGCGATGAGTTCGGGATGCCACTCACGCCTCCATTCTTCGCCCATGGTTGGATTCTGTGTGCAGCGAATGGGGACGAAGCGAGTATCACCCGTGACGCAGATATTGCAGCCGATGCACTCGCGGATGTCTTCAAGTTTGCCTGCTTTTATTTTGTTCGGGAGGAATGGGTCGGCAATGGACGGGCGCGCCGCGCCGATCAAGTCCATGATGCCGCGCTCGATGGCAGAGACCATTGAATCGGGTGAGGTGTACCGCCCCACGCCGACGACGGGTTTGGTGGTGAGCTGTTTGACGAAGGAAATATATTTTTCCTGATGTCCTTCTTTGCCGAAACGTGAGGTGATGGAATCGTTTTTCCATGCGCTGATGTTCACATCCCACAGGTCGGGGAGTTCAGCGAGCATGGAGATAATGTCGCGTGCTTCACCATCGTGCTGGATTCCATTTGCGCCCATGAGTTGATCCACGGCAAAACGGACAGCGACAGCGCAGGTATCGCCAACCACTTCTTTTGTATCTTCGATGAGTTCACGCAGGAAGCGGGTACGGTTTTCAAGAGAGCCGCCATACTCGTCGGCGCGGTCGTTATCTTTGGAGAGCATGTGAAATGCAAGAGTGAGGTTGTGCGCGGCGTAACAGTAGATAATGTCGAAGCCTGCGCGTTTAGCACGAATAGCTGCGGCGCGATGCCATTTGCGGATTTGTTTCAAGTCATTTTTTGATGCGGTGCGAGATTGACCAGGTTCATAGCCGCTGCCGCCGACTAATCCGCGGGAGAAGAGATCGAAGGGAACCGCGCGAGTGTATAAGTTGGAGGCGTCTCGTCCGTTGTAGGAAAGTTCAATGCCTGCGAGCGAGCCATGTTTATGAACGGCTTCGGTCATCAGTTGCAGCGAGGGAATGTCGTCATCGCTCCAGATGTGCCCCTCAAAAAATGGAGAGAGGTCGCTGGTGTGGTGGATCTCCGTCTCTTCGGTGCAGACCACGCCCCAACCGCCCTCGGCTTTCATGCCGCGCATGGCAGCCAGTCCCTTGGGCATGCGCCAGCCGAATCCATTGCAGTGCGGCACTTGGTAGAAACGGTTTGGTGCAGTGACGGGACCGATCTGGATCGGTTGAAATAGGATGTCGTAGCGGGAGGTCATGGGAGGGTTCCTTAATAAGTTGACAGTCACTTTAAAGTGGCTGTCAACTGTTTTTGTTAATTACAACTCGTCAGTTCTGGAAATAGCACACTGGAATAATCATCCATTAGCGCATCCGACTCGGCAGGAAAAACGAGCATCATGCTGATCACGCGAGTATCAGTATCATTTTGAGCCCAGAAGTTAATATCATAGGTAAGCCCTGAATCCACGGCGCTGAATTGATATAACCGCAGGCCATTGTCCGTTCTGCATTCGGCAAGAAGCTGATAACTTTCATAATTTGAAAAAATAACCTGCCAGTTATCCGTATTGAAATAATCGTTCAAGTCTGGTTCTTCATAAGAACAGGGGAAGATCAGCGCTTCCAGATAGGCAATGGCTGTATCTACGCCGTCAGCCCAGGATACAGAGACACGTCCGCTCTGAACGGTGTAACTCCGTTCCCATTCGGCCCCGCCGAATATATCCTTGGTATAGGCAAGCGCGCGGTCAACGTCTTCATCGGTTGGTTCGAATGAAATACAGGCGGCAGTTGCCATAGGGACCGGCGGTTCCGTTGCGGCGGTCAATTGCGGCGCGCTGATGGGTGTAGCTACTTTGGAAGGTCCGCAGGCAGAGACCAGTAAAACAATGATGAATACAAGAAAATATTTTTTCATGGCGCAGCCTTTGCTTGGAGAATATTTTCTGCGAGTATAGCACGCCATAATAAAAAGCATGGCTGCGCAGCCATGCTTTTTATTATGCAGTTCACCCTAAACCGGGATTCCTATTTCTTTTATTTATATCCAAGGAACATCTTCACATTAATCTCGGAGCGGAAAATAATCCGTTCGCTTTTTGTCTTTGCATTCTCGAGCGCCGCATAGATCCTCTCCATGCCGTCATGATATGTTTCCTCGTTCAACAATGCAAGCTGTGACGTTGCATTGTGTTTGATGAAGGGGTCTTTCAATACCGTCTCGCCTTCATGGAAGTTGCGAATCTCTTCCACCGTTTGAGAGGATATGTCTCTGAAGCCTTCTTCTTCCATCCACGGGATCAACGCGGCACCTGCTGGGTAACGGCGAAGATCAGTGTCATAGACTGCGTCAAAATAATCGTAAATATACCAGCTTGACCTATCTGCAGAATGGGGATCGTGCCCAATAATGGCGAGCGCGCCGTTCGGCTTCAGCAAACGGTATGCTTCCTGGATGAATGCGCGGTGGTCGCCAAAGTGGTGGATCGCGTCCACGCAGTAGATCAGGTCAAAGGTCCCGCTTTGATACGGCAGTTGAGTCCCTGTGCCTTGGGCCAGATAAAGAGTTGCGGGCTGCTGCTTCGCTTGTCCGATCATCCCCATCGAATAATCCAGGCCGTACAAGCCGTCCGTCACCTGATGGAGAAGGTTGAGCCAGTACCCGGTACCACTACCCACTTCCAATATTGTTTTGGCTTGCACCTGTTTTGCAAGTTCGAGGAGCGCCTGCCCGCGCTCCCATTTTTGAGCAGTAGGATAACGCTGGTTGTAATCCGAAGCGATCTTGTCATAATTAAGTTTTAATGAGTTCATATTGTATTGATAACACAGCGTCCGAAAGAATTACCCTCACAATTTTGTTAATGAAACTCTTGTACAAAAAAATAGTCGTTCTCAGTTCAACATTGAGAACGACTATTGCTTCATATCAAGCTTCCTGCTTTGCGTATTTACTTGTGCCCGTTCTTCTTCAGGTTTTCCTTCAAGGTTGTACCAAGGCGCGTAATACCCTCGCGGATGACATCCGGCGAAGAGAAGGAGAAATTGAGACGCATAGTATTGGCTCCGCCGCCATTCGGGTGGAATGCTGCCCCAGGGACGAATGCCACCTTGCGCTCAATGGCAACCTTCAACACTTCGGCCGCATCCACATTCTCTGGCAGCACTCCCCACAGGAACATACCGCCCTGCGGCTTTGTCCAACTCACTTCGGGGGGGAACATTTCCTCCATCATTTCGAGCATTACATCGCGGCGTTCCTTGTAAACAGTGCGGATAGTTTTGACATGCTCATCGAGGAACCCGCCTTTGGCAACTTCGTACGCCACATGCTGGATAAAGGAGGAAGTGTGCAAGTCCGCAGCTTGCTTTGTCATCACCAATTTGCGGATCACCTTTGGAGGTGCGATCACCCACGCCAAACGCAGACCGGGCGCGAGCAGCTTGGAAAATGTACTCAAATAAATAACATTGCCGCTGTATTCCACATTCCCATCATTGCGGAAAAAGTTATCGAGATACACCACCGAAGGGAGATGTTCCCCATCATAACGCAATTGACCGTAGGGATCATCTTCCACGATGGGTACGCCGTATTGATCAGCGAGCAGAACCAGCCTCTTGCGGCGCTCAAGGCTGAGGGTGGAGCCCGACGGGTTTTGAAAGTTCGGGAGGATGTAAATGAACTTCGGTCCGATTCGAAGCGCCTCTTCCAACTTATCTACGATCATGCCATGCTCATCCGAAGGCACGGAAATATACTGGGCGCCATACGCATTCCAGGCCTGCAGCGCGCCAAGATATGTAGGTGATTCCACCACGATGTAATCGCCGCGATTAATGAACAAGCGCCCGATAAAATCCAAAGCCTGCTGTGACCCCGAAGTGATCATAATATTTTCAGCAGTGATCGGCACGCTGTACCGAGCTGTGTGGCGCGCGATCATTTCGCGCAAAGGTGTGTATCCTTCCGTGGTGCTGTATTGCAGCGCCTGCGCGCCCTGAGACATCAACACTTCATTGCAAGCCTGCTGAAATTCCACCACTGGGAACACTTCCGGTGCAGGCAGCCCGCCCGCGAACGAAATGATATCGGGCTGCTCGGTGAATTTTAATAACTCACGGATCACTGAACTTCCCATTCTTTGCATGCGATGAGCGTACCGATATTCCCAGGGTGTCTGCATTTTTACTCCTTGATTAAAAGATGAAAAAAGCCTGACAGGTACGTCTGTACCCATCAGGCTAGCTGACTGAACAATGAAGAACGCCAGAAAGACTTCGTATCATGGCATTCACAATCTTACACACTTTTGCAGACGGATGCAACCGCTTAAAGTAACTGTAAATTGAGTGCAAACTATGACATATTTCCCGAGATGATCCTCTCAACGGATGTCCTTGTGTAAAAATCCAAAGGCAGATGAAGAGCCGCTTCAGGCTTAACCCACACATGCTCCTCCGCTTCGTCATTTAACTCCACTGAGAGAGAGTCCGTTCGGCAGAAATAATCAAAGAAAATAAAATGCCGTCTCTTCCAAAAAGAGGGATCATAGATAAATTGCTGAAAATTTATGAAGCGCAGGTCGTAAATATCCAGACCCGTCTCTTCCTTCGCCTCACGGATGGCCGCCTCTTCGAGCTTCTCGCCCAACTCCACATGCCCGCCAGGGACAACGTACTTGTCCGGCCACTTGTGGCTCTTCAGCAACAACATCTCCCCTGCCTTATTAAAGATAAAAACACCCACCGTCGGTTCTGGAAAAATCTGGTCTGCCATAAAATACTCCTGATCAATTGTGTTGGTCGAAGTAGCCCCGAGTGCTTTTCGAGGAGCGTATCGAGGCCCACAGCCCTACCCAAACACCGCAATCACCATCACCCCTACGAACACGATCACAGACCCCACCACACGCATGCCGCCCATCTCCTCTTTCAAAAATCTCCAGCCGAGGAATGCCCCGATCACCGCGCTCACCTCGCGGATCGCGCCCGAATAACTCAATGGCGCAAAAGTGTACGCGAACAATGCCAGCATGTAGGCTACCAGTCCCAACACGCCGCCGAGGATTAAATATCCACGCTTCTTTTTCCACATATCCGTGAAATGGCTCCATCCATAGCGGCGGGCAATGTACGGTGTGGTCACGAACGGAACCATCACAAACATGGACAATCCATACGGCAGAGCAGGTCCGCTCTTTACGGCAGTCCCGTCAATGAAGGTGTAAATGGAAATGATCAACGCCACCGACAGGGCCGTGAGAATTCCCCTCAAATGCGGCTTTTCACTTTTATTATTCAGAAGCGTTGTCGCGCCAATCACGATCATGCCGCCTGTGATCATCGCCAGGCCGATATATCCACCCACAGTCAATTCTTCGCGCAAAAAGATCGCAGACCATAACACCAACAACGCAGGTGCCGCCCCGCGCGCGATCGGGTAGACGAGGGAAAAATCATGGTCGCTGTAGGCAATGCACAGCAAAACGAAATAGATCGCCTCCAGCATCATGCTGATAATTGCAAATGGCCACATCTCACGCGGCGGCAGACCCGTGAAGAAAATTAACACCAAAGAGAATATCCCGCTTAAGATCACCTGCCACCCCATGGCAATGTATTTCTCATCCGCGCTTTTAAGTAGAAAATTCCACAATGCATGCATGGACGCAGAAATAAAAAGAAGAACGATGGCAAGAATTGGCATGAATTTACCTCGAGGGATTAAAACTGACAGATGCGATGCACCTGCATTCCTAGCTAAAAAAACCGATCAACCGTTTGTTGATCTCATCCGCTTCGTCGTGCTGAACCCAGTGCGTGGCATTCTCAAATAACACCGCCTCGCCCTGATCGCACAACTTAATGGACGGTTCCACCATTTCATGGCTGAGAGCAACATCCTTTTTTCCCCATAACATCAACACCGGCACTTGCACGCGCCGCGCAGGAATATTCCTTCGTTGAAAGGCATACTTAAAACTGTGCCGAAAGACGGAGCGATACCAGTTCACCATTCCTGTCAACGCGCCAGGCTGAGCCCAGGCTTTTTTGTATTCCACCAAATCATCAGCGGAGAAGGTGCTCTTTCGCCCGGAACCAATCAACATCCGCGTCATGTTGCGGAAGTTGTCCCTGCTCAATGTCCACTCTACAAAAAACGGGATCTGAAAGAAGAAAACGTACCAGGATTTTTTCCGCTGTTCGGCATTCTCAAGGATAAAGCGCGTCATCACGTCCGGATGCGGCACATTTAAAATGGCAAGTTTTTTGAACCGCTCAGGATAAGTCAATGCCAGCGTCCAGGCGACCACGGCGCCCCAATCATGCCCAACGAGAAAAGTCTTATCGATCCCAAAATGATCCAGCAGACCGATGATGTCCTTTGCGAGTGTGTTCACCTCATAGGAGGAAACACCCTTCGGCTTGTCCGAAAGGTTGTATCCACGCTGGTCCGGCACAATGACTCGAAACCCCGCCGCTGCAAGAGCAGGAATCTGCTTTTTCCACCCATACTGAAATTCGGGAAACCCATGCAATAAAATGACCGACGGTCCGTTTTCAGGTCCATCGGTCAACACATGCAGCTTGATATTGTTCGTTTCAATCAGCTCTTTTTTCATGTGCGCGAGTATAATGGAAAAACCCTCATTACGAAAATGAAAAGCACAAAAACTTGACTCTGTGCTATATTACGTGCAGAACAAAACCGATAATAGCAAAACCGCCGAAAGGTGGTGACGCAAAGCCAAGGGTCTAAAGTTGCGAAAGCAACCATGATCGCCAGGCCGCCGAAGACAACACAGCAGATTTTCCCCAAAAGCTCTCGCGGACCTGGCACAAAAGCCAGGTCCGTTTTTGTTTTGAACCTTAAAAGCAGTTCGTTCGATAACGGCAAACCCGTCGAAAGACGGCGACGCAAAACCATGGGTCTAAAGTCGCACAAGTGCGGCCATGACAGCCAGGTTACCGAAAACGAGCCTCCATCTTTCCAAGCCCCGCCCCCTGCAATAAAACCCGCCAAAGAATCTGGATGCTCCAATGAAGGAGTTTTTCATGGCATCCAGAATTCAATCCACACCAAAAAATCAAATATTTTCAGCAGCCCTTTTGCTGGTCCTCGCATTTGCGCTCGCGATCCCCACGCAAGCTTTCGCAATGGAAGCCCCGAGCACAGTCGTCCCCAACCTGCCCTCATTTATTGACAGCATCAAAGACGGCAACGCCAACATCCTGCGCGGCATTTATGTTGAAGGCGTTATTGCCTTCCCCGTTGTGCAGCAACCCTACGGCACCCCGGGCTACGTCTCCACCACTGACTCAGTCGTTACACAATTCAGCATGGCCTCCGAAGTCGGCAACCTCGGCCTGCTCGCCCACAATACCCTCGCTGGCGCCTCCTTCCCACAGTTGAAGATCGGCGACACTATCATCTTAATCTACGGCGATGGTCACACGCAGGGTTTTCTCGTCAGCGACATTCAGCAATATCAGGCCACCGACCCCCTCAGCCCATACAGCTACTTCAAAGATCTCGCCTCAGAAACCACCCTCAGCGCCCTCGACCTCTTCAATAAAGTTTACCGCGGCGATTATCACCTCACTCTGCAGACCTGCATTGACAATCAAGGCAATGCCAGCTGGGGCAGATTGTTCATCATCGCAACACCCATCAGCAACAAAGACGCCAACATTTTGGAATAATCCATCGAATGCCCGATCCCTAAAGGTTTTCTTCCCGAAGCCTTTAGGGATTTTTTATTTAAGTTTGAGGATAAAATAGACTCATGTCCTCGCTTTCGGATAAACTGAAATCACTCGGCGTGAAGACAGGAAGCTCGCTTCCTCCTACGGGAACGAGTCCGACTCCGCCCAAGCCTGTCAGCCACACGATTGACTCTGTCGTGGCTGGGATATTTATCCCCACGCCCCAGGGTGAAGCCTTCATCACCGAGCAGGTCTTTGATGAAGAGTATCTGCACGGAAGCATCTCTCCCTACTCCAGCTTTCCCCGTTCGTTCATTTCGCAATGGGCAAACGATGCGCGCATCGCGGATTTGCCCATCAGCAAATTCGCATTTCTGGATACGGAAACATCGGGCATCTCCGGTGGAACAGGCACGTATGCCTTTCTGGTCGGCGCTGCCCGCTTCGTGGATGGCAAATTCGTTTTGCGACAATTCTTCCTGAGAGACCCTTCTGAAGAACCCGCCATGCTCGAAGCCTTGATCAACTTCCTCGCACCTTGCGAGGGATTGGTGACCTTCAACGGCAAATCGTTTGACGCACCGCTGCTTGTCACTCGTTATTCATTACACCGCATTCCGGTACCCTTCAAAGGTTTTGCCCATTTAGATCTACTGCCGCTGGCTAGAAGGTTGTGGAGGGACAGGCTGCCTTCCCGTGCTTTGAAGTATCTCGAAGAACATGTGCTTGGTTTCACCCGCACCTCAGATGAAGTACCGGGCTATGAAATTCCATGGTTATATTTTGATTACCTGCGCACAGGCGATGCGCGTCCGCTGGGCGGAGTGTTCTATCACAACGCCATGGATGTGGTCGCCATGGCAGCACTGCTCGGGCATGTCAGCGAATTGCTCGATGATCCGTACAACGGGCGCGTGGAACACGGACTTGATTTCATTGCGCTCGGAAAGTTATTTGAAGACCTTGGCCATTGGGATGAAGCCGCCCGTCTGTTCGAGCGTGGACTCGAGCTTGGGTTGGAAGAAGCAGATTTCGGCGTGGCAGTGAAGCGCCTTTCCATCCTGCAAAAGAAACGCGGAGATATGGATCAGGCGTTGCGTTTGTGGGAAGATGCAGCGGCGAAGGGTCACATCTATGCCCACATTGAGCTGGCAAAACATTACGAGCATAAAATGCGCGACGCGAAAACATCCATTAAATGGGCGAAGTCGGCGCGCAGGGAAGTTGAAAAGGCTGACCTGCCTGCATACATCCGCAAGCATTGGCTGGGCGAGATCGATCACCGTCTTGCACGCCTGGAACGGAAAGCAGGCTTATAATTAGTCATCACTTTACAGGAGGAGTGCCATGCAAATTACTGTTTCAACTGAACAGGGGAATGTTGCCGTCCTTCAACTTGCGGGCCATTTGGATGGTCAGTCCTACCAGGATTTGATCATGAAGGCGCAGGAGGTTATGAGTGACGGCGCAAAGAATATTCTGCTAGATCTGAGCGAGCTAATGTATATCTCCAGCGCAGGATTGGTTGCCATACACGCGATCTCCATGCTTCTGCGTGGAGAGAAAACTCCAGACCCCGAACAAGGCTGGTCAACGCTAAAATCCATGGACCGCACCCGCGATGGGGGGAAGCAAAAAAACCTCAAGCTCTTAAATCCGCAGCAGCAGGTTATCAAGGTTTTGGACATGGTCGGCTTTATAGATTTCTTCGAGATCTTCACGGACAAGCAAAAAGCTGTCGATTCTTTTTAATCAACATTCTTTGAGGAGCGGCGCGGCTCAGGCTGCGTCGCTTCTAATTTTTTATTGGTGAGGTTTATACATGAAACAAAAACTGGGAAACCTGATCTTTATTGTTCTCGTCGTTCTGACGGTTGTGATCTGGCTTGTTTTCCCCCCTGCCAGAAATGATATGGGGAATTATGCACGGTATCATGCGGGCATGATCCTTGGCTCAACAGTGATCGTGTTGATGTCATTTTCATTATTCCTATCCACACGCCCTGCCTGGGCAGAGCCGTTCTTCGGCGGGCTGGACAAGATGTACACGACACATCGCCGCACCTCCACCGCCGCGTTCCTGCTCATGTTCGTTCATTTATTGTCGGTTCCTATTTCCATTATGAATTTACGCCTTGGGAATTATCTGGCGATGATCGCCTTTTTAGGAATCATCGCCATTGTGCTTCCCACGCTTGCGCCGCGCATCCCATTTTTGAGCAAATTGACCGGCAGCAGTTATGAGAGTTGGAAGAAACTTCATCGCTACATTGGCCTGTTCTTCATACTTGGATACGTGCATTCCATCACGGTAAATTCACCGGAAGCAAAGATCGCCATCAACTGGAATCAGATATTCGTCTTTCTCGGTATCGGTTCCTATTTGTACGCAGAAATCTTTGGCCGCTTCTTCAAGAAGTATGTGCCGTACACCGTGGAAGCAGTAAACCACCCGAATAACTCCACAACTGAAGTTGTTTTGCGGGCAAAGAATCAGCCCATCCAACACGCACACGCGGGTCAATTCCTATTCGTCAAGTTTGAAGGCGTGCAAGGATTAAACGAATCGCACCCCTTCACCATTTCCAGCGCACCGTCTGAGGATGTGCTGCGCCTGACCATCAAAGCCAGCGGCGACTTCACCCGTCATTTGTTCACGAATTTGAAGGCAGGTACTTCCGCAATCGTGGAAGGAGCCTACGGCATGTTCAATTACAAGACGGGAGGAGAAAAGCAGATCTGGGTGGCAGGCGGAATCGGCGTGACACCTTTTCTCTCGTTCCTGCGGGACCTGAAAGATGACCTGACCCATCACGTGGATTTTTACTACGCTGTGCGTCATAAAGAAGAAACCATTTTTGTGGACGAGATCGAATCGATCGTCAGCAAATATCCGCGCCTGAAACCATACATCCGTTTCTCTTCCACACATGGCTCCCTGACAGTGGATGAGATCGCAAAGAATGCAGGCGGTGACATTCGCGGGCACCATGTTTATATGTGCGGACCGTTACCGATGGTGCAATCCTTTGAGAAGAAGTTCATGGAAGCTGGAGTTCCCGCAGAGAACATCCATTTTGAAGAATTCAATTTCAGGTAATCCACTTTAGATCAATCCCCCGACAACACATACTCCAGCGCCTCCAACTTTGTCCCGGCCCTAGCCATTTTCTCCGCCTCCCGAAGGAGACTGGATGTCACGGCCTCGTCCGCGTAGGCTTCACCACAGCGCGGGCATATCTGCACGGGGACATTGTTGAAGGTAAGCGAATGCTCTTCGCGTTCGAGCAGGACCGAGGTCAGGCCTGGAAGCGTTTCCGCATCGTCGCAGATGATACAGATCATAATTTCCGAGCCTTGAAGCCTGGCTTCCAATGAGATAATTTCGGTTCGTAGGCAGTGACGACAACCAGCTCATTGTCTCTTGTGTTTTCGGTCATCACAACATGCAGCGGACGAGCGCCGCGCATGCCGAGCATTAATCCGCCGGGGCGGGGCATTTCATCAGAATAATCCTCGATCATCTCGCCGCTTTGCAAAACCTGACGGACTTGTTCCTCAGAGATTCTGCGTTCAAACATGCGTTGAACGGCATGGATGCGGAAGATAAGCGGACGGGAATTCATGCAGGCATTATAGCATCACGGGATAACGCCGAAACAAACGAGAGACCAGTCCGCAATTGGACTGGTCTCTCGTTTGAAAATCTTGTTGCAAGATTATTACTTTTCAGGTGCTTCAACAGGTGCTTCAACAGGCGTTTCAACTACTACCACCTCAGCAGGAGTTTCAACTTGCTCATCACTCAAAGTGCCGCTGGATTGATTCTCTTTCTTCTGCTGTTTTTCCCGTAATTTTTGCTCTTTCTTTCGCTTCTTATCCAATTCCTTTTTACGCTTCTCATACTGATAGTTTACTTTGACCAATTTAACATCCTTTTGTGGGTGGCGGCTCAATGAATGAACTTATTAAATCATTATAGCACCCATCATCGGATATTCAGTGTAAAACATGCTTCTTTCATCGCCAACTATTCAATGGGACGCACTTCGCCGCTGACGGCCACACTCTCTCCGCTCTTTGGGCTGTACTTCACAGTTAAGCGGGATGGCACGCCCATATCTTCCCCCTGAAAAATGGTGAAAGTCTTCGAGCCGCTCCAATGAATATCCCGCAAATAACCAGCCAACGCCGCAGCGGCAGCGCCGGTGGCAGGGTCTTCATAGACTCCGCCCGAGGCAAAGGCGTTGCGGGAGTGAAAAACGCTATCCGATTCATTCCACAGCAAGCTGATTGTGACCAATCCCTGCTCGGCCATGAGACCACGTACCGCATCAAATTCATAATTCATTTTGGAAAGCGTCTCGCGCTCTTTCAAGAAAAGGATCAAGTGCTTTGCGCCAGCGTATGCGAATCGGGGAGGAAATGCTGGGGCAAGGCTGTCAACTGTCAGGTGGAAAAAAGCGAGGACTCTATCCACATAGTCTTTTGGTACATCTTCAGAATGCGTCTCTGGCGATTGAAGTGTCGCTTCGATCGTGCCTCGGCCTGTTCTCTCCGCCCGTACGCTGATCTCGCTCTGATTCAGAGTCAGCTTATAGGTCCCTTCGCCAAAGCGTTCGCCCAATGCAGCGCCAAGCGCAATGGTGGCATGCCCGCAAAATGGGACTTCCATCTCGGGCGCAAAATAGCGCACCCTCCAACCGTCCCCTTGCTTTACGAGAAAAGCTGTTTCAGAATATCCAACCTGTTTTGCGATGGCGAGCATATCTTTTTCAGCTGGCATCTCATCATAAAACGCCACGCCAGCGGGGTTGCCTCCTTGTCCATTCTGTGAAAACGCAGCCAGTTTCAATACTTCCATTTTTATCTCCTTAAAAAATAAACCGCATCGTTTCAGACGCGGTTTACCGTTTCTCAATTACGTATTGCTGAACTTAATCCAGCTTCCCTGTGATCATCGCCAACTTCACTTCACCAATCGCCTTGGTGATCTTGATCTCACGCGGGCAGGCTTCGGTGCAGTTGTACGCGGTGTGACAGCGCGCCACGCCGTCCGTCTCTGCGAGGATCTGCAGACGTTCGCCAGCGGCTTCATCGCGGCTGTCGAAGATAAAGCGGTGAGCGGTGACGATGGCAGCGGGGCCGTAGTATTCGCCGTTCGCCCAGTACGATGGGCAGGAAGTGGTACAGGCTGCACACAAAATACACTTTGTAGATTCGTCAAAGCGCGCGCGGTCTTCGGGACTTTGCAGGCGTTCGCGTCCATCAGCAGGCAGCGGACTTTCGTTGATCATGTACGGAAGCATCTTCTTGTAGTTATCGAAGAACGGATTCATATCTACGATCAGATCTTTCTTGACCTTCAAGCCCAGCACAGGCTCCACGGTGATGTTCGCGCCCACATCGCGCACCAATGTTTTGCAGGCGAGGTGGTTACGTCCGTTGATGCGCATCGCATCCGAACCGCAGACGCCGTGCGCGCACGAGCGGCGGAACGCCAGCGTGCCGTCCGATTTGCCTTTCACCAATTCAAGCACATCCAACACGCGGTCATTCTCATCGCCTTCCACCACGTAGGTCTCGTAGTGGCCGCGCACATCTTTTTCAGGATCGTAACGGAAGATTTTGATTGTAATTTCCATAAATGTCTCCTCTCGTCATTGCGAGGAGGGTGATCTTCCCGACGAAGCAATCTCAATATATTTGAGATTGCTTCGGGCAAAAAACAAGAACGCCCTCGCAATGACGGAATTTAGATATTAATAAACTCGCGCCTTGGGTTGATGTTTGGTAATGACCACGGGCTTGTAATCAATTTCGAGCTTGCCGTTCTTGTTCCACACCAGGGTGTGCTTGAGCCAGTTCTTGTCATCGCGGTCAGGGAAGTCTTCGCGTGAATGTCCGCCGCGGGATTCCTTACGGTTGAGCGCGCTCAATGCAACCACTTCGGCGATGTCCAACAGGTTGCCGAATTCCCAAGCATTCAACAATTCGGTGTTGAAAATTTTGCCCGTGTCGGTCACAGTGATATCTTTGAAGCGTGCCTTCAACTCGCGCACTTTCTCCAAAGCGGACTGCATGTCTTTTTCGTTTCGATAAATACCGACATCTGCAAACATGACCTTCTTCATTTCATTGGACAGGTCATACACTTTCTCTTTGCCTGAGCCTTTACGAAGCGCCTCAAACTCGGACTGTGAAGCTGATTCAGCGTTCTCGGGCAGTTTCTCAAACTCAGCAGATTTTGCGTACTCGGCAGCGCGCAACCCCGCGTGCTTGCCGAAGACCACAAGGTCAAGCAATGAATTTGTACCGAGACGATTCGCGCCATGCACAGACACACAAGCACATTCACCCGCCGCAAACAGACCAGGGAATGCAGTACCTTTATCGTCAATGACGACTTCGCCGTATTTATTTGTAGGAATGCCGCCCATCGCGTAATGCGCTGTTGGTTGAATGGGCATCATCTGCGTCACAGGGTCAACGCCGAGGTAAACACGGCAGAAATCCACAATGTCAGGAATCTTCGTCAGAACCGTGTCACCAGTTATTTTCAAGGGAGAGCCGTCGGGGTTGGTACGTCCATCCAACGCGGCAAACTTGTTGACCGTCTCAGGACGAATATCCAAATAGACGAAATTCTTGCCGCCAATGCCGCGGCCTTCTTTGATCTCGGTGTAGATCGCGCGGGAAACCACATCGCGGGAAGCGAGGTCTTTCACGGTGGGAGCGTACTTGGGCATGAAGCGTTCGCCCTTGTCGTTGATCAACACTGCGCCTTCACCGCGTGCGCCTTCGGTGATGAGAATGCCGAGCTTGTAAATACCCGTGGGATGGAATTGGAAGAATTCCATATCTTCCAGCGGAATGCCGTGACGCAAAAGAATGGCAGGGCCATCGCCCGTGTACGCATACGCATTGGATGTCACTTCAAAGATGCGGCCATACCCGCCAGTGGCAAAGATAACAGCCTTCGCGTGGATCGTATGCAGCTCACCTGTGGAAAGTTCCACAGCCACCACGCCCGCTGCCTTACCATTGACCATGATGAAATCCAGCACTTGGAATTCATCAAAGAAATTGACTTTGTTCTTCAAGCACTGCTGATACAAGGTTTGCAGGATCATGTGACCCGTGCGGTCTGCGGCATGTGCGGCACGGCGAACAGGTTTGCCTGTTTCGTTATTGGTATGCCCGCCGAACGGACGCTGTGAAATGCGTCCTTCTGGAGTGCGGTCAAATGGAAGCCCCATGTGTTCGAGTTCGAGCACCGCATCGATCGCTTCATTGGTCATGAACTCGATCGCATCCTGATCGCCCAAATAATCCGACCCTTTGACGGTATCGTACATGTGCCATTCGGGTTTGTCTTCTTCGTAGTTGCCCAGCGCGGCAGAGATACCGCCCTGCGCCGCGCCCGTGTGGGAGCGTGTGGGATACATCTTGCTGATCACTGCGGTCTTCGCCGTCTTGGAAGCGTACAGACCCGCCATGAGTCCCGCCCCGCCGCCGCCGACAACGACCACATCAAATTGATGAACTTTTGCCATGAATTATTGCTCCTGAATATAAAAACATTGACCACGGACGACTGACAACGGTCTATTGTCTGTGGTCCACGGTCATGATTTTTACGAAGTCCAAATGAGATACAAGCCGATGCCGCTCATCGAGATCATCATCACAATGCTCAACAGACGAACGATCTTGCGCCCGCCTTCGCCTGCAATGTAATCGTCAGCGATGACGACCAGTCCATGCACGCCGTGTGCTACTGCAACGAGAAGCAAGGCACTGGCGGTTAACTTCCAGAAGGGGGAAGCCCACAAGCCAAGGTCAGGGACGTCCGTGTTTTGCACATGAGTAACATTAGGCATGAAACCCCAGCGCATTACATCCGCAAGGTTCATCTGATTGCGGGCACCCATGATCAAGGCGCCGATCACTGCAAATAGGATCAGAGCATACATCCCGAGGGCAGAGAGGCGCGTGAAGATCCACATGATGGCTTCAAAGTTCGTCAGTCCGCGCTGTTTAATGGAGAGAGTTCTTTTAGTCGTCATTGAGGCCTCACGCTGCCGTTCTCAAGATAACAAGAACGGAAATGGCATACAGGGGAATGAAAACAGCCCATTCGATCCAGATGGCTTCTTTTTGGTAATCGAGTAATTTGGGGAACAGGTCCAGGATGGTGATGCGCAGACCATTGATGGCGTGGAACAGGACACAAAAGAAAATGAAGATCTGGAATACCCAGCTCTCGTACATCTCATTGAAGAACCCCCCGGTCCTCCCACCCACGAACGACGCCAGAATATGCGTGGTAATGAAAATTGCCATGCCCAGTCCGCCGATGCGGTGCAGGATATACGTTAAATATCCCGCCGGTCCCTTGTAACGCAACCCCGCAGAAAGGCTGACATTTCGTTTCAAGCCCATCTATGCCTCCGTATCAAATTTTAGGAAGATCAAAATACAATCTCACCCAGCTGATTTTTGTGGTGCAAGTGCCTATTTTACTCTCGAACCTTTGGAATCGCAAAATTAAGTGAAAACATGAACAATAAAGGTGACAATCATCCTAGTTATTTCGTTATCAGCCATCCTTCAAAAAAGGCGACAAAGACCCTTATAATCCAATTCACTTCGCTTGGTTTTACAAGAAATTTCTTTATTCATGATCACGATTCGGCAAGCGCAATAAAATCCTCAGGAGGCGCACATGTCTGGTTCGCATGAACTTTCCCGCCGCGATTTCATCAAGGTAACGACGGGAATAGTAGGAGGTCTGATCGGCGCGATCGTCGGTTTACCTTCTGTTTTTTATTTGATCGACCCCGCACTGCAAGAGGGTGGCAAAGAAGCGTGGATCCCCATCGGTAAATTCGAGGATATGCAGATTGGCAAACCTTATCCCTTCTCGTTCACCCGCGTACAGGTCAACGGCTGGGAGCGGACGGCCAGTTCCTTCGGCGGATATGCCATTCGCAAATCGGATTCTCCCGACGATCTGCTCATCCTCAACAGCAAATGCACGCATCTTTCCTGCACTGTGAACTGGCACGAAGAATCTGGAGCATACATCTGCCCCTGTCACGACGCCAAGTTCAGCATGGAAGGCGCAGTGTTGGACGGACCTCCCCCCCGCGCATTAGACACATACGAAGAACACCGCCTGACAGAAGACGGCCTCATCGAAATCTTCTTCAAGGAAGGCTAACACATGTGGAACAACGTTTACAAATGGCTTGATGAGCGCCTTGGCCTCAACGACCTGTACACCAACATGCTCGACCGTCCCGAACCGAAAACAACCTGGTGGAACACACTCGGTTCCGCCAGCATGTTCCTCTTCATCTTGCAGGGATTAACAGGCATCTTCCTCACCGTCTATTACACACCTTCCCCTGACCACGCCTACGATTCCATTCAATATATTATGGAAGGCGTAGCCTTCGGCTGGTTGATCCGCGGCATTCATCACTGGGGCGCGACCCTCATGGTGGTGTTGGTCTTTATCCACATGCTGCGCGTGTTTTTCACAGCCTCCTTCAAATTCCCACGTGAACTGACATGGCTCATCGGCATTGGACTTTTCCTCACCACATTGGGCATGGGCTTCACAGGCTATCTGCTCCCGTGGAATCAAAAAGCATACTGGGCCACCACCGTTGGCACACAAATTGCAGGGACGGTTCCCTTCCTCGGCGACTTCATCCTCAAAGCCCTGCGCGGCGGACCTGAACTCAGCGCCCTCACCTTGCAACGCTTCTTCTCTGCACATATCTGGATGATCCCAGCCATTCTCGCAGGCTTGATGGGCGTGCATCTCTATCTCATCATCAAACATGGCGAATCGCATTTCCCAACAAAGGAAGATTAGCGATGAACGACGAAACCAAACAAAAGATCAACAAACGCTACGAACGCGAGCTGGATAAAGGCGAACGTTTCTGGCCCGATACCATCTTCCGCGACCTGGTCATGTCGCTGGGCATTTTCCTGCTCTTAATTTTGCTGGCATCCTTCGTCGGCATTCCCATCGAACCCAAAGCCGACCCAAGCGACACCTCCTACATCCCGCGCCCCGAGTGGTATTTCCTTTTCCTCTTCAAATTTCTCGCACTCTACGGGCAACTCCCTGTCATTGGCAAGATCGAATGGCTGGCCACCGTACTTGTCCCTGGCGTTGCCATTGGCATACTCACCCTGCTGCCCTTCATTGAGAAAAGCCCGAACCGCTACTACAGCAAACGCGTTCTCCCCATCTCGATCATGACCATCATGGTCACAGGCATCGTGATGTTGACCTTAATGTCCGAAGTCCCCACGGTGACAGAAGATGGCTCGAAATTGTTGGGGACACTGCAAACCGTCGTTGGGATTTTCATCCCAGTGGCCGCTTATGTCCTGTTCGCAGTTTTCAAATCAAACACCCGCCTCATGATCTGGACGACAAGCCTGGCTGCTGTTTCTATGATCATCATCTCAGGGACGGTTCTCGCGCTCGCCCCAGAAAAGAAAGCCGAAGAGACAGAAGTCGCCACCACGTTGGTTGACCAAATTCTCGCAGGGCAAGAGTTGTATGCAGTCAACTGCACCGAATGCCACGGTGACGATGGTTCTGTTGCCGTCATCGAAGGCGTGGAAGGACTCGAAGGCGAAAAGATCACACCGATCAACAGCCGTGATGTGCTCTATACAATCACAGACTCTGCCATGAGCGAAGTCATTGCGTACGGACGTCCGAACTCGGGCATGACCCCATTCGGAAAAACCTACGGCGGCGAACTCTCCAAAGGCGAGATCGATTACATCGTTGTGTTCATGCGCTATATGTGGGATGACAGGTTCGAGGTCCCGGCGGAAGCGTTAAAGCCATTGTTCCCGCCACTTGCAACGGGCGAAGTCCCATCCTATGATGTCCACATCCAGCCCATCGTCAAACGCTATTGTGTCTCGTGTCACCGTGCTGGCAAGGAAAACAACAATTTCCTGATGACCTCCTACGACGAAATTCTCACTACAGGTGACAATGTTGCCAACAACATCATCCCAGGTGATGAAGGCAGCTACCTCCTGCAAGTCATTCAAGAACACGCCATCATGGATCCCGAAAAGCCCGGCGAAGAAATGATCGGCGTTATGCCGCCCAACCGCGCCTTGAAACCAAACATCGTGGATGTCTTCTTCCGTTGGATCATGAACGGCGCTCCGCAAACCGCAGCCGAAGCAGGCGCGCTATCCACAGCACCCGCCACAACACCAACACCGTAGTTCGTAAAATACAATCCTTAAAAACAGTCGAGGTTAAGAACCTCGACTGTTTTTGATTCCAGATAAACAGGTACAATAGCACGAAAATATTCAAATTGGAGAAACCATGAAAACATCAAGCGGATTGGAATACATCGAAGTGGAAGCAGGCACCGGCGCACAAGCCGTGGCTGGCAAGACTGTCCATGTGCATTACACCGGCAAGTTTCAGGATGGCAAAGTCTTTGACAGTTCCATCCCTCGCGGCGAACCGCTCTCATTTCAACTGGGACGCGGCAACGTCATCAAAGGCTGGGACGAAGGCATCGCCCTTATGAAAGTCGGCGGCAAAGCCCAACTCATCATCCCGCCCGCCCTCGGCTACGGCGAACGCGGCGCAGGCGGAGTCATTCCCCCGAATGCCACCCTCGTCTTTGATGTTGAACTGGTAGATGTAAAATAAAACACGGGAAGAGAAGCTGTCCTTTGAAAAAGGCTGCTTCTCTTTTTTTAAACACAAAGTAAACTTAAGGCACAACTCACAATCAACCTTTACTTTTACGGAGGGCATCATGACCGAACAAAAAATGCTTAAGATCTTTCTTTGCCATGCGCCAGAAGACAAGCCAACGGTGCATGAGCTGTACCGCCAATTAAGCGCTGAAGGTTGGTTGGATGTCTGGCTGGATGTAGAGAAAATATTACCCGGGCAAGACTGGGACCTGGAAACTCAAAAAGCGGTGGAACAATCCAACATTGTGATTGCCTGTATCTCCAACCAATCCGTAAACAAAGAAGGCTATATTCAAAAGGAATTACGGAACATCCTCAGTATTGCCGAAGAAAAGCCGGAAGGTACGATCTTCGTCATTCCTCTAAAATTGGAAGATTGCGAAGTCCCCCGCCAAATGCAAAACTGGCAATCGGTGGATTACTACCCAATCCCTAAAAGGAATCAGGCTTACTCACGCCTGATGAAAAGTTTAGAGCAACGGGCCCAAGACCTAGATATCCCAACAAAAGCGACCTCAAATAACATACCAGAAACAGATAAAAATTTATCGGCGATAATTGAACAAAGGTCTCTTCGTCCTGAAGTTCGCCCGCACGCTTTTGTAGTCATGCCATTTGGAAAAAAGAAGGGAGCGGATGGATCTCTTTATGATTTCAATGCAATTTACAGTGCTTTAATTAAACCCGCGCTGGAAGAAGCTGGGTTCGAACCATTCCGTACAGATGAAGAAGTTTCATCGGGCAATATTCTAACGGATATGTTCCAGGAACTCTTGCTGGCTGATTTTGTGCTGGCAGATATAAGCATTGATAATGCAAATACATATTACCAATTAGGGGTTCGTCATGCCCTTCGTAAACGCGGCGTAGTACATATTCAAGCTGGGCGTGCTTACATGCCTTTCAACATTTTCAATGTCCGCACTCTGCCGTACCATATAACCCCAGAGGGTGTTCCCGACCCAGATTTCCTTGGGGAGGATATATCAGCGATAACCCGATTAGTTCTAGATACATGGGCTTCTTCGAGAGAGACAATTCACAGCCCGATCTATAATCTACTCGAAGCGCTCAAAGAACCTGAAATAAGATCCTTGCGCACCCCTTTAGCAACGGGCTTCTGGCGGGAATATAACGAGTGGAAGGACCGAGTCACGATAGCACAGAGGCAAAAGCGCACAGGAGATATATTATTATTAACAGAAGAGATCCAGAACCCGCTCATTATGGAAGAGGCTATTGCCCAGGCAGGTCAGGCCCTGACAAATATGGCTCAGTATGAGCTTGCATTGGCACAATACCGTAAAGGGTTGGAAATTAATTTCCTGAACATGGATTTCCGTAAGCAGGAAGCCTTTCAACTTAGCCGTTTAGGCCGGAGGGATGAAGCCATCATCAAACTTGAATCCATCCTTGCAGATGCCCCCCATGATGGCGAAGCAAAGGTTTACCTCGCCCGCATCTACAAAGAAACATGGATGGATGCCTGGAAAGAAGTAACAGATCCTGAAAAGCGTCTAAGCAGTGCATTCGACGCGTCTCACTGGCTAGTCAAAGCTTATCAAACCTATCTGGATGCCTTCCTGGCAAATTTATCCAATTACTATCCCGGAACCAATGCAATGATGCTGGGCAGTATATTGTCGTACCTTGCTGAACGGTATGATGACCCGGATGAACCCGACCCTGAAATCCGCGAGGTGCGCGAAAAATTACCCGACCTGCAAGGTGCTTTGGAACTAGTCCTTGAAGCAAGGGGCGATGAAAGTCAGGCGGATTTCTGGACTCTGATTTCCCTGGCAGAGCTGAAACTACTGACAGCCAAAAGCACATCGCAAGTATCACGGGCTTACCGAAAGGCACTCGCTGTATCCCGCGAGAATGTTTTCTTTATACTGGCATCTATTAAACAATTGGACATGTTAAATTCCCTGCAGCTTAGGGCAGAATTCATTCAAGCTGGAATAGACGTCTTGACCGAAGAATATACCCGAATCACGAAAGAGGAGTACGGCGCACCTGCTGAAGATAAAGACAGCGCCGCTAAAAAGCCAGTCCGACAGGTCTTCCTGTTTACAGGATATATGGAGGATGAACCCAGACAAGTTCCAAGTCGCTTTTCGCCAGAACGCGAACATCAACTAGTGGAAGCTTTTCAGTCTTTATTGGAAAAATATAATGCAGGGCGGGATGATTTAGTGGTGATGACAGGCCTTTCCGCCGGGAGTGAGATATTATTTGCAGAATGCTGTGTAGGATTAAGAATCCCTGTTCAAGTTTATATGCCTCTTAATGAAACAGCTTATATCAAAAAATTTATAAGCACAAGAAGAGAGGAATGGGCAGAAAGATTCAAGAAATTGCATAGTCATCCTTTGGTAAGTGAAAGTTTCCAGATGGAAAATTTGGGAATGCCAAAATTTGATGACGATGTCTTTGAGCGCAATAACCGTTGGGCACTATACTCTTCAATCGTATACGGATTGGATAAAGTTCACCTCATTGCATTTTGGGATGGAACGGCGTTGGTGCATGAAAGGTTGACAAAAAGGGAGTGACTGTGTAAGTTTGGTTTATGCCTAAACAAAAGAGTACACAGCCACGCCCAAAAACATTATACCGTGTCAAGAATTGGTCTGAA
>Ga0172373_10001906_pt1 | contig 33011 bp, 41 predicted proteins | sample Lak10m_2_FD_114546 | JGI IMG/M metagenome (GOLD analysis project Ga0172373, IMG submission 114546) | Freshwater microbial communities from Kabuno Bay, South-Kivu, Congo - kab_092012_10m | ecosystem: Environmental > Aquatic > Freshwater > Lake | place: Democratic Republic of the Congo...
CAATTTGATAAGTAATCTTTATACTTATGATAATGGTGACGGAACATTTACCGCCTTTATTTGTGTAAATCCGGGGGGCTCATATCCAACACCCGTATGTGTACAAGATAGTACTGAAATTGTGTGTCCATCACCACTTAGTTGGATAAATCTTCTTACAAATTGTACAATTGACGGAGATTGCCTGCTTCTATAAAATGTGGAATAAAATATTTATAATAAAGTATGAGTTTTTTAAGTAATAATAATTCGGAATTTTTATCAGCAAGAATAACCCAAAAGGGAAGAAATTCTATTGCTAAGGGTAATTTTGTCATATCTTATTTCCAAATCGGAGATTCCGAGTTTGATTACACAAACCCATTTACAGGACTTACAGGATTGGCGGGTGTACCCCACCAATCAGTATTCTCACCTTTTGATAAAGAAGGGGGGGTAAAATACCCATATAAATTAGATTCTGCGACAGGTACAACAACATATGGTGTACCCATTGAATTTTCCACAACAGAGACAATAAGAAATGTAATGGGTCCCGCAGGATTTGTTACGGAATATAAAGATTATGATGCGGTAGAATGTACAGGAACAACAATAGAATGTACAACACAATTAGTTTCACTCTCAGCAATTACAGGAACAAACACAATTGTAGTACCTACAGGTTCAAGTTTTAATGATTGTGATTTTATTACAATCGCATTTACAACGTTTACAGGAACAGACCCACTTCATCCTGTTATTTCAGGACAATCAAATAGTTTGATATATCAGGTAATGAGTGTAAGTGGAAACACAATTACACTTGACAGAAATTTACCTAATCTTTCATCTTGTAGTGGTAACGCACAAGTAATTTGTAATTCTTGTGAAAACGAATATCCGGTGGAACCAATTAACTCTAATTGTAGACCACAAGAGATTGACCCATCTCAACAACTTAATTCATGGACATTAAACGTTGTTTGGGGTAAAAAACCAATTGGATTTGATGTCCCAACAACGGATGAAAGTTTAACTGGATTTACATCAAACAAAAACGTTTCAACAAAACAATTCTTAGGTTATACCACGTCAAGTGGACAAACTTGGGTTAATACGACAGGTGGTACTATTACAGGAGTCACCTCATACTATAATTCATTCGATGAAAAAATAGTAGTAACACCTGAAGAACAAAGATGTGTTGCCATCATACATTATTCAGAATTGGGAGATTTAAAAAATGACCCCGAAAGATTCTTTAAATACGATGATTACATCAGTACAAATAATAATTTAGCGGATGCTCTTTTAGAAGATATTGACGAAAACGAGATAACAGATTTAGATTATTTTGAAGTTTATATTCCATTTATTCAGTATCATAGAAATACGGGAACAACCGTAGGTGCTCTGTTTACTATGGACACTACCGATTACTTCATGAAGTCATTAAAGAATTCTAATCAATTATTAAAGTTTAGATATCTTTTAGATGAACAAGGTTATCGAGTTGGTAAAGTATTCGTAAATAACAAAACTATTATATTTGATGACCAAGAATTGGTTGCGGTACTTGATTATAAATCAAATAGAAAATACACATTACCCGCACCGAAAGTTGCGTTGATTCCAAGTGATGCGAGTGCATCTCAATCATTCTTTACAGGAACAACATCGGGTCAAACCGTGTGGGTTACTTACATGTTTAATTACACAGGAGACACCGCATTAAATGGTTTACCATGTAATTACTATTCAAGAGTAGATGTTGCGGCTGATGACCCGTGTTTAGTAAGACCATCGCAACTTTATATCAATTTCGAAGATGGTAGTTTTCCATTCATGGAAAATAGTAATCTATGTACGGGAGCGGTTGAAGGATTTATCGCTAATAAATTCCAAGTATTAATACAAATAACGGACACTGATGAATTACCAACACATGATGGTTGGAAGTTAGTTGATTATACATCATCTATCTCTGGTCATACCGTGGGACAATTAATCAATCCAACAGGATTAACATCAAGTTCTATTATAATCACTAATCCAATGTACACGGGGGCGACTCCATATGACATCGAAACTTTCTTAGGTCTCGTACCTGATGAACCGTCTACATTACCACAATTTGGTGACGAACAACCATTCCCAGGTAGTATTAGATTAGTAAGGGCTACTGACATTGAAAGAATGAGTTTCTTGGTTAATTTACCGAGTTCACAATTTAACGTTAGTCAAAACCCAACCTATGTAACGGGTATGGATAAAAGAATAACTGAAATTGCTTTACTCAATAGTAATAAAGAACCATTGGTGGTTGCAAAAGCCGCTAATCCCGTTAAAAGAGTTGGTACTCAAGTACTTTCTGTGAATTTGGACTTTTAAGACTTTACTATTTCCAGAATATTCTCTATATATTTTTATATGAGTTTAAAATTAAAAAATGCCCCAAAAATTTTGGGGTTAGATATTTCTACAAAAACAATAGGATGGGCGTTGTTTGATATCAATTCTTCAAGACTATTGGAATTGACTCACTTTTCACCAAAAATAAAACCACAACCTGAAGAGAAGATTGAAGAGTTGGTTAAAAAATCAGATGCATTTAAAAAGCATTTAGAAAATTATAGAGATGTTGGAATTACTAAAGTGGTAATCGAGGAACCATTATTGCAATCAAACAATATCTATACAGTTGGTACACTTTTAAGATACAACACCTTGATATTAAGGGCGTGTTATGATGTATTGGGTGTTATACCAACATTTATTTCCACATACAATGCAAGAAAATTTGCATTTCCAAGTTTAGTTGGACAAAACGATAAAGGAAAAAATGTATTATTTGGTGGACTACCAAAAGATATAGATAAGAAACATATCATATGGGAACATGTAAACGAAGTTTGTCCCGAAATAAAATGGTTATATGGTAAAACAGGTAACTTAAAAAAAGAAAATTATGATATGAGTGACGCGGCAACCGCAGTCATAGGTTATGTTAATATGCAAAAAACCGCAAAATAATATTGATTTTAAAAAAATTTTAATTATATTTATTTAAGTACGGGACGTATAGAAATATACGTGGTTGGTATGGGCGGGGGTATGGTGTAACCTCCGTCCTTTTTTTTGCTCGTTTGGTTTTTCACTTTTTTTTTCTTATATTATTCCATATGTCATCCGTGTCTGTGGAATACGAACCAATAATTGAAATAATTGAGGATATCCTTGGTGATTATCGTATGCACAATGATTACAAAGGACAGATATCTTTTGATTGTCCTGTATGTTCATATGACATTAAAGGACTTGAGAATGGTGATGGTAAGGGTAACCTTGAAATAAACTATAAAAGAGGTGTTTTCAAATGTTGGTCATGTGCAGAAACACACGAAACACATGGGTCCTTATACAAACTAATAAAAAAATATGGGACACCAAAACACATTAAAAGGTATGAACTCTTAAAACCAGAAGATACTGAGTATGTACAAATTGTAAAGAAAATTATACGACTACCAAAAGAGTTCATACCAATATTAGATGTGTCACCGGGTCTAAAACTCACTCATCACTACAAACAAGCGTTTGGATATCTTAAAAGTAGAAACATCAACGAAGAGATGATTCAAAAATATAATATTGGATTTTGTTATGATGGTCCATACGCAAATAGAATCGTTATACCTTCATATGATGAGAACAAGTATGTCAATTATTTCATTGCACGTTCATATTTGTCGAGAACTAAGATGAAATATAAAAACCCTGATGTACAAAAAGAGACTATTATTTGGAATGAACACTTGATTGATTGGAAAAAAAGGGTATACTTGGTTGAGGGTGTATTTGATTCCATATTTTTACCCAATTCTATACCAATGTTGGGTAAGTATATTAGTGATTTACTATTCAAAAAAGTTTATGAAAACGCAGATAGTTTGACAATTATTTTGGATGGAGATGCTTGGGATGATGCGGAGAGGTTATATCACAAAATCAATTGTGGAAACTTAATGGGTAAAGTTTATATTGTTAAATTACCAAAAGATAAAGATATCGCCGACCTTCAGGGTAACCTTATAGAGTATCCTGAATTTAAATTAGATTAATATAATGGATTTAGTAGGAATAACACAAGAAATAAGAGATGCTCTCGATAAAAGAAGAGAACAATTAGAATTAACTTTCATTGAGGAAGACCACGTTTACTTCATGAGAGATACCGATGGAAAACTGAAGAAAAATTTCCCTTCGGTGTCTAAGGTTGTAAAGAATTTTTATATCCCATTTGATGCTGAAGGTAAATCATTACAACTTTCAGGTGGTGACGTAAAAAAACAACAAGCGTTACTTGAACAATGGAAACAATCGGGCGAATACTCAACAAATATGGGTAGCCGTGTTCACTATCTATTGGAAAATGAGACCATTAGTCGGTATGGTTCGTATAAAGATGTGAGGGAACCGATATTTCAATGCGACCATAGTCAGATTGTTAAGAGTGATAAGATGGTTGAAGCAGGAAATAAGTTTCTTGATTTAATGGCAGATAGAAACTCGATATTATTAGACACCGAAATGGTGCTAGGCGACCCCGAGTTAGGATACACAGGTCAACCTGATAAAATGTGGTTGATAGAAAACAAAAATCAAGATGGTTTTGGTATTGTCATTACAGATTGGAAAACAAATCAACCAAAAAATTTTAAAGTACAACCATATACAGGTAGAATGTTACCACCATTCAACAACTATCATGATACATCACTAAGTCATTACTACATTCAATTACCATTATATGGGAAGTTACTATTAAAGATGTTGGAAGAGACTAAATTTTCTGACTTGAAGTTATTAGGATGTGTTGTCGTTTTATTGAAAGACGATGGTATGTTTGAAGAATACAAAGTACCATATGAAATCACACAAACAATCCTTAAAATGGATGTAAAAAAACATATGAAAAAATGATAAAGAAAATTATACATATTGCCGATTTACATATTCGTACATATCAGTATCATGACATGTACAAAAAACAATTTGAATTATTTTTAGAAGATGTTAGAAATAAATTATCTGATTATTATTATGAAGAAGTTAGGGTTGTAATTGCAGGAGATATTGCACATCAAAAGATTAATATTTCTAATGAACAAATGGTATTAACCTCTTGGTTCATTAAGGAACTCGCAGATAATGTTGGCAGAGTTATAATAATACCCGGCAATCACGACTTTTTAGAGAATAATGTACAACGATTAGATAGTATAACACCAATTGTAGAATTGTTAAGTCATGATGAAATTAAATACTATAAGGATAGTGGGGTGTATGAGGATGACAACATTAAATGGGTCGTTTATTCACTCTATCAGCACAATCAAAAACCCGAATACACAAAAGAAGATGGATTCTATGTTGGTTTATTCCACGGACCAATTCAAGGTTTATCAACCGACTTAGGTTTTGAATTTGATTCGGCTTTTTCACCATTAAATTTTGTTGATTTAGATTTATTACTATGTGGTGATATTCACAAACGACAAATGTTCGATTTACCCGGTGGCGGAAAAGCAATTATGATTGGCTCTTTTATACAACAAAACTTTGGAGAAACAGTAAACTATCACGGGTATGGTATTTATGATGTTAGTAGTGGCGACTACTCCACACATGACATAAAGAACCAACAACCATTCTTACACTTCTCGATATCTGATATCGCAGACATAGAAAATGAAGAAGAAAACCTCCTTAACATTAGATAAAGAATTTACTCAGTATTGTGAGTTAAATAATATTGCCGACCCCGATAAATTAGCTAAACAAGTATTTGAAAGGGGGTTTTCGTTATTAAAATATGGTGAAACACCAAACGGATTAAAGTCCGATACTAAAATAATTGAAAAGGAAATCATTGTTGAAAAGGAAATAATAAAAGAGGTCGAAAAGATTGTAGAAAAAAAAGTAGAAGTACCTGTTGAGGTTATTAAAGAAATTATAAAAGAAGTTCCAGTCGAGGTAATCAAAGAAATTAGGATAGAGGTGCCGGTAGAAGTGATTAAAGAAGTTCCTATTGAAATTAAAGGTGAAACCCAAATCGTAAACAAAGAGGTTATAAAAGAGGTTAGGGTTGAAGTACCGATAGAAATCATCAAAGAAGTACAAGTTCCTGTAGAGGTAATTAAAGAGGTCATCAACACAGATGAGATTAACTCACTTAGAGAAGAAAACACAAAACTAAAAGAACAAATCAACACAATTACAAAGTCAATTGAAGGGTTTGGTCGAAAAGGCAAGATGATGAAGAATAGTAACATGTCATCATTATATGATGATTGATTTGTTTTTTTCATTTAGTTTAGTTATATTTTATAAAATATATTTCTATGGAAAAACTAATGTTATGGGCATTCATCGCATATGGAATGTCTTCAATTATTGTTTGGGGTTCTATTTTTGAAAATCAAAGAGTGTGGATTAAGTCCAAATCAAAATTTTTTGGAGACTTAGTTAATTGTATGCTTTGTACATCCACATGGGTTGGGTTTTTTATGTCAATTATGTTTGGAGGTTTAGCAACTGCAATACTTGACATTCACTGGATTTTCTCTATATTCTTTGATGGTATGTTTACCGCTGGTATAGTTTGGGCAATTAACTCCATAATTGAGTTCTTCGAGGAAAGTAGACTCAAATAAACCACCTATGGTGGATTCTTTCAATTAATTATTAATGGCATTTATTAGAAGAAATTATGATGACACACCTGTTAGAGAATTTGGAATTAAATTCATAAAAGAAAACATGGGACATGTTTTCATATCACATCCAAACAAGTTTGCAATTGACTTAATTAGTTCTGATAATGCAGACTTCGGAGCCGAAATGGAGGCCGGTGGATGGGAAGGAGATTTTTGGACAAATAAAAGATATTCTTTAATCAGTAATCTTGGATTTGAAACCATTAATATTCCCATTAGAAAAACAAAGTATTGGTATGATAATGTAAACGAATCGTATGTACCAAACAAAAAGAAACACCTGTTCATTAGAACAAACAAAGATTTTACACAAGCAATAGTAATCAAACCAACAACAATCAAGAACACGAATAAAATCATTTGGTCAACGTTTAAGGCGAACAACAACGATGAAGTTGAGAATTGGATGTCCTTCAAAAAAACCGATGTCGACACTTACGATTTTAAAAATGGAAAATGGGTCATACAAAAAATAAAAAAGTAGATGTCTTATATAAATCCTTACATAAAGGTAACTTGGCAGGATACTCCCGAGAATTTCACCGCCGAAAAAGTAAGTCGTGTAAAAACATATTTCCAAAAGAAGTATAACACGAAGTATGTTCAAATAGTAACAAAGGTTGTGTCCAATACTGAACAAACTAAGTTGAAGTCATTGGACATTTCTGATAACATATCTGATTTGGAATATCAGAAAAGTTTGATGAAAGATTTTATTAAGGAAAATCAGATTGATACCAAATGGGAATCACTTGATAGATTGGATAATAAGGTAAATGAAATTCTAATTCAAAAATCAGGAACTAAGGTAAAGTATAACAAGTGGTATATAAAGAAAGTAGAATTCTCAAACTTTCTTTCGTATGGTCAAGACAATTCAATTGATTTTACCGATTTACCCGGAATCACCGTAGTTGAATCTACACCTAAAAACTTTGGTGGTAAATCCACCGCAACTGTTGACCTATTGATGTTCTTATTTTTTAATAAGACAACTAAAACAAAAACTATTTCTGAAGTTTTTAATAGATTCACCAATATCGATAATGTCTTTGTTAAAGGTTACATGACCATAGATAACGAAGAGTATATCATTGAAAGAAATGCGGTTAGAAAAAAGGGAAGAAGTGGTGAATATACATATACAAATCCATTAGAGTTCTATAAGATAGATTCGGATGGTAATTCACACAACTTAAATGGTGAACAAAGAAAAGAAACTGAAGCATTTATTAAATCCGCAATTGGAAGTGAAGAAGATTTCTTATCTACTATCCTTACTACTGGTTATAATTTAGAACAACTAATCGAATCAAAACCAACAGAGAGAGGTCAAATTCTAACGAAGTTCTTAGGGTTGGAAAACCTAAAAGAAAAAGAAGAAATTTGTAAAAATATTCAATCCGAGTGGAGTAAGAAATTAATATCCAATCAATACAATATAATTCAGCTTGAATCTGACATTGAAGATTTTCACCAACAAATTGTTACGTCTGATGATGAAATAAAGAAACAACAGAATGAATTGGAGGAGAATCAAAAAACACTTGGAACACTTGAATTAAAAAAGGAAGATGCGTTAAGAAGAAGAAACAACGACATTGACCAAGAACTGATTAAAACAAATCCCGACCAAATAAATAGGGATATTAACGATTTAACCAAATCTAAGAACCTTTCTTTAAATGGTGCTAAATTGGTAGAGGTTAAAGAACCATCACAATATTACCTCGAAGATGAACATGACAAAGTAAAGTCCGAAGTTAACGGAGTAATTGTTGAGGGTAGAGTTAATAACGATACAATTAAGAGACAGGAAAACCTAGTTGAGCAATTAGAGAAGGGTTCTATTTGTCCAACATGTAACAGAGCGTTAGACCAAGTTGACCACACAGAGGAAATCAATAAGATTAAGGAAGAGATTGAGAAACTTAAAGAAATTAAGATAGAGAATGAAAAAAAGTTAACGGAAGTTACAGAAAAAGAAAGACAATTCTCAATTCTTAAAAAAGAATATGATGATTACGAAAAGAACAAGTTAAGGAAAGCAAAATATGAATTGGAGGCGGAACAGAAACAAAATGAAATTGATAAACTACAAGTCAAACTCAGTAACTATGACCGCAATAAACAAAAATTAGATGAAAATATAAAAATTGATGCTGAGATTATCGCATTGAGAACTCAAATCGAAACCGCTAATGCAAACATCAGAGTTAATAATGGTACAATAGAAAGGTTACGAAATAATATTAATCTTCTGAACGAAAAAATAAAAACAAATCAGGACTTAATAAAGAAAATTAAAGTAGAAAACGAAACCCAAGCCATTTTCAAAATATACTTGACCATCTTTGGTAAGAATGGTATCTCTAAAGTTATTTTGAAAAATATGGTACCACTTATAAATCAAGAGTTGTATAGATTATTAGTTGATAGTTGTCATTTCATTTTAGAATTAAATGTGAATGATAAGAACGAGGTTGAGTTTATAATGATTGATTCGGAAACAAGGGTAATCAAACCACTTGCTTCAGGTTCGGGGTATGAAAGAACAATATCATCACTAGCACTTAGAAGTGTGTTAACTAAAATCTCTTCATTACCTAAACCAAATATAGTAGTCATGGACGAAGTATTTGGTAAGATAGCCGATGAGAACTTAGAAATGGTTGGGGAATTCTTCAAGAAAATAAAAATTTATTTCGACCATATTTTTGTAATCTCACACAATCCTTTAATCCGTAACTGGTCGGACAATATTGTCATGGTTAAGAAGGAAGACAACGTTTCATCCGTTGACTTTATAACCAAAGGAATTTCCTAACCATTTTGTTTTTAGGGACAATTTGGTTATATTTGTTAATATTCTAAACATAAAAGATATGACATCAAAAGACTACCAAGATTTTAAATTGTACGCAAAGGATAAAGGGATTAGTGGATTGAATCTACACTACCATAATCAACGAATAGAAAGTAGTATGACCCCGTACATCCTTGAAGAAAGAAGTATGAATGTTACTGTGATGGATGTGTTCTCACGTTTAATGATGGAAAGAATTATTTGGGTGGCGGGAGAAGTTAACGACTCAATGTCAACAGTGGTTCAAGCCCAACTTATGTTCTTGGATAGTTTGGATGGTAATGACATTACAATGCACATCGATTCTCCCGGTGGTTCTGTAAAATCCGGTCTTTCAATGGTGGATGTGATGGAATATATTAATTCAGACATCCGTACTATTAACACAGGAATGGCGGCATCTATGGGTTCAATCCTATTGGGTGCGGGGACCAAGGGTAAAAGATGTTCTCTTAGATTTTCTCGAACAATGTTACACCAATCTTCGGGTGGATTCAGAGGTAACATCCAAGATGCGGAGATTGATATGGTGGAATGGAAAAAGTTAAACGATACACTATTCGAATTACTCGGTTCATATTGTAATAAGTCCCCTGAACAAGTCAAAAAAGATGCGTCCAGAGACCTTTGGTTATCCTCTGAGGATGCTTTGTCCTATGGTATCATCGATGAAGTCATCAAGAAGAAGAAATAGGATTATAAGGTAAAATAAACCAAGTTTACCATATTTATAGTAAAATAATTATATGAACGAAAAGGTAAAAACCGCGTCCAAAAACGCAAAAAAGAACCTTAAAACTTCTGCGTCCTTTATTGGTCAACATTATAAAACCATACTCGCAGGGTTATTTGGGTTGTTCATTTTATACTGGATTATGTTTGTACTTACTCCAAAAATGAACATGTCGGTTCAAGAGAAAGCCACTATCGACTCACTTAACAATTTGATTATTGAGATGCATAAATCTCAACAAATCTTAGATGACAAGATTGATGGAATAAAAGAAGAAATCAATGAAGTCGATAAAGACATTGATAAAATAAACAGACAAAAAACAATAGTAAAAGAAATTTATCATGAAAAGATTACTCGCGCTAGCAATTTTACTGAACCTGAGCTTGACAGCTTTTTCACAGACAGATACAAGCAATAAAACACCTGTAGCTGAACCTGTAAAGTGTTTACCGGTTTCAACATTTAAACAGATTGCACAAGATTTGGTTAAAGGGGATGCTGCGAAAGCAGAATTAAAACTCGTCAATGAACAAATTGGTAAATTGGAACAAAAAGTTTCATTGAAGGATAGTGTAATTGTTACGATGCAACAGAAGGAAGAAAACTACAAAACCATTATTGTTGCACACGAACAGAAGTTTAGTACACTTGAGAATTATACGAAGTCGGTGGAACTAAATCTAAAGAAAGAAAAAGTTAAAAGTAAGTTCAAAAGTTTTGTTGGTGGTACCTTAATTTTGGGATTGGGTGTACTAACCCTAATTAGATAATATGAAGACATTTTTATTATTTCTCTATGGGACATTTGAAGACCACGAAGACGTTGAATACTTCTGTTTGGAGGTCATAGGCGCCTGTAAATCAGTCAAGACAGTTAGATACATCGTTGAAAATAATAAAAATATCATTATTATATTTGAATCTGATTTACAAAGAAAAGAGTTATCGGAAGACCTTCACAGCGTTATGACAAATGACGTTGTGAAGTTCTACTTCCTATTTGAAAGGGATTCCATTTATAGCGCTAACCTACCTGTACAGATGAAGGATTTCATATTTAAACCATCTGATGAGCACACATCGTTACGTGTGGAGTATGAAAAAACAACTACTTCAGAAAATAGAGTTACCACAAGTGACTTGGATTTGGATGTCATATTGGAAAAAATCGAACAAAGCGGCATAGAGAGTCTCACAGAAGACGAGAAAAAGTTCTTGGATAATTTTGAAAATTGAAATATTTTCGTTACCTTTAAAGGTAAACCGAACAACTATTTCCATGAGCAAATCTATTTTAATTAACACAGAGGAAATCCAGAAGTACATCAAGGATATCCGCAAAATCAAAGTAATCACTCACGAAAGACAAGAAGAAATTTTTACATCACTCAAAAGCGGTGCCCTGTCTAAGTTGGAGAAACAAAAATTATTGGATGAATTGGTGGTGGGTAATTTACGATTCGTAATCTCCATTGCCAAACTATATCAAAATCAGGGTATGGGCATGCTCGATTTGATATCCGAAGGTAACATTGGTCTAATAAAAGCAACAGAAAGATTTGACCCTAAAAGTGGGTATAAATTTATTTCGTATGCTGTATGGTGGGTGAAGCAGTCAATCATGGCATCATTGAATGATAACGCCAGAATGATTCGACTTCCATCAAACATCATTCAAGAGAATCAGAAGAAAATAAAGAACGAACCAAAACCAGATGACCAATTCTTCATCAACTATGAAGATAAAGGTTCTGAAATCGTTTTGCCACATTGCGTAAATCTAAGTGATGAGATAAACGAAGAGGGTGATACGTTAATTGATATCATCATTAATAAAGATGCCGACGACCCCGAATCGTTTCTTAACAATCCCGATGAAGTTAAAAAAAGAGTGGACATGATGTTGTCCATACTTGACGATAGAGAAAAGGTAATCATCGATAGGTCTTATGGATTAAGTGGTGTAGAAATGAATTTAGAGGACTTAGGTGAGGAATTTGGATGTACTAAAGAACGAATCCGACAACTACGTGATAAGGCTTTGAAAAAGCTCAGAAACGATAGTTATGGATTATTAAACTATTTATAAATTAAAAAAATATGAAAAAGTTTGTTGAAAATAATTTCGCTGTAATAGTTCTTGTCATTGCAGTATTGACCCTATTTAAGAGTTGCGGTGACTCAAGAGAACTTACCAAATTGAGAAAAGAAGTTCAGGCAATTAAGGATTCGACATATAATAAGACACAATTAGATATTCGTTTACAAGTTGAAGGTTTAAAGTCAGAGAAGAGAATGATTCAGGCAACTGATAGAAAAATGCTCGATGTACAAAGACAAACCGAGATAGACGAACAGATAAAATTATTGGAATCTAAGTTTTAATGAAGAATTGGATTAATAGGAATTATAAAACTATTATTATATCGGCGTTTTTAATTCCGATTATAACAGTTGCAATTGTATCTATTTCCCACGTAACAAAATGGTATGGCATATCTAACCCTGTAACATGGGCGGTATATCTTTCTATTGGTGTGGAAATTGCGGCGTTATCCGCACTTGCGGCAATCTCGGCAAACATGGGAAGAAAAGTTTACTTTCCATTTGGGATTGTTACTTTGGTACAATTTATTGGTAACATATACTTTGCCTATTCTTATATTGACATAACAACCCCATCATTTATATCTTGGGTTGAATTAGTTTCACCACTTCTTGAAATTTTAGGGGTAGAACCAACTGACCTTGTCGGACACAAACGTTTCCTTGCTTTTTTTGCTGGAGGTATGTTACCAATCATTTCCTTGTCGTTTCTTCATATGTTAGTTAAGTTCACAGAAGAAGATAGGTTAAAAACAAATGAGGTGATTGAAGAAGAAAAGAAAGAAGAGAAGAAGGAAGAAACTTCAGTAGTTGAAGCAAAAGATATCGTTGGTGAAGTTTCAAGAATTAGATTAAGTGATAAAGACTTAGAAATTCTTGAAAAGATTTTAAATAATCCACCACCACCAAATGATAATCTTGTAAAGGAGTCAGAACAATACAAAGAAAAAATTGAAGAAGAGACAGGGATATCTGAAGAGATTGTTGAGAAAATAAAAGAACAATATGAAGATAGAGGAGAGTTTGGTATGGTAGAAGATTTAACAAAAGAAGAGAGTAAGGAAATTCTTTCTGATATGATGCAGAAAGATGAAGAACTTGGTCTTTATGAATCACCATATGGTAAACCTTTAGTTGAAGAACCAATTGTTAGTGATGATTTTACAATTGGTCCTGAAGGTGCGTTTGAGATGACAGAGGAAATACTTGAAGAATTAAAACAAGAACCAATTACTCCAGCATTATCTGACGAAGAAGTTAGAGAAATGTTTATGGATGAATGGGAAAGAAAATTTGAATTGGTTGAAGAAGAGGAAGATGACTTACCAATAATAGAAATTAAATCTCCCGAACCAACTATTGAAACACCAACAGAGATATCAATACCTGAAACCACACCAACACCCCAAATTGAGGAACCACAAGTAATAGAGACGGGTGAGGTAAATCCTGAAGTAATTGAGGAACCTGAAATCATAATTCAAGAAGTAACATCAACCATTCAAGACCAATCACTTCCAACGGTAGACCCCGAGGAAGAAAAAAAAAACAATTAGAAATAGAGTCCCAACCCAATCAAAGTACTCAAAACTATGGTTTGGAAAACGAGGATTCTATTGAGTCCGACCCAATCTATTGGGAATCAGACAATAACGAAGTACCCGAAGATACACCTACACCGAGGGTTGCTCCGATGAGGAAAATTATAGCAAGAAATGTTGGAAATACACAACGTAGAAGGTTTAGATAATGAGAATCTAAACATATCTAAAAGAAAATCAAAGAAGACACAAATATTTTTATACGACACGGGGAGAAGAACTGAGGATTTTTTAAATAAGATTAGATATAGAAACAATGGGACTTATGATGGGGTCCCACATTTTATTGTAACCAAACTTGGTACAATTTATCAGATTTTCGATACAGATTATTACTCCAATACATTTAACGAACCTAAGGTCGATAAACAATTTATTAAGATTGCAATTGAAAACCTTGGTTGGTTAAGTAAGAATACAATTACGGGGTTCATGAATAATTGGATAGGTGACCCATATAGGTCTGAACCATTTGCAAGAACTTGGAGGAACTATTACTTTTGGGATAAGTATAGTGAGGGTCAAATGGACTCCGTGGCTAACCTGTGTAAACACCTTTGTGAAACTCGTAATATCCCATTCCAAGTTGTACCATCTCAGGGATATCTTGAAAATGTCCTAAAATTCGGAGGAATAGTCTGTAAATCGAATTTTTCAAATATTTATACAGATATAAACCCTTCATTTAATTTTAGAATATTTTTTAAAGATGAATACAAAGAAACAAACAGCTTATGACCAGATAAAGGGGATGCTCAATACAATGAGAACCCTGAATGAGTCTAAAGTAACAAAATCAAGTTCTCTTTTAAGAGAGGACGTAGAACCACAGCAACAATCTACTGAACCCGGTGACGACATACCATCACCACAATCCTCAGAAGAGAAATTTGATAATGTTGAGGTTGTTAATGACGTTGAGGTAAAATTAATTTCAACTGACCAAGAGGATGTGAAATTAAAAGACGATGAGAAGAATTCAATAAGTCAACTCGTCGATTCTTTTAGACAACAAGTATCTCAATTAGGTGATTTAAATCCGGGTATCACCATAGACGAATCTGAAATCAGACTCGATGGTTCAATTACCGATTTAGACATAAATTTTGTAATTATTGCTGGTGAAGATAGTGGTTTATATATTAATTCAGATATGTTAAAAGTTGAAGAGGATACGTTGGTAATGTTTGATAAGTTAGTCAAATTCAAACCAACATTCATTTCGGCAATGGAACCAATTCTAAGAAATAGAAGAACATCATAACATGGCTTTGACTGACGCAGATATTAAAGAGATTGAAAGAATCTCAAGGAAGGAGATGAAAGACTTTCTTGAGACAACCCAAGCGCATAATATTGTTGTTAAGATAATTCAAAAGGAGTTAGGTACAAGAAACATAGACGATAAAATAGTGGACCTCTCCACAAAGGTTGTTGTTGAACTATTCAAAACCCTTTGGCAGAGAAAGTCATTTTGGGAACAACCCTTAAAGAGTGTGAAATAATGAATAAGTTAAGCAAGGTTGAAATCGACGAGAAATGGTCACAGAAGTACAAAGATTCAATCGATTGCTCCAACCCAAAAGGTTTTAGCCAAAGGGCACATTGTCAAGGAAAAAAGAAAGACACAACAGAAGCTATGGGAGCAGACGCCGCAGGTGCATTTGCACCCGCACTCGGAGCTCCAATCATTAAAAGAAAGATTAATAAAATTCATAATCTTAAAGAGGATGGGGATATAGAGGAAGCAGTAACCGCAGACGCTTCAGGTTCATATGACGTTCCATTCCCATCTAAAAACCGAAAGAATCCATTGAGTATCGGGGGTCCCGAAAGTATAAAGAGTAGTAGAGCAGTAAAGGATAAGAAGTTCCCTAAGTGGGGTGGACCTGGAGGTAAGTTTATCAAAATAAAAGAAAAGTGTAAGAAATTTCCCTATTGTAATCAGGGTGACATAAACGCTATTGAATTATTAGCGGTAGAGGGATTAAAAGAATCAATACAATTTGCATCTAAAAAATACGGGATTCCGTATTCTGAAATAGAGAAAATTGTATTAAATGAGATAAAGAAGATATTTATACAATAAGATGGAAAAGAATTTAAATAATATCATAAATGAGTCGTTATTAAACGAGGTTAGAGTAGCCATTCTTGAAGAAAAAGAGAATGGTAAAAAAGTATTTCATATAACCTGTGAAGGAGAACCTGTTCAGACTTGTTATTCCGAAGATGAGGCTCATAGACATTTAGATATTTATAAGAAAGAACATCCTGAAAAAGAATTTATAATTGAAAAAACAACATATAACTCCTATTCTGAAATGATAGATAAATTGGAAGAATTGGGAGAAAAATTAGAAGTAAACGAAACCAAAACCATGGAAAAAAAATCAATAAAAGTAAAAAACGGAGCTCAAGCGGTTCTTGATGCTAAAGAGAAAGGTCTTAAAGAATTTAAAATTGGAACCGAAACCATTAATGTTGACGAAGCATGGAAGCAACTTGAGGAATTGGAATCTCAATGTGAAGAGTGTGGTCAAAAAATGGAAGAAAATTCCGAAGTAGATGAAAGTGCCTTTGTTTTAGCTGCTGACGCCGCTAAAGATGCGGGTAAAAAAGAATTTGAATTCCCCAAAGGTAGTGGTAAAATGCACAAAGTAACAATAAAACAAGACATACCCGAAGAAAGTGATACCAATGAAGGGTTTACTATGTTTATGTCCGCCATTATTTCTGATTATAGAAAAAAGCATGGTAGAGACCCAAGTGATGAAGAATTGGGAAAAGAATTGAAAAAGATTTATGGCGAACCAGAAAAAGACGAAGATAAAAAAGACGATAAAAAGAAAAAGGATGTTAAAGAAGGTCATGGTTCTTGTAACGAGTGTGGCGCAATGTTAACTAAAGAAGATGTATGTAACGAATGTGGTGCACCAATGAACGAATCTAAAAAGAGCAAGTTAAGACTTACAGAAAGTGAGTTAGTTTCTTTGATTTCTAAAATAGTAAATGAGTCAGTACCGGGTTTAGAGGTAACTAAAAAAGCTCAAAAAATTTCAGGTAGTGATTCAAAATCTCACATGGCAGATGTTGAAAAAAAATTAAAGGGTATATCATCTTTTGATGGTAACGACAATCCAGAATTTCCAAAAGCTATTGGAAAGGGTGACACCGCCGCTGAAAGAACAACTGAAGAGGAGAATGAAACTATAGATGATTTTAGAGGTGGTGGATTGGAAGACTTGAATTATGGTTATGAACCATCTAAAAGATTTAAAGCAAGATTAAAGAAAGCGTTAGAAGGAGACTCAACAATGGGTAACTCTCAAGACGCTGCAAACGTTATAAAAAGTGATTTAGGAGAGAAGATAGGTAAAAAGATAGAAAGAAAGGCTAAGAAAATAGCCAAAGAACCTGAGGTAAGTTGGGGCCATAGTTGGAAAGAGCCTGAAAAGGTTAACGTGGTTAAAGAATCTGAAAAACCTAAAATGTCTTCAATTCTTGAAGAAGAAATCAAAAGAATGAAGAATATTTTGGGATACGACGAAAGAACTCAGTAAATTCTTCTTTTTATTCTTTTCTTTCCTTATTATTATGTATTAAGGAACTATGGAAAAGAGAGAGGATTATATTGAGCACGAAACTACCGAAAAGTATAGACATCAAATTGACGTTTGGTATAGAGCATACAACATCCATCGTGAAAAGATTGAACTCTTTCACGATTTCTTAAGCTCATTACATGATTTAGTAGATGCAACGTTTTTGGGTATCGACGTTTTATATAACGAGTCGGACCAAAGAAACCACTTCAATTGGTGTTGGAGTAAAGTACTCGATAATTTCACAAAGGAAAAGATATACTTTAAAGAAAGGGGTACCCACTATGAGTACATGTGGAATTTCTTTTATGAGGCATATTATGCAACAAAAATGGAAGAGCGGACCACAAGGATAGGGGAATATTTCTTTAAGTTATTTGACTTTAGGCACAGAAAATCAAGGTCTGAACTTGACATGCTCACAGAAGTTTACAAATTGTTGGAACAAAACTTGAAAAAATAGAATTATTTCCGTATATTGATAATAAAAACGGAAATAATATGGAAACACTAAAGAAAATAAAAGAGTTAGTGGAGAAAATGTCTGTCGACACCACTAAGGTATATGAAAAGGGAAACCGAAGTGCATCGATTCGTGCACGAAAGTACGCTCAAGAAATAAAAATATTAATTGCTCAATACAGAAAAGAAATTTTAGAGGAAATTAAACGTCATGATTGAACAAATTAAACTTTTACTCTTTGTCCTGAGTATAGTTTTTTGTTTGAGGTTTATAATTGAATTTTCTTTAAAACTATTTCAGGAAGAACCGGTACCAATGAAAGTTGGAAAGACCGAAGAAGTGTTTCTATACCTTGCCGTTTCATACATAATCACATTTATCATACTATAATAACGTGTTTGAATTAGTAAAATATCTTAGACCTTACTTTTTTTCTCTTAGAGAGATTGACAACAATGTCAGTTTGGACATCAAACTACCAATGACATGGAAGTTTGAACATATCATGTCACCATATAAGTCAATCAAATATAAAGTACAAGACAAGAACGAAAAATTTACATTGGTTTCAATTATAACTCACGCAACAGCGAATGGCTATGAAACCGCATTTGCATGCGCAAAAGAAATAATTAATACAAATAAAGAGTTGGAAGAAAAGGATAGATTATTACAAGCGAAGATTAAAGAACTTCAGATTTTATTTCAACATCAATCCTTGGATAAATTAAGAGACTTATCATTTATTGAAAATGTCAAAGAACAACAAGAAGATACAAAAGGAATTAAATTGGTTGAAGAAGGAAACGGAGAAGGACCAATCGGAGATACAGAATCACAAGAGGAAGATGATTGAGGAAATCAAATCTTGGAATAAAGAGGAGATGTTCAAAGTACCTGAAAAGAAAAAGATAAGTATATTTAATAGGATACTAATAATATTTGGTTATGGAAAAAAAGGGTGATTTATTAAATCAGTTGGCTATTATAAGTGACTTAGTTGAAAAAATGAATATTGAATCTGAAAGCGCCGCCCTTGTTCTTGAGTTATCCGAAAAAGAATTTCTTAATACATTCGACTACATTAATAAAAAACAAAATAAGAGGTCAACAAAACCGGGTAATTCATTTACTGTTCGTATTGGACTTGTTGATATTGTTTTTAATAGGAGTAATGCCGAAAAAGCTCAGACCTCTTAAATCCTTTAGACTCAAGTAGAGTATAAAGTGATTTTCTTTGTGCAGTTGTCACGTCTCTAACAAAAATAAAGTTGTTCTTCTTTTTGTTTAGTAAATCTTCCCTTACTAAATTAAACAACCTTTCTGTGTCTTTTAGGTTTTTGTTACCATACAACCATATGTCATTTTCATTTTGAACAAATAATTTATTGTTCAATGTGAAAACCTGCGCCACATCTGTTATTTTCAAAATTTCATCCATCATATTGTGATATCTGACGTGGTCCTTAATTTGAAAATTGTATATGTATTCTTCTTTCCAATACGGGATGAGTTCTTTTATACGAAACTTACCATCTTCCATTTGAGCTTCAATGTTTCTACCTAAACCATCTTTTATAAAGGTTTTCTTTGACCATCTATTGTTTGGAAAAATAAGTACCAATTCAAACACAAGCTCTTTGTTTCTTTTACCCCCTTGCATTTTCAGAAACCTCGGCTGTCTTTGTGTTTTGTATTCTCTCCAATGTTCGTATACCGTTTTGATTGTTTGACAACGATATAAAACTTTTAACTTTTTATTATTACAAAATAATACTATAAAATACTTACCATTTCTCATAAAAATTTACTTATAAGGGTTATGATTCCATATATGGCAAATCCACTCCATATAACAACAAACCATATTACTCCATTACTAACAAATTTGGAACTCTCCAGCATTTCCTCTTTGATGGTTTGTTTCTTTTTACATTCTGAGCATGACATAAATTAAATCTACGAAACTTAAAGAGTATAGTCAAGATTTACCCACAATAAAACTTTAGGTACCCCTTCTTTTTTTTAATTTTTTTGGTTATATTTTATAATAGGAATAAAATACTTAATACTAATATCAAATATGATATCTTATATTGGCGGTAAAGCTAGAATTGGCAAATGGATAGTACCCTTCATACCCAAAGACATTGAAACGTATGTAGAAGGTTTTTCAGGAATGTTTTGGGTTTTCTTCAATATGGAGTTAAAGGATTACCCCAATCTAAAGACCGTAGTTTATAATGATTTTAATAAGTTGAATACTAATCTATTCAGATGTGCAAAACACTATGATAGGTTATGGGATGAATTGGCAAAATATCCGTGTCAACAACTTGGCGTGTCAAATACACCTCCCGAATACGAACAAATGTTTAACGAATATCAGAAAGAGGTTTTTGCCGATGATTACGTAATCGGAGATGAACCTAATTTTGAAGCTGCCGCAAAATATGTTTATGTATTAACACAAGTGTTTTCAGGTTCAAAACCAGAAACATCAAACTATACAGATTACAAGGGGAAATATAGATGTAAAGTTTTAATATTCATGGATAAATTAAAACATCCCGAATATAGACAACATATAGACAAAATAACATTTGTTGAAAATTTAGATTTCCAACAGGTACTTGAAAAATATGATTCAGAAAAGACCTATTTTTACATGGACCCACCATATTGGAAAACAGAAAATTATTATTCAAACCATGACTTCGATTCTAAAGACCATAAAAGACTTGCGGAATCATTAGCAAAAATTCAAGGTAAGTTTAGTTTATCATACTATGAATTTCCTCAACTACATGAGTGGTTTCCCATCTATACCACAAGTGTTAATAAGAATGGACAACTATCAATGTTTACAAAAAATTATCGTTGGGAAAGGCAAACTTTTAAAAAAGCTGCCGGTTCTAAAAAAGATGGTACACAAAATGACGGAATTGAGTTATTAATTATGAATTACTAAAATGAATTTACATCCTGATGTTTTGGTTTATTTGCAGAGTGTAAAAAATTATATCGAAAACAATATCGAAGCAAAAAACTATTTTATTGGGAGTAATGATGAAGATTCGTTTTATGATTTAATTAAAGACATAGCAAATGTTAATTACGAAAAGAATGGGGAACCACAATTAACAAGAGCACAATTCGAATTAGTTAGAATAACTTTGCAGGCGTTTACAGAAGCAGAAAAAGAAGATGATTCGATATACGAATACATACCGAATAATATAAAATTTTATTTAAAATAAGATGAAGAAATTACCAATAAAATACCCGTTACACGAAATAGGATATGGAAACGAAGTGCCTGTTGAACAATACTTTGTTCATGAGTTCGATGCATTACCATCAAAAATGAGTAGTGGATTAAAAAAATATGGTGCTAATATTTTTCCGTACTTAGTTTTAAATGGATTCAAGAGTGTATGTGAACAAATAATCACAGGAAAAAGATATGATAAACCATTAAACACATACGTTTTAATTCACAATAAAGAGCATGTCATTATAACCCTTAGAAGTACAAATGACAAAAGTCAAGGAATGTACTTTGAGATTGTTATGAATTATGACGCTCAGCGTGGAGACTCGTCTTTTTATATTGATTTGTTCAAACTAAATGAATTTGTAATTGAATTAAAAAAATCAGGAATTAATTTGGTTAAATCTGATATGGGGCATTTGGATATTGAGGAATATGATTTAAACGTTCCCGATATGAATTTGGAACTCAACTACGGAAAAGACTTTTTAAAAATACATGAGTTAATTGTAAAAAGATTAAATACCCCAAATGATAAGGGAATAATTCTTTTTCATGGAGACCCTGGTACAGGTAAAACATCATACATCAAATACCTTACCCGTATGATTACCGAAAAAGAGATTTTGTTTATCCCACCATCGATGGCGGAATCTTTGTCAGAACCATCCATTATTCCCTTTTTGATGGAACACAAAAACTCAATTCTCATTGTGGAAGATGCGGAGAGAGTGATAGCGGATAGAGAAACTAATGGTTCATCCGCGGGAGTATCTAACATACTTAATTTAACAGACGGAATCCTTGGGGATTGTCTGAACATACAAATTATTGCAACCTTTAATATGAAGAGAGAAAAAATAGATACTGCTCTTCTTAGAAAGGGAAGATTAATTGCGGAACACAAATTTCAAAATCTATCACTTAACGATACCAAAAAATTATTAAAATCTATTGGTAAACAAAATAATGTTGACAAAGGAATGTGTTTAGCGGATATTTACAATATAGACGAAGAGTTCTATAAAACTGATAATAAAAGTCAAATAGGTTTTAATATATAAAAAAAAATGAAGAACGTAACAAGTGAAGAATTAGAAAGCCTGAAATTCCACGGAGAAAAATTATTAGTGGATTTTTATGCGGAATGGTGTGGACCATGTAAGATGTTGATACCAAGATTAGAAAGACTTGAATCTGAATATCCTGATGTTAAATTTGTCAAGGTAAACGTGGACCAAAATGGTAGTTATACTATGGATATGGGTATTCGTTCAGTACCAACAATTGTTTTCTTCGACGGGTCAAAATTTAAAGGGCAGACGACAGGGGTTCAACCAGATGATATTTATAAAAAACATTTATCACAATTAACTGAACAAAATGGCTAATAAATTAATTTTATTTACATTAAATGGTTGTGGGGCATGTAAAACCTTAAAAGAAAGACTTGGAAAGGAGTCTCTACCATTTACTGAATATGAGGTAAATGCGAACAAGAAATTGTGGGACCAAGTGATAAATCAGACTAAATTAGATTATCTACCAACTTTTTTTATTAGACAGGAGGGAACTAATAATGGTCCCGTTTTTTGTCCCACAAGGGATTTTAAAGGTGAAGATGAGGCGGTCGGAATAATAAGAAAATACATTACAGAAGAAAAAGAGGAGTAAAATCCTCTTTTTTTATGCGCATAAACGATTATAAAATATTTATGTAAAAGACTTTACTTTTACATGGCATTACAGAAGATTAATTGGGCCCAAATAAATACCGTACCACCTTCGGGTACAACGGTAGTTTTGGGAAGCGACCTTTTCCCTCTAGATGGAATTTACGTAAAGGATATGGATGTTTCCGGTTCCTTGGAAATCGGTGGTAATCTTACTGTTCATGGTGCAACAACCATAATTGAATCAAATACAATTAGCCTTGGCGATAATATTATCGAATTAAACGGGACAGCAAATGCTTTCGGTGGTTTATTGGTGAAAGACCCAACGGCCCCGACCCTTGTGTCAGGTAGTCTTTTATGGGATTCAACTAATGATAGATGGATTGCGGGTTCCTCAGGTTCGGAGCAAGCCATTATGTTAGGTAGTGTTTCGGGAACCACAAATCACCTTCAAAAATTAAATGGTAATGCCACTACATTAGAAGATTCAAGAATCATTGACGATGGTTCTATGATTACCATAAGTGGTTCAACAACAATTAAAGGTGACCTCATTGTTGAGGGAAGAACAATCTTGGTTCAAAAGAATAATCCAGCATCGGAATCATTAATTGTATCAGGAGCAATGAAAATAGTTGAAAACTTAATCGGAGCTCAAATTATTTCCGCCTCCTTAAATATTCAAGGATTGGGTACCTTTTCCAGCCCAACCGCAAATACAGAAATCGACCTGGGAGGGTTCTTTTAAAGGAAAAATTAAGTATTTATATAAAAGAAGAAAAATTATAAACAAACATGGCACAAATAATTAAGCACAGAAGGGGTAGTATCACACAACTCAAAAACGTAACCGCCAGGGCTGGTGAAATGGTAGTTGCTACCGGTTCAATCGGTACAATGAACGGTCCATGGGTATTCATTGGTGCGGACGAAATTGCAGGTGGATATAATCCCATTTCTAAAATTTATGAGGGGTCAACTGTACCAACAATTGCTGCTGGTTCATACGGAACCACGGTTGATGGTACACCATTCTACTCAACAACAGATGAAGCATTGTATGTTTTAGCGGCCGGAGGTAATAGAAAAATAGATTTAACGGGTAACATTGAAGGCAATACTATTGCAAATGTTACAATCACAAGTTTAACAGGAACAAACGCAAACGTTACAAACATCACAGGTGGAACAGGTAATTTCACAACAGCATTATCCGCTTCACACGTTAGATTCTCAAATAATTTATATGTTGGAGGTGATTCACAATTTATTGGTGATATCACAGGTTCAAATTTAAGATTGTCAGGAAATGCAAATATCTCAGGTGATATCGTATTAGGTGGTAACATCATTGTAGGTGATGGAGATACCGATTATATTTCTTTTGGTGCTGAAGTTTCTTCTTCTATCATTCCTGACGTAAACAACGCGTTCGACCTTGGTTCATCATCCAAACAATGGAGAAATCTATATGTTGCAAGTGGCATAACAACAAACAATCTAACCGCAACAGGTAACACAAATCTCGGTGATAATAGTGGTGATGTTGTAACAATTACAGGTTCATTAAATGTTCAGGGTTCAGCTAATTTAACAGGTGCAGTATCCGCATCAACATTTACAGGTTCATTTATTGGTGATGGTTCTCAGTTGACAGGTATTGTATCAACATTATATGTAACATCTTCTGATGGTGCTTCCACCAATCTTGGTAGTGTTGCACTTAAAACTGAAACAATTACATTCGCGGGTGTTGCCGCTAAAGGTTTGACCACAACATTTAATGATGGCACCAATACTTTACAATATGACTTAGCTCAAGATATTAGAACGGGTTCAACAACCACATTTAATCAAGTTATATTAGGAACACAAGCAACAGGTAGTACTGAAACCGTTAGAGCTGACAGAAGTTTAACCGTTACAGGAACTACAAACCAAGTTACTGTTACGGGTGGAGTGCAAAACTTAACAGGTGATAGAACATGGACGGTAAGTTTACCATCAACAGTCGATTTAGGTGCGGGTTCAACATTTAATTCAACAAGTGCAACCACAACTAATTTAGTTTCTACAAATATTACAGGTGGAACCTTAACAATTACAGGTGGAACATCAATTGCTGGCGATTTAACTGTAACAGGTAATTTAAGTTTACTTGGAATCGCGACCGAAGTACACATTTCATCTTCAGTAATTGAATTAGATGATAATATCATTAGATTAAATGCATATTCACCATTCGAAAGATATGCTGGTTTTGAAGTAATCGATTCGGGTTCTTCGGGTGTATCGGCATCTCTTGTATGGGATTCTCAGAACGACTATTGGATGTTCGTTTCATCAAGTTTACAATCAAGTAAGTTGGTTGGTACAACCGCGGGAACTTATGGTACTGAAGTTAGTTTAACACTAAACAGATTAACTAAAGCCACAGGCGCAAACAACATCGGAGATAGTTTATTGTCCGACGATGCAACAACTTTAGCATACAATACCAATAAATTTACCGTACAATCTTCAGATGGTGCAACTTTAATTGCGGGTAACGTAACATTAAGTTCTGCTGGAGGAGCCGATGCTAACTCAAAGACATCTGCAATCGTATTTAAAAATAGTTCTAATGTTTTGGGTTATGTATCAACAACTGAGACAACAGACGTTCTTGATGGAATTTTAGGTTATAAAAACTCTAATGGTGGATTAGTATTCTCCACGGTTATTGACGGGGGGACTTACTAACTTAACCAAACACAAACATATTAAACCCCGAGAAATCGGGGTTTTTTATTTCACCCAAACAAGTATTTATTAGTAGACCTAAATAGGTTATAATTTGGTATATACCAAGAAAAAATAATGAACCATACATATGGCGCAAATAGTAAAGCTACGCAGAAGTAGTGTATCAGGTCAAAAACCAACAAATGCCAGCCTACAATTAGGTGAATTGGCAATTAACACCGCCGACGGTAAGGTATTCCTTGCTAAGTCGGGTTCAGGTGGAGGAGCATCCGTTGAGGAAATAATCACAACAAATACGGTAAACACAGGTTCGTTAAACATTATTGGACCCGTTACCGCATCGTATTTTGTTGGGGATGGTGCAGGTGTAACCAATGTGATTTCATCATCTTATGCTGTATCATCGTCTTATGCGAATTTAGCTTTTACAATCCAATCCGTACCGGGGGCGACTCAACTATTAACAGTATCAACCCCATCTACAAGTTGGGTATTTAACCACAACTTAGGTGAACAATATCCCGTGGTTCAGGTGTATGATGGTAATGGATATGTTGTTATACCTACATCGATTGAGATGTTAAGTGTTAACACAACAGTTATAACATTTTCACTTGCACAATCGGGATATGCAACAGCAACAGTTGGTGGCGGATTACCGGCAATAAGTGGTTCATATACCAATAGACTTTTAAGAACGGATGGTATTGGTGCGTCTTGGTCAACACTTGCAACTGCGGGAATAGCAACTACAGGTTCAAATCAATTCAATGGTAATCAAACTATAACAGGTTCAATAAACATAAGTTCCACAATAAAATTAACACAACAAAATCCATTACCCACAGGAACTGTTGGTACACTCGCAGTTTCAGGGTCTAATTTATTTTTTCATAATGGTAGTAGTTGGCAACAAGTAATTTAAGATGGCACAACAGAGGGGACCAAAAACGATAACACAAGATTTAGTTTTTCATTATGACACAGGTAATGAAAAGTCGTTTGCGGGAGAACCAACAACTAATTATATTCCTCAAACATACAATTATAGTTTATATGCATATGCTTCGGGTCCTGTTGACACAACGGTATACAATGAATATAATACACCTGTCTCCGTAAAACGTTATACTATAACAAATGCAATTAACACGGCGAGGGCTACGATTTTTCCATCCACAACTACAGGAGTTTTTTATACCTTCTCGTTTAAATGGAAATATAACGGAACGGTTACATCGTCACCATCCATTGTTGTCAGTGCATTTAAAGGAAATCCGGAAACTAATAACAACAGTTTTACTTCAGAAACGGCAAACACCATTAGTATTGGGAACGGTTGGTACTTAACAACTTACATTTTTAATTTTTCATCGAACCCAACAGGTGGGTGTGTGCTAACATTTGGTATCAGTACCGGAAGTAATGCTGCATATGTAAATGAAACTTTTGACATATACCAAGCACAATTTGAAATTAAAAATCATAGAACCCAATATACTTTAGGTAGTCGTTCAAATACACAAGGATTAATAGATTTATCAAGAAATAGAACAATAAGTCTTAGTGGTGTTTCATTCGATTCAAATGCGATGATGTTATTTGATGGTACAGATGATGCAATCCCAATTACGACCCCTCCCAATTTTTCGGGTTCGGGAAATTGGACAATGAATACGTGGTTTAAAATAAATGGTGCACCGTCAAGTACTGCGTATATGAATGTAATTGTTGACATGGACCCAACAGGGGGTTCTGCCAATATGATTTGTGTGAATTGGAGTGATATGATGTTACAATATAGGTCAAGACCCGTTGGAGGAAGTTATACAACCATTAATGGTTCAGTTTTATCACAAAATGTTTGGTATAATGCCACCGCAGTAAGGTATGGTACAAACGAAACTAAATTATTCTTAAATGGTGTGCAAGATGGAGGAACATATTCAGGTAATTTACCCGCCGGTAACCAATCATTTTTCAATATAGGTAGATGGACAGATGGTACGGTTTATGCAAATGCAACGATACCAATTGTTTCTATTTATAACAGAGCACTAACACCCGACGAGGTGTATAGAAATTATATGAGTTTAAAAGCAAGATTTGGTTTATAATGTCATTAGGTCCAAACATAGTAAGAGATGGTTTAGTTTTTCACTACGATTTAAGTGATGGAAAATCATTTGCTGGTGAACCAACAACAAATTATATTCATCATCAAAATCCAAGAATTGATGGTACATATACACCATTCATACCTTATGATGGGACAGGTAATATGACGGCTAATCACCCCCAAGGAATTAGAGTTTATAATCAAAATGGTGATGACATAACATACTATGTTAATAACGGTATTAGTATAGGCAACTCAGGAGTTGCTTGGGAAAATGCAAGACACGCTTATTGGATTTATGATAATGATTTGAAAAAACCTGTGGTTCAATCGTATGATGCGATTGGTACATGGCAAGCAAAGTCATTCAATACTGGTATGGATGCTTGGTCAACATATGGAATGACCGTTGGTTCTCAGTATACCATTTCTTGGTTACAATGGACCACTAATTTAACAAAAAGAGCTAACATTGGTTTATATACGAGAGATAATAGTGGGACACATAATTTTTGGGATGGACTATCAACCGTACCAGTAAATACTAAAACACATACATGGGAAAGATTATCTCAAACTTATACAGTATCTGCAAGTAGAAATTTAAATGATTCTTATTCTTCGGTTTATTGTTATATGCATGTTTTTACTACGGGAGCATACATTCGAATTGCTGATGTGCAATTAGAATTAAAAGACCACGCAACAAAATTCAGCCCAACACTTACAAGAAGTTCAACACAAGGTTTAATAGATAGAACACGTAACGTAACATCAATAAATGCGTCAACAGTGTCTTATAACTCAAACGGAAAAATCATATTTGATGGTACCGATGATTATATTGATTTACCCGCAGCAAGTTGGAATATTTTAACAACACACACATTAGAAGGGGTTTTTAAATCTAACGGTGTTCCTGGTAGCGGTTTCCACGTATTATTTCAAAAAGAAGGTGGATATAGTGGTGGTGCGGTTTACGGATTGAGATGTAACCCAAATGGTGGTCAGTTTTACACCATGATTTGTTATGATAACCAAGCGGCAAGTCAAAACACTTTAGGTTCAAGCACAACATTACAAGATGGTCAATGGTACCATGTCGTATCAACATTTGATAGTTCTTTCAATTGGAAGTTATACATAAATGGGGTTTTGGAAAATAGTACAACCTTAACAAGTGTACCATATCAAAATTCTTCAGCAATCACTATTGGTCAAGGTGATGGTAGAAAAATGAATGGAGAATTGGATATTATGAGAATATATAATCATGCCCTAAGTGAACAAGAAGTTTTAAAAAATTTTAGGGCAATAAGAGGTAAATACGGATTATAATATGTCAACAATAGTAACAGGTCCCGATAATTCAATCAATAATAACTCTAACGTAAGTGGAGTTGTAACTGATTCATTACAATTATACTACGATTTAGGTAGATATTATTCGTATCCAAATGGAGGTTATATTGTGAGGGATTTGAGTGGGAATGGTAGAGATATGACGTTTTATACTTTAGGTGGAAGTACTTACTCCGCGAATCCACCGCAACCACCACCATATACAAGAGTAAAAGGTGGTGAATTTACATTAGATGGTGTTAATGATTTCGGTTATATCAGTAGTGGTGGATTTTATCCAGGAACAACATTTACAGTTTCCGCGTGGATTAAGACCACATCAACAGATAATATGGGAATTTTATCTTGGTGTAACGGTGGACCCGTAAATTTTGCCGCAGGTGTTGCCAGTGGTTTTATGAACATGGATTATTACACTGCACCATGGCAATCAATACAAAGTTCACTAGGAGGTATCAATGATGGAAATTGGCATTATTTGGTTTGGGCAGTTAACAATACAAATATTAAAATGTACATTGATAATAATAATGTTGATGACACCACATTGGTTGGTTCTGTTAATCCTTCTATTAGAAATATTAGCGGAAAATGGGGACCTTGTAATTCCGATAATTACGGTGCGGGTGCCGATAGTTATTGGTCAATGTGGAATGGTTCAATTGGAGTGGTAATGGTACACTCAAAACAACTATCAGATACAGAAGTTGAAAGACATTGGGAGATTTTTAAACCAAGATTTATTTTATAATGGTTGGAATTGGAATACTATGTTTCGGAGATAAAGAATATTTTGAGAATACAACACAGAAAGTGAACAGGATTCTCAATGAAGGTTTTGTACCCTACATTCTAACCGATAATACCGAATATTTTGAAAAAATATACTCAAGCAATTTTGTAAAAATTCTACCCTATCTAAGGTCACTCAAATCTTATCACGATAAACTCATTTTGGTTAAATACATGATGAAATATCATGATATTTCTATTATATTAGATGCTGACATCGAAATTAATGATTGGTCGTTTTTAAGGGATTTAAGGACATATCAGTTTAAATATGGAATCACATACCTTGAGACATTAAAACGTCAATACGAGGGAAAAGAATGGGTAAAAAACGTGGTTTTGGACCACGGGGAATGGAACTCGTACAAAAGATATGTCGAAAAGATTTATCCATCATATGGTGAACACGAAACAATATGGGAATACCTATTGATTTTCAATAAGATAGGGTTCAACCACCAAAAATTCTTCGAACAATACGAGAAATTACAACTATGTAAGGATTTCTCTGACCTTGAGATGGGAAAAACTGTCGGCGGTGCAGGTGAGGGTATCAGTATTATGGTATCATCCAAACTCTCAGGAACCGATATTCAAAAAGACGAAGAGTTATTTCATTTAATTAAAGACAAAATCAATCCATTGAAACAACCCTAACTGGTATTTATTAAGTACAAGTTAGAAAGATGGCATTAGAGTATTCCTCAAAAATTGTAACAAACGGTTTAATTGTATATTATGACCCTAAAGACCCTTACGGGTATAATGGGGATGTTTTATATGATTTAAGTGGTAATGGTAATGATGGGACCATGGGAAATGGTTCTGCGGTTTCCGAAGGGACGGTTAGAAACTCGGATAGATACGATTATCTACGAGCGGGAAATTTTAATTTTACATCACTAACAAATTATACAGTAGAATTATTCTATAAAAGAACAGGAATCAATAATAGTGGAACCGGTGGTGACGGGTTACCATCATATTACCAAGGGGTTTTTAATTATTATTGGCAACAATCAATTTTCGTTGGTACAACTAGTGATGCAAACTCTCTAAACTTAGATATTTTTGGAATCACCACAACTTTACAATTAAATCAATGGGTACATATTGTTGGTATTAATGGACCTGGAGGTAGAAAAGCATATATAAACGGAACTTTATTGGGTTCATTAAGTGGTTCGTCACCTTCATCTGCTGCTGATGTGTATTTTGGAAATTGGGATAGTAGTTGGGCCAGTATTTGTCAAATGTCATCCATAAAAATGTATAATAGGGTGTTAACACAATCTGAGATTACTCAGAATTACAATGCACATAAATCAAGATTCGGATTATAATGCCAACATCAGCGGGACCCAACATATCAGGAGAAGAAAATTTAGTATTTGGTTTTGATTTAAAAGACCAAGAAAACTCGTATTTAGGTGAACCAACAACCAATCAAGCAAATACTGATTATGCTCGAACCATTCAATTCCATAGCCAAGGAAGTTATAATAATGCGGGAACAATATCAGACGCCCCTGAAAAAGGAACCGATTGGAAAAAAATTGTTATTACTGATAGAGGTAATAATTTTAGAATTGCACAATTTCCGTATATAATTCAAACTTACGGAACAACAAAAGTTTATAGTGTAGAATATGATTTTGGATTAACGTCAGGTTACTTTTTTTATGGTGATGGGTCAAGTGGTTTTAGTGTTTTACAAGATGATGGAAGAAGGGTAACGGCAAGATTCACACCCCCAGCACCAAGTGATTGGTCTGAAGCGTTGTTCCTCGGTCATTACACCCCCGCATCGGGAATCAACGACACGATATATTATCGATACTATCAAGTAGAAGAAAAATCATACCCAACAAGATACACACCGACAAGTAGAAGTTCAACAGAAGGTTTAATAGATTTAACAAATAACTCGACAATTAATATTTCGGGCGTATCTTTTAACAATAATTCTCAAATTACTTTTGATGGAACAAATGATGTGATATCAATACCAACAAATTCAGTTTTTAATACCAATATTTTTAGTGTCGAATCGGTATTCAAATTGTCAACATACGATAACCAACATAGAACAATTGCCGCGAGAAATGCATCGGTTTATTCACACTCAAATGGATGGTGGATGGGTACATTAAGAAACGGTTTGGGAAATAATAATAATGATTTCCGAGTATTATTTTGGGGAGATTCTTCTTATGCAACATATAATACATTGAGTGGTGGTAATGATGGAAGATATCATTATATGGTGATTTCGTGTGATGGAGTTACGGTATTTTTTTATGTGGATGGACAATTAGCTTATTCTACAAGTAAACCATCAGGTAATCTTTATTCATCATCTGAAAATATTTTAATTGGACAAAGTCCTGTTGGTGATAATTGGTCGGGAGATATACCAATGGTTAAATTTTATAATAGGTCATTATCATCCTCAGAAGTTCTAAACAACTATAACAACATTAAAAGAAAATACGGATTATAATGGCAGTACAAGACGGATATGGTAAATCTTCAGGTTCGGAATCATTGGTGTTTGCATATGATTTAAAGGACACTATTAATTCTTATAGGGGAGAACCCGCAACAAATTTGGTTGCCACAATTGCATCATATCATGGTGGGAATGTGAGTACAAGTTATGCTAACGGACAATATCAAACCAGTGCCATTGTTATTAATGGAGTTGACAACACAGTACCATCGGGTAACTTTTCCCAAGTTAGTGGAACAACAACAGATACAAATTCACAAACATATTGGACGATACAAGGAAATGCGGTAGTTAATGAATCCAATCAAACGGTAAGTTTTAGTGTTTATTTAAAAGGAAATGGGACATGTCATTTGGCAACATATAATGACCAATGCTGTTATCAAGTAGGTC
>Ga0172373_10001907_pt1 | contig 33005 bp, 31 predicted proteins | sample Lak10m_2_FD_114546 | JGI IMG/M metagenome (GOLD analysis project Ga0172373, IMG submission 114546) | Freshwater microbial communities from Kabuno Bay, South-Kivu, Congo - kab_092012_10m | ecosystem: Environmental > Aquatic > Freshwater > Lake | place: Democratic Republic of the Congo...
CCTCAACAGGATTTGCCGCCGGATCAAACATGGATCAACGTCAGCTATATAACGCCAGAGGGCACCACCGTCAGCGCATGGGCCAACGCGCTCTTCCTCGATGTCCGCAATGCACGCGGGGAACGTGTCCGCCTTGCCAGCCTACCCACCGTAGCAGGCAACCTGCCGGGCGGTGCTGAACAGACTCTTGCGGCGGTGCAACCGCTGCCTGTAGATGGTGTGGGGGCGATTGTGTACGATCTGAACCCCGGCACCAATCTGAATATCCGCCGCATTCCCGATACCAGCGGCGAAGTGCTGGCACGAGTTCCCAATGACACCGTGATGCTGCTCCTCGGCCTGAACGAAGCCCGCAACTGGGTGTATGTCCAGTACAGCGCCCCGGAAGGGTTCGTGGTTACGGGATGGGTGAACGCGGCCTATATCAAGTTCAGCTACCGCGATCGCCCGATCAAGATGGATGAAATCGAATCACGCGGGCTGCTCAATATCGAAGACGACACCACACGCGGCGAAGTCCTAAGCGGTTCGGTTTCAGTCGCAATACCGACGGTAAACCCGACAAAGAACGCCTACGTCGCTCAGGTCAACCTCAATCCGGGTTCCAATCTGAATCTGCGGCGCTATGCAGATGCAACATCGGAAGTGCTGGCGCAAATCCCCACAGGCACGCAACTCATCGTGAGTGGTCGTTCTGCGGATTCACAGTGGTTGAAGGTGAATTTTGAGAATATCGAAGGCTGGATTGTCGCCCAAAACGATCAATTCATATTCGTACTTCTCACCTTCAATGGTCAAAATGTAACCGTTTCCGAAGTCACGCCCATTCTCTCAGGGGGCATCGGTGAAACGGAACAAACGCTACCGGCCACCACGATGACGAGTACAGTCCCGGCGCCCACCAGCACGCCCGCCGCCACCGAACAGCGGCTTCCCGTGCGCGTGAGCGATTCGATTGTCCAGATGACCGGCTCACCGGGCGGTAATGCGGATGGTCTGCCCCTCATTTCGCAGGGACAGGAAGCCCTCTTGCTGTTCTCGGATGGCACCTTCAGCTACATCGAACTGCCGGATTTCACACGGGGTTGGGTGCCTGCCGGATCGGTGAAGCCCAAATAGTCTGACTAGCGTTTCTCTCGCATTCCGAAAAGTCCTGCGGCACTCGCAGGACTTTTTGTTTATGTACGCACCGATGACCCGCTGTACAATACAGAAGCATGATTCACACGAGGGGATGCGATATGGCGCGCACGAAAGCTCTATACTGGATTGTTCTGCTGCTCATCATGAGCGCCTGTTCGGGAACGCCGAATGCCGTGCCGACACTGCCGCCAACAGCTCCCCCCGTACCCACCAGCACACATGCTCCCACCCGCGAAATCGTCCCTACGGCAGTCCCCACAGATGTACCACCGCCTGCCCACCTGCGCATTATTCATGCCGCACAGGGCGCACCGACATTAACGATCTACGCTGGCTTTAACGCCATTGCCACCAATCTCGACGCAGGTCAGGCGACCGACCCGACCACACTGGCCGCCGGAGACTATGTTCTAAAAGCCCTCCCTAGCGGCAGCAACCCCAACGACCCGCCCTTGACCACCACCGCATTGACTCTGACAGGGGGCGAATCGCTGCTGCTGCTAATCACCGGAAAAGCCGCAAGTCTACAGATACAAGCCATTCCCGAAACGCAAATCGCGCTGAACACCGGCGAGAGCGCGGTTACGCTGGTGAACGCGCTCAATCAGCCCATCCGCTTAACGGCAGGGGACGATAACACCCTGTTGATTCCCGAAATTCAACCGGGGACGAGTGGGGACAGCAATCCAGTAGCCCCCGGTGAACAACATCTGACCATCCGCAGCGGAGACACCGCCCTCGCGAATTTTGCGGTCACGCTGGAAGATCGGCAGCAGCATATCGAGATCATCAGCGGTACGCCGCAGCAGGTCACAATCACCAGCCTCGCCAAGCCCGCACCGGGGCGCAGTTCCCTGCGCGTCATCAATACCGCGCTGGCCTTGCAACCGCTTGACCTGTACATAGATGGCACAGTTCTGGAAGCAGCCGTGAGCTATGGTCGGCCAACCGCACGCCAGAACACCACTAGCGGAAGCCATCTCATTGCCATCTATGCCGCTGGAACCGACCCGCAAGCTACCGTCCCCCTGCTCCAACAAGAACTTCCACTGGAAGCAGGCAACATTGCGCTGGTGGTCATGGGCGAAACGGACAGCCTGCGCTTGGTCACGTTCTCCGAAGACCTGACACCCACTGGCGCGGGGCAAGCGCGTATCGCCTTGCTGAACACGCTCCCGCAATTCAACAATATCCTTGTCTTATCCGGCAACAGCGGCCTGCCGGGAATCAACGAACTCTACTATGGAGACGCGCCTCGCACCACCATTTTGAACGCCACCCTGTATTCCCTCACCTTCATCAGCGGCAGTCAAACGGTGGAACTTGCGGAGAATATCAGCTTGGATGCAGGGCGCAGTTATCTCTATCTCGTCACAGGCCGTTTGGACAGCCCGCCCCTCGTTATCAGCGACAATGTGGGCCAAAATACCGCTGCCAGCACGGGCGATGGGAATCAGCGCGGCGCGGCGCTCATCCGCTACATCAACGCGATTAACGGCACGCCCGTACAATTCAGCCTGAACGACAACAGCCAACCAACCACCGTAGACAGCAACACAGGCAGTCCCTTCGTGGAAGTCGTGCAGCGCAGCATCACCCTTCAAGCCGAACAGGATGGCGTGGTTCTCGCCACCACCGATGCGACCTTTGAGGCCGGTGAACGCTACACCATCGTTCTGCATCCTTCCACCAACCAGACCGAATTCCTCATCACCCGCGATGACGAGGCGCTGTACACGGGCAACACGCCCCATGTGCGGTTTATCAACCTCAGCGGCGAGGCCAATCAATCGCTAGGATTGGCCTTTGTCACCGGAAAAGCAGGGACGCCGGAAGCGTCTGTCACCGGCACACCGGACGGCGTGGAGGGTTCCACCTTACCCTTCGGCATACAGCAAATCCTCGATCAGCAGCGCGGCAGCAGCATTTCCAATACCATCCTGATGCCTGAAGGGGTGTTTAACTTCTTTGTCACCTTCAGCGATGGTGCCCACTATCAGAGCCGAATCGGTTCAATTACGTTGAAAAATGGTACGGCGGGGGATGTGGTCGCCACCGAAACGGGTGCATTCTACGTCCCCTACCCTGCTGTCTCAGGCTAGAGGAAACACGCGCCCATTCGTTATAATGCGTTCCACAACAATCGGCAGCGAGAGGATCGGAAACGTGCGAATTTTGATCACGGGCGTGGGTGGCTTTGTTGGCAAACATCTGAGTGAACATCTACGATCCACCGACCCCGCCGCCGAACTGCATGGAACGATTCTCGACCACACGCAGCGCACACCGGAAGGCGTAACCGGTCACGCGCTGGATTTGAAAGACGAAACCGCCGTCCGTGCGCTGCTCGAAACAGTACAACCGAATCATATCTACCATCTGGCGGCACAGGCTTCCCCGCGCCGATCGTTCGTGATTCCTTGGGACACGCTGGAAAACAACATCCGCGCACAGCTTAACCTGATTCTGGGCTGCCTCGCCCTCAATATCCGCCCGCGTTTACTGGTCATCAGCTCTGCCGAAATTTACGGGCCGGTGGCACAGGAATTCCTGCCGATCCGCGAAGAACAGCCGCTGCGCCCGACCAACCCTTACGGGGTGAGCAAAGTCACGCAGGACTTGCTGGGGCTGCAATACTTCCTCAGTCACAAACTGCCCATCTTGCGCACCCGTCCGTTCAATCACTTCGGCCCCGGTCAGAGCGAAGGTTTCGTCGCCGTAGACTTCGCCATACAGGTCGCCCGCATCGAAGCCGGTCAAAAACCGCCCACCGTTGAAGTAGGCAACCTCACCGCACAGCGCGACTTCACCGATGTGCGTGATGTCGTTCGCGCCTATCGCCTCATCATGGAAAAAGGCATCCCCGGCGATGTGTACAACATCGCCTCCGGTCAGGTCTATACGATTCAGCATGTGCTGGATACGCTACTAGCCTACAGCAAAGTGCCGATTAAAGTGCATACCGACCCGCAGCGCATGATGCCCGCCGACATTCCGATCATTCAGGGGGATGCCAGCAAACTCAAAGCGCATACCGGTTGGCACTGCGAAATCCCATTTGACCGAACCCTTCTCGATGTTCTCAATGACTGTCGAACAAGAGTTTAGCCTAACGTTCAACTGTTTTCTGTGATACCCTTTCAAATCTTACTACACACCATTCAATACAGCGGAGACAGGCATCCGATGAATAAACGCGCATTGATAACAGGAATCACCGGGCAAGACGGTTCCTACCTAGCGGAATTACTGCTGCAAAAAGGCTACGAAGTCTTTGGGATGGTGCGCCGCACCAGCACAATCAATTTCGAGCGCATCCGTCACATTCAGGATCAAATCAATCTGGTGTCTGGTGATATGAGCGACCAGACCAGCATGACGACTGCCATCAATGAGATTCGCCCGCAAGAAGTCTATAATCTGGCCGCACAGAGTTTTGTGCAAACCTCGTGGACGCAGGCCGTATTCACAGGCGATGTAACAGCTTTAGGCGTCACCCGTCTGTTAGATGCCATCCGCACCATTGATCCCACCATTCGTTTCTACCAAGCCTCAAGCAGCGAAATGTTCGGCAAGGTGCAGGAAGTTCCCCAGCGCGAAACCACGCCCTTCTACCCGCGCAGCCCTTACGGGGTAGCGAAGGTTTACGGGCACTGGATCACCGTCAACTACCGCGAAAGCTATAACCTACACGCGACCAGCGGCATCCTGTTCAACCACGAAAGCCCCCGCCGGGGACTGGAATTTGTCACGCGCAAGGTGACGAATCAGGCAGCGCGAATCAAGCTAGGACTCGCCAATGAACTGCGAATCGGCAACCTCGATGCGCAGCGCGATTGGGGCTTCGCCGGAGACTATGTGGAAGCCATGTGGTTGATGCTCCAGCAGGACACGCCGGATGACTATGTGGTTGCCACCGGTGAAACCCACTCCGTCGAAAAACTGCTGGACACCGCCTTTAGCACACTCGATCTCGACTGGAAGAAATACACCGTACAGGACGAGCGTTTCATGCGTCCTGCCGAAGTGGATCTGCTGGTGGGCGATCCGAGCAAAGCCGATCAAAAACTGGGCTGGAAGCCAAAGGTGTCGTTTGAAAAACTCATTCAAATGATGGTCGAATCCGACCTGCAAACCTTGAAAGCGCAAGCCCGTTGAAACTGGTAGACACGCACTGTCACATTAATTTTGACAGCTACGATTCTGACCGCGCAGCGGTGCTGCACCGTGCCGCCGAAGCGGGTGTAGATACGGTCATCATTCCGGCGATTGACCTTGAAACCAGTCGCCAGATACCCGTTTTATGTGAGGCACATTCAGGGTTATATGCCGCCGTTGGCATTCACCCCAACAGCACCGCCGACTTTGACGAGCCGCACCTAGACCAGATCACGGCGCTGGTCGCCCACAAGCGGGTGGTGAGCATCGGTGAAATCGGGCTGGACTACCACTGGGACAAAAGCCCGAAAGCGCAGCAGTTTCGCGCCTTTGAAGCACAGTTGGCGCTGGCAGCACGCTTAGAACTGCCGGTTATCATTCACAACCGTGAAGCCAGCGCCGACACGCTGGCGATTCTGACCACATGGGCGCAGTCCCTTCCCGAAAGCCTGAAAGAACGCGCTGGCGTTCTGCATTCGTACTCCGGTGATCTGGCGATGGCCGAAAAAGCACTCACGCTAGGCTTCTACTTCGGCTTCACCGGCCCTATCACCTACAAAAACGCCGATGAAACCCGCCGGATCGCGGCGGCCCTGCCGCTGGATCGCCTACTCGTCGAAACCGACGGCCCGTTCCTCACGCCCATTCCCTATCGTGGGCAGCGCAACGAGCCGTCCTATATCCCACTCATCATCGAACGCATGGCAGGGGTGCGACAGATCGCGCCGGATGCGCTGGCTGCCGCGACCACTGCCAATGCCGCCCGCTTATTCCAACTTCACTAGACGCCCACTGGCGGCACAACCGTCAGGCGCTCGGTCAAACGTTCGCGGAACTGGCTCAGGCGCTCATCGGCTTGTTCCTGTGTCAAGCGCCCCATGCTCACAGCGCGGTCAAGGCGCTCCTGCAACTGGGCAGCCACCGTATCCACGAACGCGGCACTATCCACGCCATGCTCGGTCAGCACCGTGCCGAGGCTCTTGCCCGACCGGATTTCAGCGATCAAATCACGAACCGGAACGCCCGTTTCTTCTGATGCTAACCACATCACCTGTCGGCGAAGTATCTGCGCCATCGGCCCACCCTTTTCATTTCCACCTGTTTGTGGTGCGGTCTGTTCCTGAGCGCCGACTGCGCTCACTGCTGCCAGCATCATCACCATCATCAATCCCACGATCCAAAGTGTGCGCTTCATCACAAACCTCCTCGATAACGATCAACACCTTCAAGATAGGGCGCAAATGTTACCGAAGTGTGATGCGGGCGTAGCCCGCCTGTAAATTCTGCTATAATCGCGGTCGCCGGGCATAACACAAGGACTTTCCGTTGGTGGATTTGTCAGTCATCATCGTCAATTGGAATGTAGCGGAACTGCTCGAAGCCTGTCTCAACAGTGTGCTGGCTGCGCCGTCCCATCCATACACGCTGGAAATAATCGTGGTGGATTCTGCCAGCACGGATAACAGCCCGGAAATGCTCCGGTCAACTTTTCCACAGGTCAACCTGCTGGCGATGAGCGAAAATGTCGGCTTCACACGCGGGAATAATCTCGGCCTCGCGCAAGCGCAGGGGCGCTATGTGATGCTCTTGAACCCGGATACGGAAGTCGTCGGCACAGCCTTAGCCCGCATGATCGCCTATCTTGATGAAAACCCGGCTGTCGGCATCGTCGGCCCGCACACACTCAACACCGATGGCAGCCACCAATCCACCCGCCGCCGCTTCCCCACGCTGGCTGTCGGCCTGTTTGAAAGCACATGGGCGCAGGCTTTCGCCCCGCGATCTATCATGAACCATTACACCGCAAGCGATATGGCGGACAACGCCATCGCTGATGTGGATTGGGTGCAGGGGTCGGCACTTATGGCGCGGCGCGAGGTGGTTGCACAAATCGGCGACCTCGACGAAGCCTACGTGATGTACTCCGAAGAATTGGACTGGTGCAAACGGGCAAAAATGGCGGGCTGGCGCGTGGTCTATCACGGCGGCGTGCAGATCGTTCATCACGGCGGCAAAAGCAGCGAACAGGTCACAGCACGCAAACATATCCACTTCCAACAGAGCAAGCTCCACTACTTCCGCAAATATCACGGCAGCGCCATCGCGCAGTTATTGCGCGTCTGGTTGCTCTTAAATTATGCCGCGCAAATGCTGATCGAAGGCTCGAAGGCGCTGTTAGGGCATAAGCGCCCGCTGCGCATGGAGCGATTGCGCGCCTATTGGCAGGTTCTTCGTTCCGGCCTGAAAGTGACCTAAATGCGTATCGGGATTGTCAGCGGCGAATACCCGCCGATGCAGGGCGGTGTGGGAGCCTACACCAGCATTCTCGCAGAAACCTTCCACCAGCAAGGACATACGGTGGCGGTTTTGAGCAGCGCCGGAGCGCACAGCCCCGACCCGGCGATTTCCATCACCACCACCCCGAACTGGCACCCCGCGTCCCTCCTTGCGCTGCGCCGATGGGTACAGCGGGAACGCCTCGACATGGTGGATTTACAGTATCAAACAGCCGCTTTCGGCATGTCACCTGTGATTCACTTCCTTCCAGATGCCATCCCTGTACCCACCATCACCACCTTCCACGACCTGCGCTTCCCCTATCTGTTCCCGAAAGCAGGAGCGTTCCGCCAGTGGATTGTTCGCCGTTTGGCGCGGATGTCGGCAGGTGCGATTGCCACCAACCACGAAGATGAACTACCCCTTCGGGCGCTGACCACCACCGCACTCATTCCCATCGGCAGCAACATTCGTGCACCGCTGCCCGCCCCCGCCTCCCGTCAGCAGCAGCGGGGCACTTGGGGGGTACGTGACGATCAATTCATCATCGGCTACTTCGGCTTGATGAACCACAGCAAAGGGCTGGACATCCTATTAACTAGCCTGCGCAGCCTGCTCGATTCGGGCATTCCGGCGCGGCTCATGCTCGTCGGCGGCGGCTTGGGCAGCAGCGACCCGACCAATGCCAATTTCATGCGCGATTTCGCAGCACAAATCACGGCGCTAGGGCTGGAAGATGCGATACAGGCCACTGGATACCTCGAAGCGGACTCGGCGGTTGCCGCCGGACTAAACGCCTGTGATGTGATCGCGCTGCCGTTCGCGGATGGCGCATCCTACCGGCGGGGTAGCCTGATGGCGGCGCTACAATACGGCTGCCCCATCATCACCACCCGGCCTACCGTATCGGTTCCGGCTTTTGAAAACGATCAAAACGTCCGCCTCATTCCGCGTAGTGATGCCGATGCTCTGACAAAAGCCCTGCGCGACCTGTGGGAACAACCGGAAGAACGCGCCCGATTGAGCGCAGGCGCACGCAACTTATCCAGCCTATTCGACTGGAACCAGATTGCTAGAGCGCAGTTGGCCTTCTTCGAGCGCGTTCTTCAAAAGGCAGTCCGAAAATGACCACCACCCCCACTCACCGCCGCTGGTTGGGCTTCATCCTCGGCGCGTACCTCATCCTCGGCATTCTGTACAGCGTGTTCACGCCGCCCTTTGAAGCCTCCGATGAACTCTGGCATTACCCGATGGTCAAGTATCTGGCGGAGCATGGCATGGCGCTCCCCCCACAAGACCCGGCTAACCCCGGCGCATGGCGGCAGGAAGGCAGCCAACCGCCCCTTTACTACATGCTGGCCGCCGTTTTGTCTGGCGGCATAGACACGGGCGATATGGACGCGGTACGGCAGCAAAACCCCCATGCCGACATCGGCGTTATCCGCCCCGATGGCAACGCCAACATGATGATTCACACCGACGAAACGTCCGGGTGGCACGGGACGCTCCTCGCCCTGCAAATCATCCGGCTGTTCTCGTTGGCACTTGGGTTGGCAACCGTAGTCGTCACCTACCTCCTAGCGCGTGAAATCTTCCCCGAATGGCCGATCATCTGGCTGGGTGCGGCGGCGCTCAACGCCTTTCTGCCCATGTTTCTGTTCATCAGCGGCTCGGTCAACAACGACAACCTTTCCAACCTGCTCGGCAACCTGCTCACGCTGCTGATCGTTCGCCTGCTGAAAGCACGAACCCTCCCCAATTGGCGCACCTATATCTGGATTGGCCTCGTCACCGGCGCGGGACTGCTCGCCAAGCTAAACATCGGCTTCCTGATTCCGCTGGTTGCGCTGGCGCTGCTCATACTCAGCCTGCGCTTACGCAACGTGCGGCCTGTGCTGATGGGCGGCGCGATCACCGGCGGACTCACGATTCTGATTGCGGGCTGGTGGTACTGGCACAACTACCAGCTTTATAACGATCCGTCCGGGCTGGCGATGTTCTTACAAATGGTCGGGCGGCGGGCGATCCCTGCCAACGCTGCCCAGCTCTGGAGCGAACGTCACAGTTTCACACAGGCTTACTGGGGTTTCTTCGGCGGGATGAACGTCCCCCTTCCAGATCAGGTCTACCTGATCTTCAATATCATCGGCGGATTGGCGCTGCTAGGCGCAATCGCCTTTCTATGCAAGGCGCTGGTACGGCGCACAGGGTCGCTGGAACGCTGGCTACCCGCCGCCATCACGGTAATCTGGCCGGTCGTCACGTTCGTTTCCTTCCTGCGCTGGACGGCTGAAACGCCCGCCTCGCAGGGACGACTGGTATTCGGGGCGCTCTCCGCGTTGTCGTTATGGATGGCAGTCGGGCTGTTGTGGTTGCTGCCTAAACGCGCTCAACCGCTGCTGATGATCGGCATCGGCGCTTATTTCTTGCTGGTAGCGGCGCTCACCCCGTTCCTTGTGATCGCCCCGGCTTACGCAGCGCCCGCCGAACTCACCGCTGCCACACCGCAGTCGCTTTTCCGCGAAAGTGGCGGCGGTGTTGTCGGCCTGCTGGATCAGCGCATTCTCACCAGAGAAGTGCAACCGGAAAGCTATGTGCAGATCGAACTGGACTGGCAGGTGATGACGCCGCTAACCCGTGACTGGAGTCTGTTCGTGCATCTGGTCACGCCAGATGGAGTCATCCTCGGTCAGCGCGATGTGTACCCCGGCGGCGGCAAACTGGCGACCAGCACGCTCCCCGAAAGACGCGCATGGCGCAATCCGGTTGCGATATGGGTTCCCGCCGCTGCTTACGCCCCGATGGATTTAACGGTTGTCGTCGGCTGGTATGATCTCCGCAGCGGGGAACGCCTCACGCTGGACAACGGCGACGAAACGCTGACAATCGGCACAATCCGGTTGCAGCCCCGTCCTGACGATCTCGGCGTGCCGAATCCCATTCGCATCAATTTCGACGGGCAAATTGAACTCGTCGGTTACTCGCTCAGTGATCTCAGCCCCAAACCGGGTGATACCGTCCAACTCACCCTGTACTGGCGCGGACTCAAACCGATCCCGCAGGACTACAAGGTGTTCGCCAACATTCTGAACCCGATCACGCTCACCAAATACGCCTCGTCGGACACCATGCCCGCCAACTGGACAGCCCCGACCAGCACATGGAAACCGGGCGACATCATCACAGATGAACACGATCTGCCGATTGGCCCGAACGCGCCGCCCGGCATCTATGAACTGGAACTAGGCTTCTACTTACCCCTACCCGAAGGCGGCTATACCCGTCTGCGGATCATCACACCGGATGGGGGCATGGCGAACGATTTCACCTACCTCAGCCGCGTCCGCGTGGTACTGGAGGATGCGCCATGAGCCGTTGGTCACGCTGGATTACCGCCGATGTCGCCGCGATTCTGGTGCTTATGCTGCTGTGGGCGCTGTTTTTCTGGCGCTTGCTCACCCCTGTCATTGCCGATCAAGCCTCGATTGAAAAAGGGGATTTCTCCGGTCAATTCGTGGCGTTTGCAGCCTATCAGTACCAGCGGTTCTGCGTGGGCGAAGTTCCGCTGTGGAATCCGTACAACAACGGCGGCCTGCCCTTCATCGGCGATACACAGGCCGCCGTGTTCTATCCGCCGCGACTGCTCACCATCGCCCTGAGCAAAATGGCAGGCGGCTTCAGTTACCACGCGCTAGAACTGGAAATGATCGCTCACGTACTGCTCGGATCGCTGCTGATGTACGCCTTTGCACGCCGATGGACGCGAACCAGCGCGGGCAGCGTGCCAGCCGCCTTCATCGCGGCGCTCATCTTCAGCTACGGCGGCTTTATGGGCAGTTACCCGCCGCTGCAAGTCGCCCTGCTCGAAGCCGCCATCTGGCTACCGCTGGCGCTGCTAGGGCTGCACGAGGCCACGCAAGAAGGGCGCTTCCGTCCGGCATGGCTGGCGCTGACCGCGTTCGCGTTCGGCCTGTCGTGGCTGGCGGGGCATCCGCAAACCAGTTTCTTCCAGACCTACCTGCTGGTGGCCTATCTGGGCTACCGCGCTTATGAACAGCGGTTGGGCTGGCGGCCATTCCTGATGGGAACGCTCGCATTCGGCATCCTCGGTGGGGGGCTGGCGGCAGTACAACTTTTGCCGGGGTTCGAGTATCTATCCCACACCGCCCGTACCGCGATGGGCTTCGACGCTAAAGGCAACGGCTTCCCGCTGCAAGATGCGGTGCAGTTCGTCTTTCCGGGCGTGGTCAGCTTGTGGTCGCCGTTGTATGTCGGGCTGATCGGGCTGGCGCTGGCAGGCATCGCCCTCTGGCGACAGGTTCCACATAGCCGCTTCTGGGGTGGGGTGGCGTTGTTCGCCTTCGGCCTCAGTCTGGGCGCCCATACCCCGTTGTTCGCGGCGCTGTATAACGCCCTGCCGGGACTGCGCTTCTTCCGGGGACAGGAACGGGCTGCGTATCTCGTTTCCTTCGGGCTAGCGCTACTAGCTGGCTTGGGCGCGGCGCATCTCGCCTCTTGGGACAAGCTGAAAGACTATCAAGCCACGCTAAAAATCCGGCGCGTTTTGCGCGTTTTCGCCATCGTGTGCGCTGCCGCCTTCAGCCTGCTGGTGGTGGCGTGGATGGGCAATCAGGAAGCCTACGGTGCCATACTAGGAACAGGGGCGTTCGTCGTGCTATCGGCACTGGGAGCCGTTCTCGCCATCCCCTACCTGCTGGACGCGCCGGACAAACCGCTGCGCTGGATTCTGCTAGGGGGCATACTGGCACTGGAACTATTCACCGTGAGCATGGATCGTCCCAGTAACTACGACTCCATCCCGCCCGATCAGCAGTTGTCCTTCCAACCGCCTCCTCTGATTCAAACTGCCTTAGCAGATACCGATCAGCCCTTCCGGGTGGATGGCTACCGCGCCCTGCATGACAATTACGGCAGTTTGTACGGGTTGGCAGATATGCGCGGAATCAGTCCGTTGTTCCTCGAAAGAACCTTCGCGCTCATCGAACCGAATTTGATTAATCCGCTGGCATGGGAATTGTTCGCCGTGCGCTACGTCTACACCGACTGGCAGGAGATGCCCATCCCCAGCGAGATTATCGCCAGCGGTGACGATCGCTACGGCACAGTCAATCTGCATCGCCTCACCAACCCGCGCCCCTTCGCGCTGCTGGTCTACAACACCGAAGTCATCGCAGATGCACAGGCAGCACGGCAGCGATTAGCGGATGCAGCCTTCAACGCCCGCCAAACGGTGTTGCTGGAACAACCGCCCACCACGCCACCGGGCAGTCCGTCTGCCGATGACCACGCCGAAGTCACACAGTTTGCGCCCGAAACGTTCACAATCGCGGTCAATGCGGCAGGAAACGCGATTCTGTCCATCGCAACACCGTACTATCCGGGCTGGACAGCCGAACTAGACGGCAAGCCCGCGCCCATTCTACGCGCCTATAGCGCCTTAAGCGCCGTCGAAGTCCCTGCGGGTCAGCACACGTTGATCTTCCGCTACGATCCACTTAGCTACCGTGCAGGGGCGCTCATCAGCCTCGCCTGCTGGATCGGGCTAGGCGCGTTCGGCATCGTGCAGTTCATTCGGAGTCGAAACCGCCATGCAAGACGTTAGTCGCCTGCAAGAATGGATCGCCAGCCTGAACCAGCGTAGTTATGGCGTCTGGGTCGGGATTACAATCGGACTGGTCGCAGGGCTGCTCGGCCTGTTGATCGCGCTGGCCGGGCCGCTGATCGCCAGTGCTGCCGTGATCGGGCTGCTGGTCGGGCTGTACATCCTCTCCAACGTTCAAGCCGCGCTGGTCGGCGTCATCGCCATCGTGGCGCTGCTGCCGTTCGGCACGCTGCCCTTCAGCATTGGCGTCACGCCTACGTTTCTGGATGTCGCACTCGGCGCATTCCTGCTGGTCTATCTGTTCCAGTGGATGACCGGACAACGGCAGGGATTCAACATCACGCCCGTACACGGGTTGATTATCCTGTACGTCATGTGGCTACTCACGGCTTTCGCGCTCGGTCTGCGCTTCGCCATGCCCACGTCGCAAATATTGCGCCAATTCGTCGAAACACTGCTCAGCATCGGCCTGACGTTCGTGCTGGTAGACCTCCTACGTGACCCGAAGGCGCTGCGGCGGTTGGTGCTGGCGGTCATGCTGGCAGCCGGGGCGCAGGCGCTGGTAGCGATCATTCTGTATGTCCTGCCGGACGCCACCACTGAAAGCCTGCTGGTGCGGTTGGCACGCATCGGCTACCCGAACGGCGGCGTGATTCGCTATATCGAGGACAACCCCGAACTGGCAGAACGCGCTATCGGCACATGGGTAGACCCCAACGCGCTCGGCGGTTTCCTCGCCGTGTCAGCAGCGATGATCGCGCCGCAGTTGTTCGCGCAACGTCCGGTGCTGCGCTTCCGCTGGTTGACGTTCGGCATGCTAGGGCTGGTTGCGCTGGCCTTAGTGCTAACCTTCTCCCGCGCCTCCATGCTGGCCTTTGCCATCGGCGTCGTGTTTATCGCCAGCTTCAAAGGCTACCGCCGTTACCTCGTCCTGCTGGCGTTGGGGGCGGCGCTGCTGCTGATCCTGCCACAAACACGCGCCTACATCGAACGCTTTACGCAGGCGTTCACCGCGTCCGACCTCGCCACACAAATGCGCTTAGGCGAGTATAACGACTCGTTAGACCTCATCAGCCAGTATCCCATCAGCGGCGTGGGCTTCACCGGAACGCCCGAAATTGACCTGTATACCAATGTCGCCAGTATGTACCTGATTATGGCGAATCAAATCGGGCTGGTCGGCGTGGGACTCTATGCCGTCACCATCGCGGGCGTGTTCATCTACGGATGGCGAGCGCGGCAACTGGCGCAGCACATGCCGGAACTGGAAGCCATCCATTTGGGCTATCACGCGGCGCTGCTGACGGCATTGTTGAATGCCACCGCCGATCTGTACTTCTTCCGGTTGGATTTTCATGCCTCCATCACATCCTTCTGGATGGTGGTGGCGCTGGCGTTAGCCAGTTCCAGCCTCGTCCACCGCGAAGGCCGCCCGAAAGCGACCGTTGCAAAAAGAGTGTCAATCGGATAGCATTCCGCCAGTCGAATAAAGTGTCCCACAACGGGACGTACTTTCCGCTTGGCAGAGCGCACACGCGCCATCTGCAAGGCAAACCCGGGGAAAGGAGCAGTTGAATTCCCTATGCGTAATCCATACGAACTGACTTTTATCGTGCGGCTCGATCCGAATGAAGAGGTCATCAACAACACCGTCACTCAGGTGCAAACGTGGGTGGAAGCCGAACAGCTCGGTCAGGTAACAAAGATTGATCGTTGGGGCAAGCGCAAGCTGGCTTACGAGATCGACAAGCAGCGCGACGGTTTCTACGTGCTGATGTACGCGGAAATTGACCCCCAGAACCTGCCGGAGTTGGAGCGTAACCTCCGCCTCTCCCCCAATGTGCTGCGTTATCTGCTGGTACGCCCTGACGTGAAGCCGCAAAAGGCCGCGCAATAGCGGACTGCTGAACACGGAGTAAGATGGGGATGGGACGCGGGCTAAATAAAGTCATGATTATTGGCTATCTGGGGCGTGATCCTGAAATGCGATTCACCCCCAGCGGTCGGCCAGTGACCAGTTTTAGCGTTGCCACCAGCCGAACATGGACATCTGCCGAAGGTGAGCGCCGCGAAGAAACCGAATGGTTCAACGTGGTCGCTTGGGGCACACTGGCAGAAATCTGCAAAACGCATCTCAGCAAGAATCAACAGGTTTACGTCGAAGGCCGCTTGCAAACACGCGGTTGGGAAGACGAAACCGGCAAAAAGCATTTTCGAACCGAGCTGGTCGCCAACGAGATGATCTTGCTCGGTGACCGCCGCCGCGACTCGCACCATGACGATGTCGACTTTGTCGACTCGGATGGCGAAAACGGCGACTACGCATTTTAACGAGGAGCAATCATGAGCGATAACGAATACCGTGACCGCGGCCCGCGTGACGACAATGATGATGGCGAAGGCCGCGATCGTTTTCGGCGCGGTGGCCGCCCCGGTCGTGGGCGTGGCACCACCTACTGCCCCGATGGCAAGTGTTTTGACTACAAAGATGTAGACATGCTGCGCCGCTTCATCGGCGAAACGGGCAAAATTAAGCCGCGCCGCCAGACCGGCAACTGCGCCCGCTGCCAGCGCGAACTGGCACGCGAAATCAAGCGTGCGCGTCATCTGGCTCTGCTGCCTTACGTTCTTTCCACGGACTAGCGCGTGGTTGCGATCCCGTCCAACCGCGTCAAAACGGTTCCGGTCGAAGGTCGCATTCGTCTCAATGTATGGACAGGGCATGGTCGGCAAACGACGATGCCCTTTTCTCTGTTTAGTAGACGGGAGTAAAGAGTAGTTATGAGCAAAAAAAGACAGACGACCGGGCTGCCCAAAGAAACCCCGCGCAAGCCCGTCGCTGAGGGTACGCCAGCGGATGCCGCCAAATCGGGTAAACAGGACAGCAAGCGCGAATACCATTCTCGCGCCGAGCGTGAGCATGAAATTCAACGCTGGGTGCTGATCGGAACGGGCATCGCCATCGCCGCCACCGTCATCATTCTGGCGGTGGCCTTTGTGCTGGATGGTGTCATTCGCCCGAATCAGGTCGTGGCTTCAGTGGATGGGAATAATATCACCGTCACCGATTTCGCCAAGCGCGTCCGGTTGCAGCGTGTGCTGTACAACCAACAGTTGACCAATGTGATCCAGACTTACCAGAGCTTCGGCTTCGAGGATCAACAAATCTTCGAGCAGATGCAGAGTCAGGAACCGTTTGCTACCTACATGCGCGAAATTCAGGTTCCCGATCAAATGGGTCTGACGGTCATCAACACGATGGTGGATGAGCGTTTGATCCGCATGGGTGCGCAGGAAAACGACGTGACGGTTTCGCAGGCCGATATTGACAAGCAGATCAGCCAGTTCTTTGGCTATGATCCAGTAGCACTGGCGGATGCGGCTGCGGTTGCCGAGTCCACAGCCGAAGCAACCGCGACGGTTGAACCCTCCGCCACACCGACACCGTTTGTCTCGCCCACGCCGTCGCCCACGCCCACCATCACCCCTACCCCGGAACTCACGCCCACCGCGAGTCCCTCGCCGTTCCCGACGCTGCCGCCCACGCCTACACTCACCACAACGCAGGAAGCCGAAAACTTCCAGACGCGCCGGAACGATTTCTTCACCCAGATACGGCAGGAAACCGGTATGAGCGATGCCGACCTGAACGCCTATTTTGAAACGCAGGCGCTCCGCAATGCCCTGCGCGACAAACTCGGCAGCGACATCAGCAAAACGGCTACCTTCGTGGATGCGCGTCACATTCTGGTTGCCACCGAAGAAGAAGCACAGGATACGCTGGCGGCACTGAAGGCCGGCGACTCCTTCTCCGATCTGGCAAAGGCCATCTCCACCGACACCGGTTCTGGTGCGAACGGCGGCGAACTCGGTTGGGCGCCCATTTCGCAGTATGTGACCGAATTTGCAGACGCGGCTAAAGCTGCGCCCATCGGTGAACTGGTCGGGCCGGTCAAGAGCCAGTTCGGCTACCATATCATTCAGGTACGCGCCAGTGAAGAACGCGAGATGGATGATTCGCAACTCGAAACAGCCCGCAACAACTTCTTCCAGAAATGGCTAGAGGAGTATCGCAAGTCCAAGCTGGAAGTCACACAGACTTTCCCGGTCTGGGCAGATAACGTCCCCACCGATCCGCAAACCATCATTGGTTAATGCGGAATCCCGCAGCCTGATTGCAAAAGCAAGCCGGATGTCCTATCCGGCTTGTTCTTTTGCAAGGCAAGGTCAAGCCGTTGCGAGAGCGCGGGGCAGTCGTCAGAAACTCGAATTGCCAGCCCCAAAAGCAGTTCGCTATAATTCAACCTATGAATGAGCAGCCGATCGCCCATCTGGAATCCCAACTTGAACGCCTCGTGGAAGGTGCTTTTGCTCACCTCTTTGGGCGGCATACCCGCGCACAGGACTTGGCGGTTGAACTGGCACGCGCCATGCAAGAAGCAGCCACCTCCGGCACCCCCCGCGACCCGCGACCCATCGCGCCCGATCATTACTGCATTTCCCTGAACACCCAGACCCGCGACCGCCTTCTGCACAAGCAACCGACTCTGCTGGATCGCTTGAGCAATCACCTGCTGGAACTTGCCACCAATCTCGGTTATCGGATGATTTGCTCCCCCACGATTGAACTGGTCACGGACGACAGCGTAAACACGCCGTCTTTCCGGGTACAGGCGAACCATTCCCTGAAAAAGCACAGCACAACCGCTGTCATGAAGCGAGTGGAAATACCCGCCTTTGCCAAACCGGGCAATCCGCAAATCCTCATCGCAGGCCGCGCCGCCATTAACCTTGTGGATGATGTGGTGAATATTGGTCGTGGTCACGATAATCAGATCGTGATTGAAGACCCTTCCGTGTCCCGTCATCATCTCCAACTGCGGCTACGTTTCGGGCGCTATACCCTGTTCGACACCGAAAGCCGGGGGGGAACATGGGTGAACAATGTGCGTATCCACGAACACAACCTTCAGAATGGGGATGTGGTGCAAGTAGGTTCCACACAGTTTGTCTATATGGAAGATCACCCGATGGGCGAAACGCAGACCGGAATCACGCCCCCGGTAGAACCGGATTAATTCCATGACAGGCGAACTGGTTCTGCTCATCCTCCGGCTGATTTCGGCGCTACTGTTGTTAGCCATGCTCGGCACGCTGCTCTCGATCCTGTGGTACGACATGCGCCGCGCTGCCGTGCGCGTGGACAGCAGCAGGCGGCAGTATGGCAGCCTACACATTTTGCAGGAAATCGAAGGTCGCCTACTGGATACGGGCGAGGAATTTCCCCTGTTAAGCATTACCAGCCTCGGACGTGCGCCGACCAACACCATTCTGATTGAAGACACCTTCGCCAGCAGCGAACACGCGCTAATTACCCTTCGCGGCGGCCAATGGTGGCTGGAAGACCGGCACAGCCGCAACGGAACCACGTTAAACGATGTCCCCGTCGTACAACCGACAGTCATCACCAAAGGCGACATTATCGGTATCGGATCGGTACGTTTGCGCTTGAATATGGAGTAAACCCATTATGGAACTGGGATTGAATGGAGCGCGGGTTCTCGTCACAGCCGCCAGTCGGGGGTTGGGAGCCGCCACCGCCCGCCAGTTTAGCCGCGAAGGGGCGCGGGTGGTCATCAGCAGCCGCCATCTCGAACCGCTGCAAGAGACTGCCGCCGCCATCGTCGCCGAAACCGGAAACCCGGTCTTTACCTTCCCCGCGGATGTGACCAACCCCGAAGCCATTCAGCGCATGGTTCGCAACGCGGTGGATACGATGGGCGGGCTAGACGTGCTGGTGACAAATGCCGGTGGCCCGCCAGCCGGTGTGTTTGACGACTTCGACCTTGCGGCATGGCAGGCGGCCTTCCAGCTAAACGTACTGAGTACCATCAGCCTCATACGCGAATGCCTGCCTTCCCTGCGGCAGTCCAAACGCGCTGCGGTGCTAACCATCACCTCGGTGGCCGCCAAGCAACCCGTTCAAAACCTGACCCTCTCGAATGCGCTGCGTCCGGCAGTCGTCGGGCTAACCAAAACCCTCTCGCTGGAAGTGGGCAGTGAAGGTATTCGCGTAAACAGCATCCTACCGGGCTACACCAGCACCGAACGGATAACCGAGCTCATGCAAGCCCGTGCCGCCAAAAACGGAACGGATATAGAAGACGAAATCGAACATATTGCAGCCGCCTCCGCGCTCAAACGTTTAGCCACGCCGGAGGAATTCGCAAATGCAGCCGTATTCCTGTGTTCGCCAGCCGCCGGCTTCATTACAGGCGTCGCCCTCCCCGTAGACGGCGGCGCGATCCTGAGTTGGTGAACGTTCGGAGTCATTGCAGAGCCATCGAAGGAGCAAGAGAAACATGGAAAGCGTGAGCATCGCCGTCATTGGCGGTTCTGGCCTGTATCACATGGAAGAAATCACGGATAAAACCGCTGTCGCCCTGACCACCCCTTTCGGGAGTCCCAGCGCTGATATTGTCATCGGAACCCTGCGCGGCAAGCGGGTCGCCTTCCTGCCGCGTCATGGGGTCGGTCACTACTTCACACCCACCACCGTCCCCTACCGCGCCAATATTTACGCGCTCAAAACGCTGGGGGTGCGCTTCATCATCGGGGTGAACGCCTGCGGTTCGCTGCGTGATGACTATGCACCTGGTCATATCGTCATGCCAGACCAGATATTTGACTACACGAACAGCCGTGATCGTTCGTTCTTCGACTCAGGCATGGTCGGTCATGTATCCGTCGCCGATCCGTATACCCCCGAACTGATTGATCTCGCCTACAATGCGGTCATCGAAGTGGGCGGCACCGCGCACAAGGGCGGCACGTTCCTGATCGAAGAAGGCCCGCGCTTTGCCACCCGCGCCGAAAGCAACATTTTTCGCCAGTGGGGATGCAGTCTCATCGGGATGACCACCTGCCCCGAAATCTTTCTGGCGCGGGAGGCCGAAATCGCTTACGTCACGATGGCGCATGTCACCGATTACGACTCATGGCATGTGTCCGAAAAGCCCGTCACCGTCGAGCAGGTCATTCAAACGCTGCACCATAACGTGCATATTGCCCAGCAGGCCATCGCTAAGGTCATCGAAAACCTTGACCCCCATGCGGACTATGCCGCGCATCACGCGCTTGAAAACGCAATCATGACCGACAGGCGCATCATGCCTGCCGAAATACGGCAGCGCCTGCAACCCCTCATCCAAAAGTACATTCCTGAAGGCTAAATGGTCGTTGATACGTTCGATCTAAAACGCGCCGCCATACCGGGCAGTCAGCGCCGTGAACGCGGGTTGCTGCTGCTGGCTGGCGCGTTTATCCTCATCAACTTCCTCGCCCTCTTTATTCAGCGTCCGGCGGCAAGCTGGCTGGATGGGCTGCATGGGCTGGTGTGGTTGCTCTGCGCCATCAGCGGGCATATGTTCCTCAATCGCACACTGCCGGGGCGCGATCCTCTGTTGTTCCCCGTAACCATGTTCCTGTCGGGTTGGGGACTGGTCGCCATTGACCGCCTCGCGCCCGTTTTCGCGGAACGCCAGACCGCGTGGCTCGTGGTAGCCACTACCGCACTCGGCGCGGTGGCCGGGCTGCCTCACCTCCTGCGATGGTTGCGCTCGTATCGGTATTTACTGTTAGCCTGCGGGCTGTTGTTGCTCGTCAGCACCATCGTGCTAGGCGTCAACCCGTCTGGATTAAGCAGCGCCCCGCAGTTGTGGCTAGGAACCGGAACGATTTTCTTCCAGCCTTCCGAAGTGCTCAAGATTATTCTGGTGGCCTTCCTCGCCAGCTACCTTGCGGAGCAGTTCCCGGCTTTCCGGGCAGAAGGGCTGGAACACCACCGGTTACACCTTTCACCCCGCGTCATCGGTCCCATGCTGTTGATGTGGGGATTGTCCATCGTCGTCCTGATCTGGCAGCGCGATCTGGGAACCGCCATTCTGTTCTTCACCGTATTCTTGCTCCTGATCTATGTCGCCAGCGGCTACAGCCTGCTGCTGGTCGGCGGTGCCTGCCTGACGGTTGCCGCAGGATGGGCGGCATATCACGCCTTCGGGGTGGTTCAGCTCCGCGTGGATATTTGGATCAATCCCTGGCCGGAATCGGACGGGCGGGCTTATCAAATCGTGCAAAGCCTGCTGGCCTTCGCCAGTGGCGGCATCCTCGGACAGGGAGTCGGGCAGGGATCGCCGGGGTATATTCCGGTTGTCCATTCAGATTTCATCTTCGCGGCGATTGCCGAAGAATGGGGGCTGCTCGGTATCCTCAGCATCATCGGGTGCATCGCCGTGCTGGTCGGGCGCGGCCTGCACTGTGCGCTGCGGTTGCAACGGCGCTCGTTTCTGGCGTTGATGGCTGTCGGCCTCAGTGTGACACTGGGCGTACAAAGCCTGCTCATCATGATGGGCGTACTGAAATTACTCCCGCTGACCGGGGTGACACTCCCTTTTATGAGCTACGGCGGAAGCTCGCTTCTAACCTGCTTCACCATGATCGGGCTGCTGCTGCGGTTGTCCGCATTAGAAGATTAGGGGCGTCATGCGATTCACACAGGAAATCAAGCGCCTCTCGCTAGGAATGCTCATCGCCTTCGCGCTGGTGGCTCTCTCGGCAGCTTACTGGACGACCTTCGGCACATCAAGTATCACCAAACGGGACGACAACCCGCGCAACGTCGAATCGGAAACGCGCTTACGCCGGGGGATGCTCACTGACCGCGATAACCATCCGCTGGCACAAACCATCAGCGGGGACGATCAAATCGGTCAGCGACAGTATCTTGACCCGGCCTTTTATAGTGCGTTGGGCTATGCTAGTTATCGCTACGGCGTCAACGGAGCCGAAGCCGCCTTCGACCCGATTTTGCGGGGTGACGATCTGAAACCGGCGCTGGTTGAACAGTGGGTGAACGGGCTGCTGCATCATCCACAAATCGGTTCGGATGTGATGCTCTCGTTCGACAGCCGCGTACAGCAAACCGCTGCCGCACTGATGAACGGAAGGCGTGGCGCCGTCGTCGTGCTAGAAGTGCCTAGCGGACAGGTTCTCGCCATGCTCAGTTTGCCCACCTTTGACCCAAATACACTGGATGACAATTGGAGCAACCTCACCCAATCGCCAGACAACCCGTTCTTCAACCGGGCGCTTCAGGGAACCTACCAACCGGGCGGGATGCTGCAAACACCGCTGGTCGCCGCTGCCATCCTCACCCGGCAAGCCACCGACGCGCCCCTTGCCGATGCGCTACAACCGATCCACTTGAACAACACCGAACTCACCTGCGCCGAGACACCCCAAAGCACAACGCTCTCCTTACGGCAAGCCTTCGCCTATGGTTGCCCGTATCCATTCGCACGATTAGCCGAAACGATGGGAACAGATACCGTACAGGCGGCGCTGGATACCTTTCAATTATTAGAACGCACCACCCTTGAAGGCTTCACACAGATACCGGAAGGACTGCGCCCGCAAACCCTCAACCTGACACCCCTCAATCTGTTAGAAACGGCGCTCGGTCAGGGGCAACTGCGCACAACCCCGCTTCAGATGGCCGTTATCGCCGCCGCTATCCTGAATGACGGCAACGCGCCGGTTCCATACACCCTGCTGGCAACCCGTCCGCCGAACAGCAGCGCATGGGAATATCGTACAGGCAGCACATCCCCTATTCCCATCACCACAGCGGAAGTGGCTGCCAATTTACGAACATGGATGCGCGATGCCGTGTCCTATGGGGCGGCGCAGGACGCACAACGCAAAACCTTCGACATCGGCGGTCATGTGGCACGCGCCTATTCGGGAAAAGCCTCGCAAGTCTGGTTCATCGGGTTCGCAGCGATGGGCGGGCGCAGAGGAATCACGGTGGCGGTGGTACTGGAGGACAGTGATGACCCCTCGCTCGCCGCCCGGATCGGCGGCGCGGTGCTGGCCTCCGCCGCGCATATCACCCCGCCTTAACCGCCCGGCCACTGACGGGGGCGCAGTCCCAGCCGTTTCGACCATTTGGCAAGGCTGCTAAAGCCATGCACATAAACCGGACTGAGGCGCTTGAGGTACTCGGCACTGTGAAGCGCCTGCAAAAACGAGGGCGCATCGTGGAACGGTTGCAAACACGTCATCGCCCGTCCATATTCCGGCGCACTGTGCGCGTCTGAACCCACTGTGCCGATCATGCCGTGCTGCGCGGCGAACAACAGCGCCTGTTCGTTGTCGGCGCTATAAATGCAGCGGGCGTTAAAAATCTCAATCGCATCCACATGCTCGGCAATCCGCGTCAGCGCCGCTTCGCCCCATGCGCCTTTACGCAGGCGATCAAACGGATGCGACACGCTAATCACCGCCCCTTGATCGCGCAACCGCCGGATGGTTTCCATCGGTGTCAAGCCAGCGGGGACACTTTCGCGCACGAAATAGCCCAGAATCTCGCCTTCAGTGGTCATAATTTCTTCGCCCACAATGACCAGATCAGGCGCGATTTTCTGAAACGCCAGCGCACCCTCCGCCGTGTTGTGATCGGTGATGGCGATGCGATCCACACCGCGCTGCTTGCAAAGAGCAGCGATTCTCTCAAACCGGCTCAAACAATCTTTTGACCAGTAGGTGTGGCTGTGGAGATCCACATTCCAACGCTCATTCATGGGCGACTCCCCTCGACTCGTGACCTGCCGGATGGCACCGGACATTATCGCACAAGGGAACGTGCCTTCCCACGCTGGAATACGGTGGGAAAACGGCGGTCGGTAAAACTTGACGCTCCCGAGCCAAGTGTAGTATAAGCGGCAGATGGTAGGCCAGCAGAGCAGACACATGCCCTATACTGGAAGGCTCACTGCTGGCAGCGGAGAAGAACGAATGAACAATCGGCAACCTCAATCAGACTATGACGAAGGCGTGCAACCGCCGCCACGTTTCCTTTTCATTGCCGTCATCGGCATTTTCATCCTCGGTATTCTCGGCGGAATTGCCGGGCTGATTTTCCTCAGCAGCCCCGGCATGAGTACGTTGCTGGAAATCACCCTCTTGGCAGCGCCCATCTTGACCATCGGCACCATCATCGCCATCGCGTTTCTACAGGGACGGCGCTGGGCGGCAGTCGTTACGGTCACATGGATCGTGGTGTGGATTATCGCCAGTTTAGCGACGATTCTCATCTATCGGAACGTACTGGCTCCCGGTCAGCGGGAAACGGTCAAACACTATCTGCCGTTCATGGCGGCATTCAATCCGCCGCTACCCCCGCCCGGTAGTTCGTTACCCACGCCTGTTCCCAACGACAGCGGCAGCGGCATTGATCCTGCCAGTCTTCTCAATGCCCCCCTGACACTGGGCGGAACCGCCACACCCACCTTAGAAAGCGCCGCACCTGTCGCGCCCAGCGCCACGCCACAGCCCACGCTGGAAGCAACCGCCACTCCCACACAGCCCCCCACCGCAACACCGGAAGCGACACAGGCCGCGCTGGTACCCACGCCTCAACCGGCGGCAGTCGCCACAATGGGTAGCCCGCCCCTGCCTGTTACTGCCCGGCTGTTCGGTTTCACCTACATTAAGCAAACGTGGAACAACTGCGGCCCCGCCAACATCACAATGGCGCTCAGTTACTACGGCTGGAAAGAAACAATGGACTTCGCCGCAGGTTTCCTGAAACCGGACGAGGAAGATAAGAATGTCAACCCGTGGGAACTGGCGGCCTTCGTCAATGAGCAAACGGGTGTGCGGGCGCTCACCCGTATCGGCGGCGATAAGCAAACGCTAAAGCGGCTGATCGCAGGCGGTTATCCGGTCATCATCGAAACAGGTTTCATGTGGGAAGGCTCGGACTGGATCGGTCACTACCAGACCGTCGTCGGCTACGACGACACGCAGCAGTCGTTCTACATCTACGACAGCTATCTCGGAACGGGCGATAACAATGCGGGCATGCCCAAATCCTATACCGAGTTCGATGACTTCTGGGAAAATTTCAACCGCGCCTTTATCACCCTGTATAAGTCGGAAGAAGAAGCAGCGGTGATGCAGATTCTAGGCGCTCTAGCCGAACCCACCGGCGCGGCAACCGTCGCTGCCGAAGCAGCACAGGCGGAAGCACGCGCCAATCCCAAGAATGGCTTTGCGTGGTTCAATCTCGGCTCATCCTTGACCAGACTGGGGCGCTATGACGAAGCCGCCGCCGCCTTCGACCGTGCCAGACAGGTTAATGTCCCATGGCGCATCACGCTCTATCAGTTTGGCCCCTTCGAGTCCTACTTCCAGATCGGGCGCTACTCGGATGTTCTCGCGCTGGTGGATGTGAACCTGAACAACGGCGGCGCCTACGTGGAAGAATCCTACTACTGGAAGGGTAAAGTGCTGGCCGCGCAGGGCGATAACGCAGGCGCAGCAGCGGCCTTCAGACAGGCGTTGGTGCATAATCCGCGCTTTGCCGATGCTCAAACCGCGCTTCAACAACTACCCACGTAAAGGCGCATCATGACCGCGCAAAACAATCGCCAGTTGGCTCGCTCAACGCTCATCGTCGTGATCGCTTTCGCTGTTGCCAAAGTGGTCAGCCTCGGTCAAACCTTCATCATCGCCAGAGTGTTCGGCGTGGGTGCGGAATGGGCGGCCTATGTCACGGCTAACCGCATCCCCGAACTGATCTTCACGCTGATCGCGGGCGGTGCGCTGGCACATGCCTTCATCCCCATCTTCACCGGATTCCTTGCCAGAGGCGAAACCGAACGCGCATGGCGCACCGCCAGCCATGTCATCAACAGCATTTTTGTCATCACGCTAGGCGTGAGCCTCGTTGTCTTTTTCGTCGCCCCTTGGCTCGTCACCAATGTGGTTGCGCCCGGTTTTGACGAAACTGTACGCGCCCAGACGGTTGAACTCATGCGCATCCTGCTCATTAGCACCGTCGTCTTTTCGATCAGCGGCATCCTGATGGGCATTTTGCAAAGCCACAACAACTTCTTGCTACCCGCGCTGGCGCCCATCATGTTCGATGTCGGCATTTTGCTCGGCGTGATTTTCCTGATGCCTTCCTTCGGTGTGAGCGGCATTGCATTCGGCGCGGTATTCGGGTCATTCATGCACCTCGGCATTCAGATTCCCGGCCTGTTGCGCGTCAAAGCACGGTGGGCATTTGAAACCGGATTCCGCGATCCGGTCTTGTGGCGCGTGATTCGCCTGATGTTGCCCCGTGTCGCCGGATTAGGTGTCATCAGCACCAACTTTCTCATCATGAACAACATCGCCTCCCGATTGGGAACCGCGCCTGTCGCGGCGCTGGATTGGGGATGGCGGTTGATGCAGATTCCAGAAACGTTGATCGGCACAGCCATCGGCACGGTCATTTTTCCCACGCTGGCGGCGCTTAGCGAAATGGGCGACGAAAACGGGAAGCGCAACGCCATGACCGCGGCGCTGCGGGTCATCCTAATTTGCAGCATTCCCGCCGCCATCGGCATCGTTTTTATTGGTCGCCCCCTCATCAGCCTGCTAGAGCGCGGTGCGTTCGATGCGTCCGCTTCCCAGTTAGTCTATACCACCCTCAGCTTCTTCTCGTTAGGAATCGTGGTGCATTCGGCGCTGGAAGTGGTCGCCCGCAGTTTCTATGCAGACAAAGACACGCTCACACCGCTATGGGCGGCACTCGGCGGCACAGCCATCAACTTTGTTCTCGCGCTCACGTTCAGCGGGGTCAACCGGGTAGCAACCGGCTATTTTGTGAATGCCGCCGCGCAAATCCCAGCACTCGGCCTCACGCCCGATGTCGGTAATGTAGGCGGGTTGGCGCTGGCAAATTCGCTCGGAGTCCTTTTTGAAGTGCTGGTACTGTTGGCGCTACTCCGGCGGCGCTGGCATGGCGCGAACGAATCGCAGTTAGGCAAAACCCTGCTTAAAACGCTGGCGGCCAGCCTTGTCATGGCACTGGCGATTGAGCTGGTGAACACGCTCTGGAATGCGCTAGGGTTAGCCGGTCGGGGGCTGCCCTTTACCGTTGCTCAAATTGCCGTCGAAACTGCTTGCGGGATGCTGGTGTTCATCGTGATCGCCTACTTTCTCAAGCTGCCAGAACTTCAGATGGTGCTGAACAGTTTCCTACGGCGCAAACCTGCTGCCGATCCGCTGGTCTAAGCTCGCCCGCGCTTCTGATGGGCTTCCAACGCAGCATGGCGTAGAATACGGTACAATTCACGCTTGCATCACCTATCAAACAGCGGCAGGGATCATGGGAATCGAAATCAAACAATTCACGCTGGGGCTGGCCGCCACCCACTGTTACCTTGTGGCTGATACCGAAACCCGTTCGGCGCTGGTGATAGACCCGGTGGACAACGCGCAGTACATTCAACGTGCCGCGCAGGATGCAGGCTGGACGATCAAGCTCATTCTGGCGACCCATGCACATTTCGACCATGTTCTCGCCAGCGCCGACCTGAAAACGATCACCGGCGCGCCCTTCTATATTCACGGCGACTCGCTCCCGATGCTTCAAAACCTGCCCCAAACCGGACTGCGCATCGCTGGACGGCTGTTCCCTGAAGCGGCGGAACCGGATCGGTTGCTCACTTCCGAACCGGAAACCCTCACGCTGGACTCGATCCGGTTGGAAACCCGTTTCACGCCCGGTCACGCTCCCGGTCATATCGCGTTCTATATGCCCGAAGCCAAGCTAGTCTTTAGCGGCGATTGTTTGTTCGCAGGCAGCATCGGGCGTACCGACCTTCCCGGATGCGATCACCCGCTGCTTATGCGCTCAATTTTTGAGCAGCTTTTGCCGCTTGGCGATGATACCCGCGTCCTGCCCGGACACATGGAACTCACCACAATCGGGCGCGAACGGCAGACCAACCCGTTCCTACTGGACTATGCGCAACAACAGGCAGAAAAACAATAATGGAACTATTCAACCAGTTTTCTTTCATCTGGATTTCGCTCATCATCTTGCTAATCGGCGCGGGTGTGATGCGCCTATTCCGGCTGAAATGGCGCGTCATCCTGCCGGTTATCGTCATCGCGACACTGGCATTCACCGGCGCGTGGCTGGCGCTGCGGCAAAGCGTCAGCGATGTGAACAACGCCGATGCTGCGGTCGCGCTCATCGGCAGCGGGAAGCCGACCTTTGTCGAATTTTTCAGCCAATACTGACTGGGCTGCACCGCCGCGAAACCGGCGGTTGATGCGCTGGTAGCGCGTCTGGATGACCGTTTCAATATTTTGCGAGTGGATATTCATACCGATTTTGGTCGCGCTCTGCGGGAACGCTACGGATTCAGCTTCACGCCGGAATTTGTGCTGTTCGACTCGGCGGGTTCAGAAATCTGGCGGTCACATACGCCGCCATCCGAAACCGAACTGGAACGAGCCTCTGTCATGCCGGAGAAAACAAACGGTTCCTAAATGCACATACTCATGATTTTTCTGGATGGCATCGGTCTAGGGGAAGATAATCCGAACACCAACCCGTTCGCTGCCGCCCACTTACCCACGCTGCACAGCCTGACCAATGGCCGCCGCTGGCTCGCTGGAATCGGTCGCCAGCAGACTGAGCGTGCGCTGTTCATCCCCACAGATGCTCGCTTAGGTGTTGCAGGCCGTCCGCAAAGTGCCACCGGACAGGCCGCAATCCTCACCGGGCGCAATATTCCGCAGATCATCGGGGAACACTATGGCCCCAAGCCTAACGCGGCCATCCGTGCGCTCATCGCCGGGGATAATTTCTTTAAGCAAGTGGTTTCGCACGGTGGAACTGCCGCCTTGATCGAAGCCTATCCGCCGCGCTTCCATCAGGGGATTGATAGCCGCAAACGCTTGCCCGCCAGTTACCAGCAAGCCGTATTGGAAGCCGGCTTACCGCTGATGACCGAAGCCAACCTGTATCGCGGCGAGGCGCTGGCGGTGGACTGGACAGGTCAGGGGTGGCGATCCGAACTCGGCTACACCGATACCCCCCTGTATACGCCTCGCGAAGGCGGTCGCAAAATGGTCGAAATCTCCCGTCACTACGATTTTGCGTTCTTCTCCCACTGGGTAACGGATATAATCGGTCATCGTGGGCCACTAAGCGCAGGGGTTGATCTTCTAGAGTTGTTCGATGAAGTCATGGCGGGTGCGCTGGAAGCATGGAACGATGACGAAGGCTTGATGATTATCACCAGCGATCATGGCAATCTGGAAGCCATTGACCACCGCAACCATACTGAAAACGATATTCCAACCGTGATTATTGGTCGCCAGCGAGAAACCTTCGCGGACGGATTTGCAGCATTGACCGATTATGTTCCGCGTATGGCCGATCTGCTGTTCAACCGGGATCAACCCTCTGCCGGAATGCAATCCGTATCCTGAGTATCTTGAACCTAACGAGGTGTAATGTCATGAATAGTGTTGATATGGAAAGTCTGCGCCAGACCATGCGCCTGTGGGCCAGCGGTGTCACCGTCGTTACTAGCACCGACGGAGTCGCCCGTGCGGGTGTCACCGCCAGCTCGTTCACATCCGTTTCGCTGGAACCGCCGCTGGTGCTGGTGTGCCTGCAAAACTACATCGAAACCTACAAACTCATTCGCAAAACCGGCATTTTTGCGATTTCGGTACTGAATGCACAGCAGGGGCATCTTTCGGCGCAGTTCGCAGGCTTCGCCAAACTGCCCGAAGGTGCCGATCGTTTCTATCAGGTCGAGACGCACACCGCCACCACTGGCGCTCCCCTTCTGGCGGGCGCAGTCGGCTGGATGGACTGCCGACTACATGCCATCCATGAAGCAGGCGTCACGCGCATGATCGTCGGCGAGGTACTCGCCACAGGCAGCGACCTTCAGCAGCAGCCCATCATCTACCATAATCGGGGCTATTATCACCTCACGCCCCAAACCTGATGCACATACGGGGACGGAAACCTGCCTTGACGCTGTACAATGGCTCATCTACAATCCCATTCGCTGAGAGAACAGAGCGTGTTGTATGTTTGAGAATCTAAGCGATCGTTTACAAAGCATTTTCGATAATCTGGGTAAGGCAGGCAAACTTACCGAGAAGGATGTCGATTCGGTCATGCGGGAAGTCCGCATGGCGCTGTTGGAAGCTGATGTCGCGCTCCCAGTTGTCAAAGATTTTGTCAAGCGGGTGAAAGAGCGTGCCATAGGCTCTGAAGTCGCTAAGGCGCTCAAACCCGGTCAGATGGTCGTAAAGATCGTCCACGAAGAACTCATCGACACATTGGGCGAACCGGGGCGGCTGAACTTTTCGGGCAGCACCAAGCCGCATGTCATCATGCTGGTCGGTCTACAAGGTTCCGGCAAAACCACCACCGCCGCTAAACTCGCTACCTATCTCCGCAAAGAGGGTCGCCAGCCTTATCTAGTGGCTGCCGACACCTACCGCCCCGCCGCTGTTGACCAGCTGGTGACGCTGGCAAAACAGATCAACGTCCCCTACTACCAAGAAGGGGTAAAGGCGAAACCGGCGGATATTTGCGTAAACGGTTTGAAAGCCGCCCGCGAAGCCAACGCTGCTGTAGTCATTCTGGACACCGCAGGCCGCCTGCAAATTGACGACACGTTGATGGCGGAACTGGAAGAAATCAAGCGCCGCACCCAGCCTGCCGAAATCCTGCTGGTCGCGGACTCGATGACCGGTCAGGAAGCCGTGAACATCGCGCAAGGGTTCAATAACCGCGTCGGTGTCACCGGCCTCATCCTGACCAAAATTGACGGTGATGCGCGGGGTGGCGCGGCCATCTCGATGCGTGCCGTCACCAACGTCCCGATCAAATTCCTCGGCACGGGCGAAAAGATTGATGGTTTCGAGGTCTTTCACCCTGACCGTTTGGCCTCGCGCATCCTCGGCATGGGCGATGTCCTCAGCCTGATCGAAAAGGTTGAGCAGGAATTTGACGAAAAAGAAGCCCTGAAGCTCCAGAAGAAATTCATGGAGAATCAGTTCACGCTTCAGGATTTTCTGGAACAGCTTCAGAAGATCAAGAAGATGGGACCGATCACCCAGATTCTCGGCATGATCCCCGGCATGGACAAGATGCGCGGGCAAATAGATCAGGAAGAAGCCGAGAAGCGTATGAAGCGCGTGGAAGCAATCATCAGTTCGATGACCTCCCGTGAACGCGCCAATCCAAAGGTACTGAACGCCAGCCGCAAACAGCGTATTGCCAAAGGCAGCGGCGTTGAGGTGCGCGATGTCAACGACGTGTTGAAACAGTTCCGCGACATGCAGAGTTTGATGAGCCAGCTACGCAAGGGACGTTTCCCCAATATGCCCGGTTTTCCGGGTATGCGCTAGGGTCTTTCGACCTTACCGCAACTGGCAGTCACATTTTTCGCCAGTGGCCCTCCGCCGTTGGGCGCATGAGGGCGCTAAACTACAGGAGTTTGTGCAAATGGTTCGTATTCGTCTACGTCGTATCGGTCTTAAGAAGCAGCCCACCTATCGTATCGTGGTGGCGGATCAACGCAGCTCGCGCAACGGCGGGTTCATCGAAATCGTCGGGTTCCACAATCCGCGTACTGAACCGACTACCGATATCGTTCAGGAAGATCGCGTGCTGTACTGGCTGAGCGTAGGCGCACAGCCCAGTGAAGCGGTGGCGAACATCCTCAACCGCACCGGTACCACTGCCCGTTTCGCCCGTTTGAAGGCCGGCGAAAGCGTCGAAAATCTGGTTGAAGAAGCGAACGCTGCGAAGGCGAGCGCGGCTCCCATCAGCCCCAAGACCAGCCACCCGGCTCCGGCTGCCGGCCAGTCGCACAAGAAGGCCAAAGCAGCCAACGCTTAAGTGTAGTCATCTGAAACCGTTCCGGGGCGAGGCGTTGCTTCGCCCCTCTGTCTACCGAACTATGGGGGTTCACGATGGAAGACCTGATTTCGTACATCGCCAAGAGCCTTGTGGACGATCCCGCTGAAGTAAAGGTCAGCCGCCGCGTGTCCAATGGCACCATTGTGCTAGAACTGCGCGTCGCCCCGGATGACACCGGACGGGTCATCGGTAAAGGCGGCCACGTCGCCAACGCCATGCGCACCCTGCTGCGCGCCTCCACCAACAGCAAAAACAAGGTTATCCTGAAAATCTCTTAATATGCCTGATGCTTCTTCCAAAAACCCATCCTATCTCTTAGTGGGTGAAATTCTGCGCCCGCACGGGGTGGTCGGGGAAATGCGTATGCGCGTCCTCACCAGTTATCCCGATCGGCTGCGTTCGCTCAAAACGCTGTACCTCTCCCCCACTCCCGAAAATGAACACCCGCAGCCCTACTCGCTGGTCAGCGTGAGGATGCATCAGGGCTACGTGCTGCTCAAGCTCGGCACCATCACCAGCCGCGATACGGCTGACCGCCTGCGTCAGCTATGGGTGATGGTAGCGATGGAGGATGCGATTCCGTTGGACGAAGGCGAACATTATCTGTTTCAGGTCATTGGCCTTACAGTCTACACCGAAGATGGAACCTGCCTCGGCACGATTACCGATGTGCTGGAAACCGGCGCGAATGATGTCTATGTGCTGGAAAGCGAAAAGCACGGCGAAATTCTCATCCCCGCCACCAACGATACCATTCTCGAAACCGATATGGACGCGCAAAAAATGATCGTGCGCCTGCCCGAAGGCCTGCTCCCCTGACCCTAATGACTACCTGCTGCGCCTAATTCCCAATGCAATCCGAACACCATCAGGCAAGGTAGCAAACGGCGAGACAATGCTCAGTTGCAAAGATAAAGTAAGAGTCAGCAATGGTCAACGGTGTAGGTTGTAGACGAGCGCCTTGAGCATGGGTTCACGGCGCTGAAGCCGCCACGAACGCGAGCG